>Ga0213872_10000120_pt1 | contig 73389 bp, 58 predicted proteins | sample VelepicomBERX_R2_FD_160071 | JGI IMG/M metagenome (GOLD analysis project Ga0213872, IMG submission 160071) | Rhizosphere microbial communities from Vellozia epidendroides in rupestrian grasslands, the National Park of Serra do Cipo, Brazil - RX_R2 | ecosystem: Host-associated > Plants > Roots >... | reverse complement strand
CACTCAACCCAAACTCACCTCCGCCACCCTCTCCCGCGCCCCGCCCTATCGATCGGCAGACGGCGCTGTTTTGAGCAGCGAAGCCTGTGACTGTAGCACAGTATTTACGAGCTCAGCAAGAACCCTGGACTCTATTGAACCGGGCCGGTCGCAGCACCCAGATTGGCGAAGGCCAGTTCCGCCGTCTGGCGCGGATCCTCGCTGAGCAGCACCTGCGCCAGCGCATGAGAGAGACGGCGTGCATCCGCCCTCAGCACCCGTTGCTTGACCGAGGGGATCTGCGCCGGATGCATGGAGAAGCTACGCAGGCCCATGGCGAGCAGCAGATCCGTGAAGGCGGGATCGCCCGCCATCTCTCCGCAGACCGATACCGACTTGCCAGCCAGGCGCGCCTGCTCGATGGTGCCGGCCAGCAGGTGAAGCACCGCGGGATGCCAGGGATCGTAAAGATGGGCCACTGCCTCGTCGGCTCGATCAATGGCCAAGGTGTACTGGATCAGATCATTGGTGCCGATCGAGACGAAGTCCACGTAGCGAAGCAGCAGGGGCAGCATCACGGCGGCGGCCGGAATCTCGATCATCACCCCCAGCTCCATGTCCGTATACGCGTGTCCGGCATCGCTGAGTTGTTGCTGGACGCGCTTCATGGCCTCGTGGATCTGCCGGACCTCACCCAAGTGCGCCACCATGGGGATCAGGAGCCGAACCTTGCCGAAGGCACTGGCCCTATAGATGGCGCGAAGTTGCTGCCGGAACATCGCCGGCTCGGCCAGGCTCCACCGGATGGCGCGCAAACCCATGGCGGGATTGAGCACATGCTCGTGGCGCAACTCGTTGATGGTCAGGCGATCCAGCGGCTTGTCTGCGCCAACGTCGACGGTCCGGATGGTCACGGGCATTCCATGCATGGCCTCGACGGCCGCCTTGTAGGCTTGGAACTGCTCCTCCTCGCTCGGGAGTTCGCCTTCACGATTCATGAACAGGAACTCGCTGCGGAACAGGCCCACACCCGTTGCGCCCGCTTCGAGGGCCGCCACCGCATCCGCGGGCTGCTCGATATTGGCGTGCAGCTCAATGGCCTCGCCGTCCAGCGTCACCGCAGGCTTGTGGCGCAAGCGAGCCAGGCGCGCGTTCTCGAGCTCGCTCTGGCGCTGGCGGAAGCGGTACTCCTCCAGCACGATGGGAGACGGGTCGACGATCACGGCGCCCGCGTCACCGTCGATGATGACCCAGTCGTCCTGCCGGATCAGCCGGGAAGCTTCTCGCGTTCCGACCACAGCCGGTATACCCATGCTGCGCGCGACGATGGCCGTGTGCGAGGTCTTGCCACCGATGTCGGTGATGAAGCCGCGGAACACGCTGCGCTTGAACTGCATCATGTCGGCCGGAGCAATGTCGGTGGCAACGAGCAGCAGCGGGTCCTCGCCGGCGAAGTCTCGCTGGCTCACGCTGGCGGCATCGCGGGGATCGCGACCCTGCTCACGCGCGAGAGCACCCAGAACGCGCTCCACCACCTGCTCAAGATCCGCCTTGCGTTCACGCAGATAGTCGTCCTCCATCTCGTCGAACTGGCGAGCCAGCACCTCGAGCTGCGCGGACAGCGCCCACTCGGCGTTGTAGTGGCGTTCGACGATCCATTGCCGCGTGGCGCCGACGAGCGCATCGTCGTGCAGCAACATCAGATGGACATCGAGCAGGGCAGCCAGCTCGTGGGGCGCGTCGTCCGGCAACTCGGCCTTGAGCGTGGTCAGCTCTGCAGCCACTTCGTCGCGCGCGGAGGAAGCGCGCGCGATCTCGGCGTCCACCTGATCGGCCGCGATGAAGTAATGCGCGACGTCGATGCGGCTGGACGCCACCAGCACGGCGCGCCCGATGGCCACGCCGCGAGACACCGGGATGCCGAAGACCTGGAAGCTCATGCGGCCGACTTTAGCAGTGCAAATATGAAGTCAGGCCTATATGGGATTGCCCGGTCAGGGCTTGCGTCACCGTGTCGTCATGTGAGAGTCACGCGCCCGTCATCGCGGCCGCCGAGCATCGCGCCATCTTGCAATCGAAGAGGACGATATGAGGGATCTGCCGCTGTCAACGCTGCCCTTTGCCAAGCTGGCCAACCTGCACCCGACACAGGAGGAGTCTCGCCCCGCCGCCGAACCCCGCCTGGTCGCCAGCTGGGCGCGCAGCGAGGACGATGTACGCGAGGCGCAGGCGCTGCGCTACCAGGTCTTCGTCGAAGAGATGGGCGCACGCTTGTTGACGCCCCGGGGGAGTCCGGCGGGCCTTGACGTCGACATGTTCGATGCCTATTGCGAACACCTGCTCGTGCGCAGCATCGACTCCGACGACGAGCGCGGCCGCGTCATCGGCACCTACCGTGTGCTCACGCCCGCGGCGGCCAAGCGAGCCGGCGGTTTTTACAGCGAGACCGAGTTCGACCTGACCCGATTGCGCCATGAACGTGATCGCATCGCCGAGCTCGGCCGCTCCTGCGTGCATGCCGACCATCGCTCCGGCGGCGCCATCATCACCTTGTGGGGCGCGCTGGCGGAGTTCATGCAGCGCAACCAGCTCGGCACCGTGATCGGCTGCGCCAGCATCAGCATGCGCGACGGCGGCCATTTCGCGGCAAGCCTGTGGAAGAAGCTCGAGCAGACCCATCTCGCCCCCATCGACCGCCAGGTGCGCCCGCGCCTGCCCTTGCCGGTCGAAGAGCTGCGGCAAGATCTGCCGGTCGAGGCCCCGGCGCTGATCAAGGGCTATCTGCGCTGCGGCGCCAAGGTGCTCGGCGCACCGGCCTGGGATCCGGACTTCAACACCGCAGACCTTCCGATGCTGATGCGCCTGCAAGACCTGCCGGCACGCTATCGCCGGCACTTCTGCGCCGCGTGAGCAAGCCTCATTGACCTTCGCCGAACTTGTCGTTGACGAGCGCGGCGATCGCCTCTTGTGCCGCCTGTTCGTCCGGCCCTTCCGTCTCCAGTTCCACTTGCGATCCGATGCCGGCCGCCAGCATCATCACTCCCATGATGCTCTTGGCATTGACGCGCCGGCCATTGCGGCTCATGAACACCTCGCACTGAAAGGCGCCCGCCAGCTTGGTCAGCTTGGCGGAGGCGCGGGCGTGCAAGCCCAGCTTGTTGCTGATGGTGAGCGTTGACTTGATCATGAAGTCTTCGGTGTCTCGGTGTGGGTGAAGATCTCGATGGCACGGCGGCCTCCTTCGGCCGCGCGTTCCGCTAGTTGCGCCACCGGCATGCTTCCGTAGCACAGCGAGCGCCAGAGCATGGGGCCCGAAAGCCCGCTCACCACGCGCACTTTGCCGGCAGGATCCAGCAGGCGCAGCGCCGCGTTGTGCGGCGTGGCGCCCGGCACATCGGTGAGTAACAGCCATTCGTCCTCGGGTCTCGTGGCCATCACCGCCCGGGCGGCGGCCTCCACGTCCTCACAGGACTGGTCTGGCAGCACATCGAGAACCGACAGCTGCCGAGTGCAGTCCGGGTAGGTGTGCTGGGCCACGGCCCGCAGGGCAGTGGCCAGAGGTGCGTGGGCGATCAACAGCAGTCCGGGCATGTCGCCATTATCCGCATGCTCAGTCGATCAGCCTGACCGAGCTCGCAAAGTCATTCCAATGCGCGTCAGCAATTGGCTTGTCACTGCGTACCACTAACTGATAGACCTTCAAGCCCCGATTGAACACGGCAAGACGGGCATGCGAGGCGCCATCGACGCGCTGCATCACGGCCTCGGGGCTCGGCGTCATGCCGCTCACGGCGAACGGTTCGGCCTGCGAGGGCTGTCCTCCCAACTGGCGCAACAAGGCTGCATGCATCTGAGCCATTGCACTTCCCGCTGCTGCGGGCTCGGGCAGCTCGGCCCAGGAGAGCGCGAACTCCTCGCCCCCTGCCTCGCAACGGGCCAGTCCCATGCGCAATCCCGTGGGCGAGCGGCGACTTTGTAAGCTGGGCTTGCAAGGCAAGTTCAGCTCCACGCCAGCATCGGGCGGTCGCGTCTCGCGCCAATCGAAGGCAGGTGAGCAGGCGCCAACCGCCAGAGCCAGGATCAGGGACACAAGGCACCTCATGGGGCGGATTATGTCTGCCGCACAATCCCGGCCATGACGACTCCGCAGCTTCCCCCGATGGCACTGGCCGGTGTGCGCGTGCTGGACCTCTCCCGCGTGCTGGCCGGTCCCTGGTGCACCCAGACCCTGGCCGATCTCGGCGCCGACGTGATCAAGGTCGAACGCCCCGGCTCGGGCGACGACACTCGCGGCTGGGGCCCCCCCTTCTTGAAGGACCAGCAAGGCCAGGACACGGCCGAGGCGGCCTATTACCTGGGCACCAACCGCAACAAACGCTCGATCTGCATCGACATCGCCCGCCCAGAAGGCCAGGAACTGATCCGCCAGATGGCCCGCGAGTTCGACGTGCTGGTCGAAAACTTCAAGGTCGGCGACTTGGCTCGCTACGGGCTCGACTACGCAAGCCTGAGCGCCCTCAACCCGCGCCTGGTGTTCTGCTCCATCACCGGCTTCGGCCAGACCGGCCCCTACAAGGATCGCGCCGGCTATGACTACGCCATCCAGGGACTGGGCGGCCTGATGAGTGTGACCGGCGAGCGAGACGACCTGCCCGGTGGGGGCCCTCAGAAGGTCGGGGTTGCCGTGGCGGACCTGTTCACGGGCCTCTACGCCACGATCGGCATTCTGGCCGCCCTGCGTCACCGCGACCTGACGGGGCAGGGTCAGTTCGTCGACATGGCCCTGCTGGACACCCAGCTCGCCATGCTCGCCAACCTCGGGGCGAACTTCATGGTCACCGGCAAGGCGCCGAGCCGCGTGGGCAATGCGCACGTCAACATCGTGCCTTACCAGGTCTTCGAGGCCTCAGACGGGCACCTGATCCTGGCCGTGGGCAACGATGGCCAGTTCGCCAAGTTCGCCGAGATCGCCGGCCAGCCGCAGTGGGCGGTGGATGAACGCTTCGCCACCAATGCCGCGCGAGTGCGGCATCGCGAACTGCTCGTGCCGCAGATCGCCGCGGTACTCAAGACGCGTGCGCGAGACGCCTGGCTGGCCGAGCTCGAGGCCGCCAAGGTGCCTGGCGGGCCCATCAACAATTTGGCCCAGGCCTTTGCCGATCCGCAGGCCCAGGCTCGCGGCATGCGCGTCCCCATGCCCCATCCGCACGATCCCGATCTGCACCTCGTCGCCAGCCCGCTGAAGCTCTCGGCCACGCCGGTTGCCTATCGCCATGCCCCGCCCTTGCTGGGCCAGCACAGCCGCAGTGTCTTGGCCGAGCTGGGCCTGTCGGATGCCCAGATTGACGAATATTTCAAGTCGGGGGCTGTCACCTGAGCAAGTGATGCAGAGTCTGGAATCCGTGAATTAGTTCGCATTTTCGAGACCCCGACGGTGGCCAGGGATATCTCGCCCCCCCCTTTGCGGGATGGACGTCCGGAGCTCAACATTCCAGCATCGCGCGAGTTGTTACAAGAAACAGAATAGATGCAGCCGAGCGCCCTGCCACCGCAACCCATGTCGAGCCCCCCGCCCCAGAATGCCGCCAACGACGCGGGCTCGGAGCCCGAGGCCGGGCAGTGGGCCGACATCGTCCAGCAATTGGGCGCGGAGATCGCTGGGCCGCTGAGCGCCGCGATGGAGCGCATCCATCAGCTGATTGCCACGGGGCAGATTGACCGCCAGGGCCTGCGAGCCTTGCGCGAAAGCGTGGCCATGGCCCGCGAGGCCGGCATGGCCGGCCAGCAGCTGGCGCGCTTGGCTTCGGGCCGATTGCGCCTCGCACGCGAGCGACTGCACCTCACCCAGGTGCTGCGCAGCGTGCTGGCCCACCGCAGCCGCGAGACCCAGGCGCGCGGCATCCAGGTGCGGCAGGCCCTGCGGCCTGTCGAGGTGATCGCGGACGGCTCGCTGCTGTTCTCGCTGCTCAATGCCCTGATGGACTGGGCCCTCGCCAGCACGCACTCCTCCATCGACCTGCGTCTGGACCTGACCCCCTGGCCGGCTCGGGCTCTGCTGACCTGCCGCTTTGCCCACCGTTCGCTGGACCTCGTCGGCACGTCGCCCAAGGCCCTGCGAGACGTCGAGACACCGCCCCTGGCCAACTCCCTGGCCTGGCGCCTCGTCGAGCAGACCGCCATCACCATGGGCCTGGTGCCCCTGCGCGAAGACGAGGCCGGCATCACCGTGCTGACCCTGGAGTTCCCGCACACCGTGGGCGAGGAGATCGGCAGCGAATCGGAGGAGCCCGCATGGCGGCGACGCGAGATCCCGACACCGCCCGAGCCGCACTTTGGCGACAGCGGGCACAGCGCATTCAACTCCAAGCCACTGGCCGGCAGCCACGTGCTGATCGTCACGCCGCGGCGCGAGCTGCGCAACGCCGTGCAGGAGGCGATTGCGCACATGGGCCTGATCGTCGATGTGGCTGCCACGATGGCCGAAGCGCGCCAGTTCTGCCAGGAGGGTCTGCCGCACGGCATCCTCTTCGAGACCGCACAACGCGGGGCCGACTTCGCAGCTCTGCACGAGGAAGTCCAGCGCGAGGTCCCGCACTTTTGCTTCGTCGAATTGCTCGACCACGAGCATCAGACCCAACTGTCCACGGCCACCCCTGACGGCCTGGCCCGCATCTCGCGCCAACACCTTGCCGATGCCCTGGCTTCCTTGTTGACTTTCGAACTCTCCAAGGGTTTGTGATTCAATTCAGCGCATGAGCTTGCGTCACCTCCTCCTTGCCCTTTGCATTGCCCTGAGCGCTTGTGCCCGCGAGCAGGCGCCCGCCGTGAACTACGTGCTGCTCGATGGCGTCAAGGCGAGCTCCCAGCAATGGGCGGGCAAGGTCATGCTGGTGAACTTCTGGGCCACGAGCTGCACGACCTGCGTGCACGAGATGCCGCAGGTGGTCGCCACCTTCGACAAATACACGGGCAAGGGCTTCGACGTGCTGGCCGTGGCCATGAGCTATGACCCGCCTGCCTATGTGGCCAACTATGCGCAGAGCCGCAAGCTGCCCTTCTCGGTCGCCATCGACAACACCGGCGCCGTGGCTCAGGCTTTCGGCCGCGTGCAGCTCACGCCCACGAGCTTTCTCATCAACAAGCGCGGCGAGATCGTCAAGCGCTATGTCGGCGAGCCCGATTTCGCCGAGCTGCACAAGCTGATCGACAGCCTGCTCGCCGAAGCCTGACTTAGCGATTCTTTTCCTCCATGGGGCCCGGGCCCGGCATGACTGCGGTGTAGAGTGCTGCGCACTCTTTCACCATGCTTTCTGCCATGACGCCGATCCGCGCCAATAACTCGACAATCAAGCGCCATAACCTTCAAAGCAATCAGACGGGCAAGGCCGCCCTCTGGGTCGTTGCCGCCGCCGTCGTGTTGGCGGGTGGTGGACTCTGGTGGTGGAAGGGCCACGGCAGCGGCGAAGGCGGCCCCGCAGGCGCGGCCAGCGCCGCGTCGGGCCCGGGTGGCGCCAATTCGCGTGGCCCTGGGAACCTGGGGGGAGGCGGCGGCCGCTTCGGCGGCGCCAATCGCGTGCAGCCTGTGTCCGTCGATATCGCAAAGCGCAAGGACATGCGCGTGCTCGTCAACGCCATCGGCACCATCACCGCCTCGAACACGGCCGTGGTGCAGGCGCAGGTCAGCGGCGTGCTGCAGAACCTAATGTTCAAAGAAGGCCAGCAGGTCAAGGCCGGCCAGCAGTTGGCGCAGATCGACCCGCGCGCCTTTCAAGCCACGCTGGGGCAGGCCGAAGGCCAGCTGGCCCGCGATGCAGCCCAGCTCGCCAACGCCCGGCTCGACCTCACGCGCTACAAAGACCTGATGACCAAGGACGCTATTGCCCAGCAACAGGTCGACACGCAGGAGGCGCTCGTGCGCCAGCTCGACGGCACCGTCAAGGCTGACCAGGCCAGCGTGGACAGCGCGCGCCTGCAGCTGAGCTACACCCGCGTGCTCGCCCCCATCGCCGGCCGCACGGGCCTCAAGCAGGTGGACCTCGGCAACGTCGTCACGCCCAGCGCGGTCAACGGCATCGTCACCATCACGCAGACGCACCCTGTGGCCCTGGTCTTCGCCGTGCCGTCGGCCAACCTGCCACGCATCAGCGAAGCCCTGCGCAACAAGAGGCCGCTGGTCGTGGAAGCCTGGGATCGCGGTGGCGCGGCCAAGCTCGCCGAAGGCAGCGTTGCCAGCACCGACAACGCCATCGACCCAACAACCGACAGCATCAAGCTCAAGGCCCTCTTCAAGAACGACGACGACGCACTCTTCCCCAACCAGGCAGTTAGCGTACGCCTTTCTCTGGACGTGATCGAAGGCAGCCTGGCCGTGCCTTCGGCCGCCGTGCAGCGCGGCGCGCAAGGCTTCTATGTTTACGCGGTCAACGGCGAAAACACGGTCAGCATGCGCATCGTGAAGCCCGGCGTGGTCGACGAGGGCTGGACCGCCGTCGAAGGCCAGCTGCGCCCCGGCGAGCGCGTGGTGATCGACGGCGTGGACCGCCTGCGCGACGGCGCCAAAGTCGAAGTCATCGCCGCCGACCCGAGCAAGCGCAAGGGTGCCGAGGCACCGGCCCGTGGCCGGCGCGGCGGCCGTGGCGCAAGTGGCCCGATGGGCGGAGCCAGTGGCGCAGGTAGCGCAGGTGGCGCTGGTTGGCCCGGCAGCGGTGCATCGGGCCCGCGCCCTCAGCAGGGCGGCGCACAAGGCGGCGCACAAGGCGGCGCACAGGGCGGCGCACAGGGCGGCGCACAGGGCGGCGCACGAGCCGGTGCGCCAACGGCTTCGCAGGCGGTTGCCGGTGAAGATCGTCCGCGCTGGCTCGACCACCTACCGCCCGAGATGCAGGATAAGTTCATGAAGATGAGTCCCGAGGAACGCAAGGCCTTCATCGACAAGCGCCGCGCCGAACGCGCCAGCCAAGGCGGCTGAACTCGCCATGAATCCTTCACGTCCCTTCATCGAGCGGCCGGTCGCCACCTCGCTGCTCATGCTCGCCATCCTGTTGGCGGGCCTGCTGGCCTACCGGCTGCTGCCGCTGTCGGCCCTGCCCGAAGTCGACTACCCGACCATCCAGGTCACCACGCTCTACCCCGGCGCCAGCCCCGACGTGATGTCCACGACGGTCACCGCACCGCTGGAGCGCCAGTTTGGCCAAATGCCGGGCCTGAGCCAGATGACCAGCAGCAGCTCGGGCGGCGCCTCAGTGATCACGCTGCGCTTCTCGCTGGGCCTGTCGCTGGACGTTGCCGAGCAAGAAGTGCAGGCGGCCATCAACGCGGGTGGCAATCTGTTGCCCAGCGACCTGCCCATGCCGCCGATCTACAGCAAGGTGAACCCGGCCGATGCGCCGGTGCTGACGATCGCCGTCACGTCGCCTTCGCTGCCGGTCATCAAGGTCCATGATCTGGTGGAGAACCGCCTCGCGCCCAAACTCTCGCAGCTCGACGGCGTTGGCCTCGTGTCCATCGCCGGCGGACGCCGCCCGGCCGTACGCATACAGGCCGATCCGCAGAAGCTGGCGGCCCTGGGCCTCTCGCTCGACGACGTCCGCTCGGCCATCGCCGCCTCCAACGTCAACCAGGCCAAGGGCAGTTTCGACGGCGCGCAGCGCGCCTCCACCATCGACGCCAACGATCAGCTCAAGACTGCCGCCGAATACCAGGACGTGGTCATCGCCTGGAAGAACGGCAGCCCGCTGCGCCTGGCCGATGTGGCGGTGATGGTGGACGATGCCGAAAACCTGCGCCTTGCGGCCTGGGCCGACACCACGCAGGGCGTGGTCCTGAACGTGCAGCGCCAGCCCGGCGCCAACGTGATCGAGACAGTGGACCGCGTGAAGGCCTTGCTGCCCAAGCTGCAAGGCACGCTGCCGGCTTCGCTGGACGTGAAGGTGATCGCCGACCGCACCGTGACCATCCGCGCCTCGGTGGAGGACACCGAGTTCGAGCTGCTGCTGGCCATTGCGCTCGTGGTGATGGTGATCTTCATCTTCCTGCGCAGTGGATCCGCCACGCTCATTCCGAGCGTGGCCGTGCCGCTTTCGCTGGTCGGCACCTTCGGCGTGATGTACCTGGCAGGCTTCTCGATCAACAACCTCACGCTGATGGCCTTGACCATCTCCACCGGCTTCGTGGTGGACGACGCCATCGTGATGATCGAGAACATCGCCCGCTTCGTCGAGGAGGGCGACACGCCGATGCAAGCCGCGCTCAAGGGCAGCAAGCAGATCGGCTTCACCATCATCTCGCTGACGGTCTCGCTGATCGCCGTACTCATCCCCCTGCTCTTCATGGGCGACGTGGTAGGCCGGCTCTTCCACGAGTTCGCGATCACGCTGGCCGTGTCCATCCTGATCTCGGCCTTCGTCTCGCTCACGCTCACGCCCATGATGAGTGCGCGCCTGCTCAGGCCCGAGAGCGAACACAAACACACCAGGCTGGGCGCCTGGTTCGGTGAGAAGTTTGACGCCACCATCGCGCTCTACGGTCGTGCACTGGACTGGGTGCTGGACCGCCCACGCACCACCATGCTGGCCTTTGCCGCCACACTTGGCCTCACTGCCATGCTCTACATCTGGGTGCCCAAGGGCTTCTTCCCGGTGCAGGACACGGGCCTGATCCAGGTCATCACAGAGGCCACGCAGACCACCTCCTTCGCTGCCATGGGCGAGCGCCAGCAGAAGCTGGCCGAGGCCATCCTCAAAGATCCGGATATCGACCACCTGGCATCCTTCATCGGCGTGGACGGTGCGAACACCACGCTGAACACAGGCCGCATGCAGATCACGCTCAAGCCCTTCGAGCAGCGCAAGGCCTCGGCCACCGAGATCATCCGTCGCCTCAACGAGCTGACCGGCCATGTACCGGGCATCCGCGCCTATATGCAGCCGGTGCAGGACCTGACCATCGAGGACCGCGTCTCCAAGACCCAGTACCAGTTCTTGCTGAGCTCGCCTGATTCGGACGACCTGGCCAAGGCGACCTCGGACCTGATGGCGCGCCTGAAGGCGCTGCCCCAGCTGGCCGACGTGGCCAGCGACCTGCAGGACCAGGGCCAGCAAGCCTATCTGAAGATCGACCGCGAGGCCGCCGGCCGCCTGGGCGTGACCGTGGCCGCGATCGACACGGCGCTGTACAACGCCTACGGCCAGCGCATGATCTCGACGATCTACACGGCCAGCAGCCAGTACCGCGTGGTGCTCGAGACACCGGCGGAGTTCCGTGACGGCCCCGAGGCGCTGAACAAGCTGTACGTGCCGGGCGTGCAGACCAATGCCGCGGGCAACGGCATCACGGTGCAAGTGCCCATGAGCGCCGTCGCTCAGATGGTCGAGCGGCCCGCGGCGCTGGCCATCAACCACGTAGCGCAGTTCCCGGCAGCGACGATCTCCTTCAACCTCGCAGCGGGCGCCTCACTCGGCGAGGCCGTGGACGCCATCCGCGCCGAGGAGGCCAAGCTCGACATGCCGCCCAGCGTGGAGACCAGCTTCCAGGGCGCGGCTGAGGCCTTCCGCAATTCGCTGTCCAGCACGCTGCTGCTGATCCTCGCGGCCGTGGTCACCATGTACATTGTGCTGGGCGTGCTCTACGAGAGCTACATCCACCCGGTCACGATCCTCTCCACGCTGCCCTCGGCCGGCGTGGGCGCCTTGCTGGCCCTGCTCACCGCGCGGCTGGACCTGGGCGTCGTGGGCATCATCGGCATCGTGCTGCTGATCGGCATCGTGAAGAAGAACGCCATCATGATGATCGACTTCGCGCTCGAGGCCGAGCGCGAGGAAGGCCTCGAGCCGCGCCAGGCTATTCACAAGGCCTGCCTGCTGCGCTTTCGCCCCATCCTGATGACGACGCTGGCCGCCCTGCTGGGTGCGCTGCCGTTGATGCTGGGCCAAGGTGCGGGCCATGAGCTGCGCCACCCGCTTGGTGTGACCATGGTCGGCGGCCTGATCGTGAGCCAAATGCTGACGCTGTTCAGCACGCCGGTGATCTACCTCGCCTTCGCAGGCCTCGCTCACCGCTGGCAGGCGCGCAAGAACAAGGTGGCGCCTGCATGAACATCAGCGCGCCCTTCATCGCCCGGCCGGTCGCGACCACGCTGATCACCATCGGCATCGCCCTGGCCGGGGTGCTGGGTTTCACCCTGCTGCCAATCGCGCCGCTGCCGCAGATGGACTTCCCGACCATCTCCGTCAGCGCCAACCTGCCCGGAGCCAGCCCCGAGACCATGGCGGCCACCGTGGCCACGCCGCTGGAGCGCACCCTGGGCACCATCGCCGGCGTGAACGAGATCACCTCGCGCTCGAGCCTGGGGTCGTCCAACATCACGCTGCAGTTCGATCTCAGCCGCGACATCAACGGCGCGGCCCGCGACGTGCAGGCCGCCATCAACGCCTCGCGCAGCCTGCTGCCCACGGGCATGCCCAGCAACCCGACCTACCGCAAGGTCAACCCGTCCGATGCGCCGGTGATGATCCTGTCGCTGACTTCGGAAGCGCTGACCGAGGGCCAGATGTACGACGCCGCCTCCACCGTACTGGCACAGCGCCTGTCGCAGGTCCGCGGCGTGGGCCAGGTGAATGTGAGCGGCAGCGCGCTGCCGGCCGTGCGGGTGGAGCTCAATCCAGACAAGCTGGCAAGCGCCGGCATCGCCCTGGACAGCGTGCGCAGCGCCATCACGGCCACGAACGCGAACCGGCCCAAGGGCGTGCTCGAGAATGACACGCACACCTGGCAAGTCGGCGCCAACGACCAGGCCCGCGTCGCCTCCGAATACGCCGGCGTCGTGCTGCGCTACACCCAGGGCTCGGCGGTTCACCTGAGCGACGTGGCCGACGTGAAGGACTCAGTGCAGGACGTGCGCAACTACGCCGCCTCCAACGGCAGGCCGGCAATCCTGCTCTTCATCATGAAGGAGCCGGGCGCCAACATCATCGAGACCGTGGATCGCGTGCACGAGCTGCTGCCGCACCTGCGCGCCTCGATCCCTGCGGCCATCGACCTCAAGGTCATCAGCGACCGCACGCCCACCATCCGCGCCTCGCTGCGCGAGGTGGAGCGAGCCATGTCCATCGCCGTGGGCCTGGTGATCCTGGTCGTGCTGCTCTTCCTGCGCTCGGGCCGCGCCACGCTGCTGCCGGCCATCGCGGTACCGGTCTCGCTGTGCGGAACTTTCGGCGTGATGTACCTGTGCGGCTACAGCCTCGACAACCTCTCAGCCATGGCCCTCACCGTGGCGACCGGCTTCGTGGTGGACGACGCCATCGTCGTGCTGGAGAACATCACCCGCCATATCGAGCACGGCCTCCCGCCGCGCAAGGCTGCGCTCAAGGGCGCTCGCGAGATCGGCTTCACGGTGGTATCCATCAGTCTGTCGTTGATCGCCGTGTTCATCCCCATCCTGCTGATGGGCGGCGTGGTCGGGCGGCTGTTCCGCGAGTTCGCGGTCGTGCTGTCCTCTGCCATCCTCGTCTCGATGCTGGTCTCGCTGACGGCCACGCCGATGATGGCCGCCCAGCTGCTGCCACCGAAGTCGGCGCACAAGGCGCCTGGCCCCTTCGGCCGCTGGCTGGCGCGGCTGGGCAAGGCTGGCATGCGCGGCTACCGCAAATCGCTCGTGTGGGTGCTGCGCCACCAGCCGGTGGCGATGCTGGCGCTTATCGGTGTCATCGCGCTGAACGTGTACCTCTACGGCACGATCCCGAAGTCCTTCTTCCCGCAGCAGGACACCGGCACCATGATCGGCGGCGTACAGGCCGACCAGGGCAGCAGCTTCCCGATGATGAAGGAGAGGGTGCAGAAGTTCATGGGCATCCTCCAGGCCGATCCGGCGGTGGAAAACGTCAACGGCTTCACCGGCGGGGGCCAGCGCAATGGCGCCTTCTTCTATATCGCGCTCAAGCCGCTCAAGGAACGCAAGGTCTCGGCCGACACGGTGGTGAACCGCCTGCGCGACAAGCTCTCGCATGAGGCGGGTGCCAACCTCTTCCTCGTGCCCGTGCAGGACATCCGCATCGGCGGCCGGCAGTCCAACTCGGCCTATCAGTACACGCTGCAGTCCGATTCGCTGGAAGACCTGCGCACCTGGGCTCCTCGCATCACCAACGCCATGCAAAACCTGTCAGAGCTGGCCGACGTGAACAGCGACCAGCAGGACAAGGGCGTGCAGACCTCACTTGTCGTCGACCGCGACGCCGCCGCGCGCCTGGGTGTCTCCATGAACACGCTGGACACCACACTCAACGACGCCTTCGGCCAGCGCCAGGTCGGCGTGATCTACAACCCGTTGAACCAGTACCGCGTGGTGATGGAGCTGGCGCCCGACTATCTGCAGGGCCCGGAGACACTGACCAAGCTCTACGTGACAGGACGCGGCAACTCGCAGGTGCCGCTGTCCAGTTTCGCGCGGGTGGAGACCACGAACACGCCGCTCTCGATCAACCACCAGAGCGGCGCGCCAGCCACAACGATCAGCTTCAACCTGCCCGAAGGCGTCTCGCTCTCGGAGGCCACGGTGGCAATCAACAACGCCATGAGCGAGCTCGGCGTACCTGTCAGCGTGCGTGGCACCTTCGCGGGCACGGCGAACGCGTTCCAGCAGTCGCTGTCCTCGCAGCCCCTGCTGATCCTCGCGGCCATCGTCACCATCTACCTGGTGCTGGGCATGCTCTACGAGAGCCTGATCCACCCGGTGACGATCCTCTCCACCCTGCCCTCGGCCGGCGTGGGCGCGCTGCTGGCGCTGATGCTCTTCAACACCGACTTCTCCATCATTGCGCTGATCGGCGTGATCCTGCTGATCGGCATCGTGAAGAAGAACGCAATCATGATGATCGACTTCGCCATCGCACGCCAGCGCAAAGGCAACCCGAGCGCAGCCGCGGCCATCGTGCGCGCCGCCACGCTGCGCCTGCGCCCCATCCTGATGACCACGGCCGCCGCCATCTTCGGCGCCGTGCCTCTGGCCCTGGGCACGGGCGACGGCGCCGAGTTGCGCCAGCCGCTGGGCATCGCCATCGTCGGCGGTCTGATCCTCTCGCAGCTGCTGACCCTCTACACCACGCCGGTCGTCTTCGCGCTGATGGACCGCCTGAGCCTCAAGAAGCTGCGCCTGCGTCGCTGGTTCTTCCTGCGCCGCCCGCAACCGAGTCATTGACATGAACAAGTTTCACCTCCTCCCCCTTCTTGCGGCCCTGCTCGGCGGCTGCGCAATCACCCACGTGGAGCCTCCCAAGCCGGCCGCGCCGCCAGCGCAGTTCAAAGAAAGCGGTGACTGGACCCAGGCCCGCACCGAGGCCGCCACGCCCGAGGCCTGGTGGACGCTGTTCCAGGACCCGGTACTTGACGAACTGCAGGGCCGGCTGCTGATTGGCAACGAGAATCTCAGGAGCGCCGCCACCCAGGTGGCGAATGCACGCGCACTGCTCGACGCCGCCCAGAGCGCCTTCTGGCCCACACTGTCGGTTGCCGGCCAGGGCGCGCGCAGCAAGAACCCCGGTAGCCGCCCGGCCAACAGCAGCTCGCTGACGGCCACCGCCGGCTGGGAGATCGACCTGTGGGGCAGCCTGTCCGAAGGGCTGTCACAGGCCAACGCGCAACTGCGCGCGAGCCAGGCCGACCTGGCCTCGGCGCGGCTCTCGGCCCAGGCCCTGCTGGTGCAGGGCTACTTCACGCTGCGCGCCGCTGAGGTGCAGCAAGACATCCTGGACCGCAGCGTGACGGCGTATGAGCGTTCGCTTGACCTGACGCGCGCCCGCCGGGATGCCGGCGTGGTCGCCACCACCGACGTGCTTCAGGCCGAGACGCAGCTGCGCAGCGCACAGGCCCAGGCCGCCGACGCCAAGGCGCAGCGCGCTGTGGCCGAACATGCGCTGGCCGTGCTGCTGGGCGTGCCGCCCTCGAACTTCTCGGTCGAGCGCCACCCCGCCGGCACCGGTCTGGCTGCGGTGCCCACGGTGCCCGCCCTGCTGCCCGCCACCTTGATGGAGCGCCGCCCCGACATCGCCGCCGCCGCCGCGCGCGTCAAGGCCGCCTATGCCGCCATCGGCATCGCCAATGCCGCCTACTTCCCGACCGTCTCGCTCTCGGCCGATGGCGGCTGGCGCGAGAACGGCCTCAAGAACCTGGTCAGCACGCCCAACCTTTTCTGGTCGCTGGGCGCCTCGCTGGCCCAAACCGTGTTTGACGGCGGGCGCCGCGAACTGGCCAGCGCCCAGGCCCGCAACAATGCCGACAGCGCGACCTCCAGCTACCGCCAGACCGTGCTCGCGGCCATGCAGGAAGTCGAGGACAACCTCGTGCTCGCGCGCCAACTCCAGGACGAGGCCCAGCTCCAGCAGGACGCCGTGCATGCCGCTCGCCGCAACCTCGAGATCACCGAGGACCAGTACAAGGCCGGCACGGTCAGCTACCTCAACATCGTCACTGCGCAGACGGCCCTGCTCACAGCGGAGAACACGCTGAACAGCGTCAAGGACCGCCAACTGGTGGCGGTCAATCAGCTGCTGAAGAACATCGCCGGACGCTGGGAGTAAGCGCGCGAAGCGCCTTCGTGGAGCAGCGTGATGCAGCGTGGTGCTGCGTTGGGCGGCGCATCGGCGGACACTCGCGCATCGCCACTCGAGGCTTGCTCACCGTGCCTTCATCGATGAGCCCGGAGGATTCGGCTCTGCTGCTGCCACGCATCGAGAGCCGCATTCTTGTCCTGCGGGCGTAGAAAAATTCTCACGGACGCAGCGCTGGCAGCACGGTACGGCGTCGAGACCAAGCGTTTCAATGAACACAGGTGAAGTGCAATGCTGCGCGCTTCCCAATGGATTTCATGTTCGAGCTTTCGATCACCGAAAGGGCCAAGGTGGTTGCAAATTGCAGCCAACGCAGCCAACGCTCGCAACGAAGGCTCTCAAAAGCGCTGCCCTCGGCCTTCACCGAACACACCTCCATCCAAGCCGCCAGCGTGCTCACCTCTGCGCGCGCCATGGAAAGGCGTCACTACGTCGAACGAGCCTTCGGCGGGCTCAAGCAGGCTGGCCCGGCTTACGCCGACCCGGCTCAGCGACTGGCTGAAATGGAGGAAAAAACCGAAGCCCTGGCGTAACTCCACGGCAGCTGCTGCGGCGACAACCCGGTGCAATTCCAGCAGCTGTTCGAGGCACTGCGGGCCTTGATGGCGCTACCGGATCCTCCCAGGCGGCCAATCGCCAATCGGCTTCATCCACCCCAAGAGACGAGTGAGTCCCGTCCCGGCGTCTCCTACCAGAACAGCAGCCAGAGCAAGCCCAGGATCAGCACCCACTTGCCCACGTAGTACAAGCTGCGGTTTGAGCTCTTCAGCGCCTTGGCCTTGAGGCGGACCTGATAGAGGTAGTGAAAGGCCTTGTTGATGCCACCCACTGCCTCGCCACCCTCGTTCTGGCTCGATGCTGCGGCCATCACGCGTCGACCGAAGAAGCGGTTGAACCAGCGCAGCGGCGCACCGAACAGCGGGCGCTCCACATCACAGAACAGCACGATGCGGCGCTGGTCCGTGGTGTTCTCGGCATGGTGGATGAAAGTCTCGTCGAACATCACCGCCTCGCCGTCGCGCCAGTGGTAGGGCTGACCGTCGACGACGATGTGGCAGCGCGGGTCGTTGGGCGTGATCAAGCCCAGGTGATAGCGCAAAGATCCGGCATAGGGATCTCGGTGCTGCACGAGACGGGCGCCCGGCGGCAGCGAGGCGAACATGGCCGCCTTGATGCTCGGGATGCCTTTGAGCAGGGCCACGGTCTGCGGGCACAGGGCCTGGGCCGAGGGCAGGTCCTTACCGTACCAGCTCAGGTAGAAGCGCTTCCAGCCGGTGCGGAAGAAGGAGTTGAAGCCGATGTCGTTATAGCCGGCGGCGGCGCGAATGGCGCCTTCGTCGTCGAGCTTGAGCGCTTCGTCGCGGATGGTCTGCCAGTTCGCCTTCAGCGGCGCCAGCTCCGGGAAGTCCGCCGGGTCGAGATAGGGTCGCGACGGCACGCGCGAGAACAGGTACATCAGCGCGTTGACGGGTGCGATCAGGATGGTGAAGTCCAGCGCACGTGCGAGCGCGAAACGCACATGGCCACGCCAGTGAATGTAGAGGCCCGAGGCCAGGTAGATCAGCAATAACCAATGGCGAATTGCCATGCCGCTTCCCTTTTGGAATAAGTGCGCCCGGATTGTCGGTACTCAGCCGTGGTGAAGTGAAGTGAAGGGCTTTCCTGCCTGTGGTCAAAGGGCATCAAAGAATCGCTTGCGCAGCCACGAGAACATGCGATACAGGGCCGTGGCGCGATGGTCGCCCCGCAGCTCATGCAAGCGGCTGCCGTGGGGCCGGGCGCCACGCCCGGGCGTGCCGCGCAGGAGCGATTCCGCGCGATCGAGCAGGGGCTGGAGCTCGATCAGCGAAGGCACCACGACGAGGTGGCCGCATTCCCGGCACGCCGCCCCTTGAGTGGGCTCCACCGCTGCACCGCAGCCGAAACACGACCAAGCCAGATGTTCCGCTTCAACGGCTTCGGCATGGCGAGACAGCAGCGCCGTGAAGAAACGCGGCATGTCGATGACAAGCAGCGGGCTTGCGCAGTAGCGGCAACGCGCATCCTCGTCGAGCAGGCCGCGAGCGCAGGCCTCTCGCTCGAGGCCCGCGCCGCAGTTGAGGCAAGCCGGCTCGCGTTTCTCCTCCTTCAAGGTATCGAGATCGCGCCGCGTCATCGCCCGCACGAGGCCGCGGCGAGCCAGCAACTGGGCAAAGCCGGCCAGGCCGCCACGGCAGCGTGGGCACTCGAGCTCGCCGAAGCGGCCCATGCTCGTGAGGTTGTGGATGGGCTTGAGCTGCATGCCGCAACGCGGACAGTCCAGGCCCGCGGCCTGGGGCCCCGTCGGCTCCTGCTGAGCCAGGCGCATGCGGCGCAGCAAGGTCACCCAGCCAAGGCCCGAGAGATTGACGGCCTCCAGCTCATCGAGCCAGATCAGATTGCAGCGCGCGCACAGGTCGGTGTGCACCGGCTGACCGTAATGGCCTTCGAGCGGCAAGGCCTCCATGACCACGCTGCATTGCGGGCAGCTCAAGGCCTTGTGGGTGGAGGGGCTAGCGGGCATGACCTCGCTAGCCTACACCGACTCAGAAGGCCTGGGACAAGCCCAGATACGCCGTCCGGCGCAGCCCGTACTGCGGTGCCCCCACGCCGATGCCGCTGCCATCGCGCAGCAGGTAGGTGCGATCGAAGACGTTGTCCAGGCCCACACGCACCTCGAGCTTGCCGAAGCTGCGCGCCGCCGCCGCGTTGATCACGCCGTAGCCCGGCAGATGCTGGGTGTTGGCATAGCCATTGCGCAAGCCCGTGCCACCCAGGGCGGAAGCACTCCAGGTCGTGCCCAGGGCTTTCCAGCTCAGCCCGGCAGAGGCGCTCAACTTCTGCTCGTGGTCCAGATGGACCCAGTTCTCGGCGATGTAGGCGAGCTCCGAGGCGTCGAAGTTGAACTGGCCTGTTTCGACCTGGCGAGCTCGCGCGTGAGTGAAGCCCAGATTGACGTAGGCCGAGACGTCACGGTCGTGCCAACTCGCGGAGAGGTCCACGCCATAGATGCGGCCATGGGCGTAGTTGAAGGCCGAATAGATCAGCGCGTTGCCGAACTGGCCTTCGTCCTGCAGGTGGCTGACCTCGCGGTAGTAACCGTCGAGGTTCAGGGTCAGCTGCTCGTTGGGCTGCCAGCCGGCACCAAGGTCTATGTAGTTGCTGCGCTCGGCGCGAACGGCCGTGTTGGCGTCGGAGGGCAGGGCGTTGGTCGTGCCCGCGAAAGCCTGGACCGAGGTGCTGTCGATCTTCTCGGTGGGCGGCGGCGTGAAGTAGCGTGCGTAGCCGGCGTGCACGTTGAAGCCCGGACTGGGCTCGTAGACCAGGCCCAGGCGCGGGCTGAGCTGGGCCTCACGGCCGAGCAGGTCGGTGCTGTCGTAGCGCACGCCGTAGTTCAGCGTCAGGGCCTTGGCAAGCTTCCACTCGTCCTGCAGATAGGCGCCCCAGAGCGTGCCCTTGATGCCACTGGCGTCGACGATGGTGAGCGGCACGGTGCTGGTCTGCGCGCCGTCGGCGTCGGCCGGAAAGACCTGGGCCGTGTCCAGGCTCGTGGCGTTCTCGCGCTGCAGGAACAGGCCCGTGCGCACGGTGTGGGCCGCGTCGATGCGCCAGCTCAGGTCTGCCTGCAGTCCGTTGGCGCGATTGCGGCGCAGGATTTCGCCGGCGATCCCGCGGTACTGCAGGTCGCCAACCACGTCGGGGCGGTAGTGCACGTCCGTCGTGCGATCGAAGAACGAGACCTGGTAGTCCACACTGGTGCCGGCATTGCCCTGGTAGCTCAGCACGGCGAAGTTGTTGCGCTCTTGCTGGCGGGCGTCGAGCTGGGCCGAGTCCTTGGGCGCCGAGCCGGCGAGCGTGAAGGCCGGCGTCTGGCCCGGCAGGTCAGGAATCTGGAAGCGGCCGTTCGAGCTGCCCAGCAGCAGGCTCACGCGGGCGTCATCGCTGATCAGCCAGGACAGGTCGGCGAAGCCCCGGCCCTGATGATCCTGGTCGTGAATGGCGTTGCTGGCCGGCGTCGGGTTCTCGATGCCCACTTGGCTGCCGTCATAGGACCCTGTCACGAAATAGCTGAAGGGCCCGCGCGTGCCACTCGCTTCGGCCGAGAACTCGCGCATGCCGCGGCTGCCCACGCGCAGGTCGACGCTGCCGCCCGAGCCCAGCGCCTCGCCCTTGCTCTGGATGTCGACGACGGCGGCCGTGCGGTAGCCGTACTGCGCCGGCAGAGCGCCGGTCAGGATGTTGAGATGGTCGGCGAAGCGCGTCTGCAGGCTCTGGCCGAAGCCGCTGATGGATTCGGGGATGACGACGCCGTTGATGCGGTACTGGATGTTGCTGTGGTCGCCGCGCACGTGGATCTGGCCGAATCCGTCCTGCACCACACCGGGGGTCTGCAAGATGACCTGGTTCAAGGGCGTGGATTCGCCCTGAGGCAGCTTCTTGAGGTCCTCAGCATCGAGCCGATAGACGCTCGAGCCGGTCTCGGGTGAAAGCCCATTGCGGGCAGCGTCAAGCTTGGCGCGGCTGCCGTTGATCTGAACCGTGCCAAGCGACGTGACGTCGGACGATGCGCTGTCGCCTGATGTGGCATCGGACGGCGCAAGGTCCTGGGCGTGCAGCACCATGGGATAGGCGATGGCCAAGGCCAGGGCCAGGTGGCGCTTCGAAAGGGAAGGCATGAAGAAATCCTCGCGAGAAAACCAAAGGGCACGCCGCGGCCCTTGCACGGGCGGCGGACGTCGGGCATGGGTTCAGCGAGTAAGGGGCGGGTCGCGATTGCCCTGGGCGGGCGCGTCGCTCTCGTGGGAGGCCACGGGGGTGGCCACAGGCGCCGCATGGCCGACACTGGCCAGCTTCAGCTGAGGCAGCTCGGGGCCTGTTGCGGCGTCCAGATGCGCGAAGGAGAAGCACAGACCGCAGAGCTTGGCACCGAGCGCGTCCTGGTTCTGCTCGTGGGCCGTGCCGCGCAGGTGGCCGATCTCGTGCCAAGCCTGCGCCTGCTGCGTGAACAGCATCAGCACGGGCAGCAGCAGGGAGATCCAGAACTTGCGCATCAGGGCGGCATTGTCAGGGGTGGTCGAGCCGGGTGACGGTCGTCACGCCTCGGCTTGGGCGGCGGCGTACTTGGCGGCGTTCTCGGCGGCGTTCTCGGCGGCGTTCTCGGCGGCTTGGTGAGCCTGCTGGTCCGCGTGATAGCTCGACCGCACCATGGCGCCGACGGCGGCATGCGAGAAGCCCATCTTGTACGCCTCGGCCTCGAACATCTTGAAGGTGTCGGGGTGCACATAGCGGCGCACGGGCAGATGGTGGCCGCTGGGTGCCAAGTACTGGCCAATGGTCAGCATGTCGATCTTGTGGGCGCGCATGTCGCGCATGACCTGGAGAATCTCCTCGTCGGTCTCCCCCAATCCCACCATGATGCCGCTCTTGGTCGGCACACCAGGCACTTCTTCCTTGAAGCGCCTGAGCAGGTTCAGGCTGAATTCGTAGTCAGAGCCAGGGCGTGCTTCCTTGTACAGGCGCGGCGCGGTCTCGAGGTTGTGGTTCATCACGTCGGGCGGGGCCGCCTTGAGGATGTCCAGCGCGCGGTCCATGCGGCCGCGGAAGTCGGGCACCAGCACCTCAATCTGCGTCGTGGGGCTCAGCTCGCGGACCTTGCGGATGCACTCGGCGAAGTGGCCGGCGCCGCCGTCGCGCAGGTCGTCGCGGTCCACGCTGGTGATCACCACATAGCTGAGCTTGAGTGCGGCAATCGTCTTGGCGAGGTTCAGCGGCTCGTCCACGTCCAGCGGGTCGGGTCGGCCATGGCCGACGTCGCAGAAGGGGCAGCGGCGGGTGCACTTGTCACCCATGATCATGAAGGTGGCCGTACCCTTGCCGAAGCATTCGCCTATGTTCGGGCAGGAGGCCTCCTCGCAGACCGTGTGCAGCTTGTGCTCACGCAGAATCTGCTTGATCTCGTAGAAGCGAGTGCTGGGGCTGCCGGCCTTGACGCGGATCCATTCGGGCTTTTTGAGCACCTCGGCCGGCACGATCTTGATCGGGATGCGGGCGGTCTTGGCCTGGGCCTTTTGCTTGGCGGTGGCGTCGTAGTCGGCGCCTTGGGCTGCGGTGTGGGTGACGTTTTCGGTGGCCATATCAGGGGGAGAGGTGCGCCTTCAGGCGCTCGCCGAAGATCTCGGCCACAGTGGCCCAGTCGGTGGAAACACCCAATTTTACGAGGTCCACCGTTTCCAGGCCTGCGTAGCCGCAAGGGTTGATGCGCGCGTAGGGCTGCAGGTCCATGGCCACGTTGAGCGCCACGCCGTGGTAGCTGCAGTGACGCGTGACCTTGATGCCCAGCGCCGCGACCTTCCCCAGGCCCTTGAATGGGTCCCGGGCCGGGCCCGTCAGCGCCGCATGGCTGCCCGGGTCGGCCAGGCGAACATAAATGCCCGGCGCGCCGGCCACGCGATGGCCGACGACGCCGAAATGGTCGAGCGTCTGAATCACGGCCGCCTCGAGGCGGAACACGTATTCCTTGACGAAGATGCCCAGGCGCCGCAGGTCCACGAGAGGATAGGCCGTGATCTGGCCCGGACCGTGGTAGGTGATTTGACCGCCGCGGTTGGTCTGCACGACCGGAATCTCACCCGGCAGCAACAGGTGCTCGGCCTTGCCGGCCAGGCCCTGAGTGAAGACCGGATCGTGTTCCACGAGCCAGAGCTCGTCTGGCGTATCGGGCGTGCGCGCTTCCGTGAAGGCGCGCATCGCTGCTTCCACGGGCACGTAGGCCGCGCGGCCCAGCTGCTTGATGATCATGGGGGCATCCTAGTGGATGCCCCCGAAGCTCGCTCGGCCAGGGTTTCAGAAGCCTTCGTCGTCCTCGTCGTGCGTGCGCGGCGGGCCGTTGTCGACCACGAAGTTGTCGAAACCGCGCGTGGCGCCGATGGTCAGCGTGCCGCTGGCAAAGCTGCCCACGGCGAGCACCTGGTCACCGGCGCTGATGGCCGTCAGCTTGCGCGACAGCTGGATGGCCTTTGGATCCGCACTGACCGGCAGGCCGTGGATGCTGAAGGTGCTCGGCGTGCCCGTCGTCGTGCTGTTCACCGGCGCCGGGCTTGTGTCGACCACGCCCGCCACGCCGTCCACGCTCGAGGCCTTGACCAAGGCGACCGAAAGCGCTTGCAGATTGCCGCTGGCATCGGCCGCCGTGCGCACGATGGCGTGCTGCGTGCTGCTGGCGGCCAGATAGGTCTTGAAGGTGCCGATGTTGAAGGGGTTGCTCTGCGAGTGCCCGTCATCCCAGCCATGCAGGGAGAAGTCCGCCAGCTTGGTTTGAGCATTGACCGTCACCGTCTGGCCCAGCACCGTGAAGGTGAAAATGTTGGCGGCGCTACCCGTGACCACGTTGGTGATATCGCCCTCGAAGGCAAAGCTCGCGCTCGCCGCGGCGCGCAGGATCCGCACGCTGGTGGCCGAGATCGAGGTGCCGCTGGCGCCAACGGTGCCGAGCACACGCACGATGTCGCCCACGACCGGCAGGGATGTGCCCGCCGGCAGGCCGGAGGCATCCACGCTGATGCCGCGCAGGGTGAAGCTCGTACCGTTGACCGCAGAGACACCGCCCTGCAGTTCCAGCGTGGCGCCGGCCATGGTCACGGGCAGGCGATCTCGGAGCATGACGGCCTTGGCGTCGAAGCTCGTCGCCGGCAGGCTGGGCGCCGCCGAGGAGATGGCCGACACCACCTGGCCGGTGCTGAAGGCGCAGGACATGCTCGCCCCGGAGCCGAAGCACTTGGCGTTGGCGGTATTCACCGTCAGACCGCCGATCGTGATGCTGTTCGTGCCCACAGCACTGATCGAGCCTTCGACCTTGAAGGCCGCCGCACCGGGCGAGGTCCCCGGAGCGTCGAACACCGCCACCAGGGAGGCGATCACGTTGACGGTACTACCACCGGAATTGAACAAAAACCCGTCAACGACGACGTAGCTGCCGGGCGTGCTGCCGCTGGTCGTGGCCAGGCCGCCGATGCCGCTGACGGCGGTGCAGGGACTGCTGGCGGCGAAGACGCAGGCACGATGGTCGCTGAACAGCGTGCTACTGGACAGCTGCACCGTCTGGCCCATGACCGTGATGCTGTTGGATGCGGAGGCGTCGACGTAGCCGCGCACCAACGGGTGCATGTGCAGCATTTCCGCAGCCGGCGCCATGGCGGTGCTGGTGGATGCGACCTTGACGTCGAGCACCTGGCCGACCTCCAGGCCGGCAATGTTCATCGTTTGCCCGGTGTCGTCGTCGATCAGGCCGGCCTTGGCTACATCGTATTCATGCTCGTTGATGAAGACACTGCCGAAGGCCGTGATCGCACCCGAACTCATGGCGCCCGGGGAGGTGCCGCTGACGGTCGTGCCACCACCGGGGTTGTTGCTGGGCGCCGACGTGTTGCCGCCGGAGCTACCGCCGGACCCACCGCCGCAGGCCACCAGGGTGACCACCAGCGCGGCGGCCAGGCCCCATATTGAAGACCGGAATTTCATGTGCTGCTCCTCGAGTACACGCCTGCGTCAACGCCCGCAGGCTCCTGAGCGCGTCGTCCGGCACGAACAGCCCGTCGACAAGAAGCAACTGTGCACCGCGCCAGCTTTCAAAGTTTTGCTGCGTGCGGAAAACGTGTGAGCAGAAGTAATGCGATCGGGCTGCGCAATGCGCTCGGTCAGTGAATAACCCCAACTAGAGCACGACCTTGACCATTGGATGCGTCGTGAGCGTGCGGTACAGCTCGTCGAGTTGTTCGCGACTGGTGGCCGTGATGGTGATCGTTAGGCCCAGGTAGTTGCCGCCGCTGCTGGGGCGCTGCTCGATGGTGGAGGCGTCAAAGCCGGGGTCGAAGGAGCGCGCGACGATGGCAATGGCCTCGACGAAACCCTCGACCTGCGCACCCATCACCTTGATGGGAAAGCGGGACGGATATTCGATCAGCGACTGCTCGGGCGGAATGGGCGTGTTCATCATGATCAGACAGATTGGGTCAGTTTGGCCTTTTGGTAGGCCTCGTACAGACGCGCGTAGACCGGCCCCGGCTTGCCGCGCAGCGCGCCATGCCCGATCGGCTCATGATCCAGCGTCGTCACCGCCAGCACCTCTCGGCCAGCAGAACTGATCAGAACCTCGTCCGCCGCAAAAAGCTCGGCCTCGGAGATCGGGCGCAAGTTGTAGCCGATGCCGCACTCCTCGCAGAGCTCCTTCAAAAGGCCCACGCGCACGCCCGGCAGCACATGCTCGCTCATGGGCGGTCCCAGTAAGGCGCCTTCCTTGACGATCCAGACATTGGCGCTCGAAGCCTCGGTCAGGAAGCCGTCGCGCAGCAGGATGGTCTCGGCCGCGCCTGCATCCACCGCCAGCTGGCGCGCCAGCACATTTCCTAACAAGGAGATGCTCTTGATGTCGCAGCGCTCCCAGCGGAAATCGCGCGCGGTCACGCAGGCCACGCCGTGATGCCGATCCGCCTCGGGAACCCCGGCAAGGGGCGAGGTATAGGCGAACACGGTGGGCTCGATGTCCGGCGGCATTGGGTGCTTGCGCGGCGCCACGCCGCGCGTGACCTGCACGTAGACGAGCTGGTTCTCTTCCGGCAGGGTGGCGATGAGCTTGCGCACCATGGTCAGCCAGTCGGCCCGCGTGAGCGGGTTGGCGATGCGCAGCTTGGCAAGGCCGTGATCGAGCCGCTCCATGTGCGCGTCGAAGCGAAAGGCGCGCCGGCCGTAGACCGGCAAGGCGTCGTAGACGCCGTCGCCGAACAAGAAACCGCGGTCCATGGGCGAGATGCGCGCCTCGGGCAGGGGCAGGTACTCGCCGTTCAGGTAACAAGGCAGATCGGGCAGGTCCATACGGCCTCCGTGCTTGCTCCGCTCAATTAGATCACTTGATCCACAGCCGGATGGCATCCCACGCACGTCCGAAGATGCCGGCCAACGCAACGGGCTCGGCCGCCACCAGCGGGATCTCGGCCACGGGCGTGCCGGCGGCCGTGCTCACCTTGAGCGTGCCCACGCGCTGGCCCGCCTGGATCGGGGCCACCAGCGGGTCCATGCGCTGCACCTCGGTCTTGAGGCCGGCGCCTTCGCCGCGCGGCACGTTCACGTAGACGGCGCCGCTGGGCGTCGCGCCGATGAGCTTCACTTCCTTGGCCGCCCCCTTCCAGACCGGCGCAGTGCTCACCGGTACGCCCTTGTCGAAGAGGCGCACGGCGTCGAAGGCGGCATAGCCCCAGTTCAGCAGCTTCTGGCTCTCGTCGGCGCGAGCGGTCTTGGACGAGGTGCCCATCACCACGCTCAGCAGGCGGCGCTTGCCGTTGGGGAAGTCGCGTTGCGCGCTGGCCACCAGGCAGTAGCCGGCGGCATCGGTGAAGCCTGTCTTCATGCCATCGACGGTGGCGTCCCGCGAGAGCAGGATGTTGCGGTTGCCCTGCTTGATCTTGTTGAAGGTGAATTCCTTCTGGGAGTAATAAGGGTAGTACTGCGGATAGTCGTCGATGATGTGCATGGCGATCACGGCCACGTCGCGCGCGCTGCTCTTGTGGCTGGGCTCGGTCAGGCCCGTCACGTTGGTGAAGTGCGTGTTCTTCAGGCCCCAGGCTGCCGCCTGCCGGTTCATCTGCGCCACGAAGTTCTCCACCGTGCCGCTGACGCCCTCCGCCAGGGCCACGGCGGCATCGTTGCCGCTCTGGATGATGAGACCGCGCAGCAGCTGGTCGACGGTCGGCGTCATGGTCGTGTCGATGAACATCACCGAGCCGCCCACGCCTTTGCCGGCGCCCTTGACCTCGTCCCAGGCGCGCCTTGAGACCGGCAGGGTCTGCTCCAGCGTCAAGCGCTTGGCCTTGAGGGCGTCAAACACGAGGTAGGCGGTCATCAGCTTCGTCAGCGAAGCCGGGTCCTGCTGCGCGTCGGCGTCGCGCTCGGCCAGCAGGTGCTTGCCGGCAGTCACGTCGATCAGCACGTAGTTGCGCGCGGCGATCTCGGGTGGCAAAGGAGCTTGGGCTTGGGCTTGGGCGAGCGAGGCACAGGCAAGCAAGAGAGCAAGAAGGCGTTTCATTCGGGGAATGCTCGAGGTGAGGCTCAGGAAGGGAAGTTGCGAACCACGAGGTTCTTGAGCAGCGGCAGCTGCCCATGGAAGAAATGGCCGACACCGGGCACCACGGTCACTGGCAGGCTCTGCGGACGGGCCCAATCGAGCACCGAGGTCAGCGGCACCACGTCATCGACCTCTCCGTGAATCACGACCGTCTCCGGCGGCACGGGCGCGGTGTCGAAGCGGCTCGTCGCCGGCCCGACCAGGACCAGGCGCTGCGGCGGCTCGCTCACCCGCTGCAACACGCGCGAGGCCACATAGCCGCCGAAGGAGAAGCCAGCCAGCAGCCAGGGCTCGCCCACCTCGCGCGTAGCGGCCAGAACGGCCAGCGCGTCGTCGATCTCGCCCCGGCCTTCGTCCCAGCCACCCTGCGACTGGCCGACGCCGCGGAAGTTGAAGCGCACCGTGCGGTAGCCCAGCTGAAGAAAGGCCCGCGCCAGGGTCTGCACGACCTTGTTGTCCATGGTGCCGCCCTGGGTCGGGTTCGGGTGGCACACGAGGGCCATGCCGCGCGGTGTGCCCGCGGGCATGTCCAGCGCCACATCGATATGCCCGGCCGGGCCGGGCACGAGGCGCTTCTGGGTCTGCGAGTTCATCGTCCGATCGACTCGGGCAGGACCAGTCGCTCGACGACCTCGCCGTTCTTGAGGTGCTTCTCGACGATCTCGTCGATGTCGCTCTTGTCGACGTAGGTGTACCAGACGGCTTCCGGGTAGATCACCGCCACCGGCCCGCCGGCGCAGCGGTCCAGGCAGCCAGCCTTGTTCACACGCACGCCGCCTTTGCCGGCCAGGCCCTCGGCCTTGACCCGCGACTTGCAGTGCTCGAAGGAGGCCTGCGCGTCGTGGTCCATGCAGGCGGCTTCGCCGTCGCGCTTGTTGAGGCAAAAGAAGATGTGACGCTCGTAATAGCTCATCCGCGCATTATCGGCGCGCCACCGAGGTCAGCAGCCAGGCCAGCGCTCCAAAAGGCCAGACCCAGCCGAGCCACTGGCCCATGCCGTAAAGATTGACGAAGCGTCCCTGGTCCCAGGCCTGCAGGCTGATGGAGAGGAAGGGATCGGCTGGCGCGTGCGTGACCAGGGCGATGAGGCTGGGCAGCACGACCAGTCCCAGCGCCGCGCAGGCCCGCCTGGGCAGTGGCACGGCGAGCAGCCCCAGCATCAGGCCAAGGCTCAAGCCCGGCAGGGCCGGCGGCGTGAGCCAGGCCCAGGCGTGCTGTGGGCCGAAGTTCAGCGCCGTGGACAAGGCCGTGCTCAACACGCCGCCCAGGCCGATCATCGGCACGAGCAGGTATCTCCGCCAGCCGCGCCGCGCCACCGCCAGGCCCAGAAGCACCGGGCCGAGCAGGCCGAGCGCAATGGCCAGCGCTTCGAAACCCGGCGGCAGCGCCCGCTGCACCGGCGCATCGGGCTCGAACCAGAGGAAGGACGAGTCTTCCCAGCGCGTGCCCTCGAGCGCGTCGAGAAGCCATTCTTGCAGATGCGGCAACCAGCGCCCGACTCCGAGCGGCACGGGCGTCGGACACAGCAAGGCCATCGGCCACAGCGTCAGCAGGGCCAGCCCTCCGGCGCTGTCAGACTCGAACCAGCTCTCGCGCCAGCCATGCGAGCGCTCCAGCAAACCGACGCGGTCGGCGATCCAGGCCAGCACGGCACCAGCCAGGGCGCCCGTGCTGTTGAAGAACAGGTCCGAGGCCGAGGGCACGCGGCCGGGCAGGAAGGTCTGCAGCACCTCCATCGTGTACGACAGCGCTATCGACAGCAGCAGCGGCCAGAACAGCCCGGGCCGCGGGCCTCGCGTGCGCAGCAGCATGCCCAGCGGCATGTAGCCGACCACATTGATCTGCGCGTCCCAGGGGAAGATCTTGCGGGGCCAGGGCAGGGCCAGCACGCTGCGCCAGTCCTGGCTCGGCGGCCAGCGCCAGGGCTCGAAGGGGTAGAGGCTCGCGTAGACGATCAGGGCCAGCCAGGCCGCCAGCAACCATCTCGCGGTGCTGTTCTCCTGGTGCATCAGAAGGGCTTGACCACGACGAGGATGACGACCGCGACGAAGATCAGCACGGCCACCTCATTGAAGACGCGGAACCAGCGCTCGCTGCGCGGCGTCTCTCCGCGCTCGAAGCGCTTGAGCAGCGCGCCACAGCCATGGTGGTATCCGATGACGGCCAGCACCAGGGCGAGCTTGGCATGCATCCAGCCCTGGCCCCTGCCGACACCGTAATACAGCCACAGCACCAGGCCCAGGATGAGCGCCACGCCCATCAAAATCGAAGCGAAGCGGTACAACTTGCGCGCCATCAGCAACAGCCGCGCACGCTCTGCCTCGCTGCCTGCAGGCACCATGGCCAGGTTGACAAAGATGCGCGGCAGGTAGAACAGACCCGCAAACCAGCTCGCGACGAAAACGATGTGAAAGGCTTTGACCCAGAGCATTGGGAGATTATGGAGGTCTGCGTCGCGTCACAACTCAGGCCACCCGCCCGGCCGCTCCCGAATCAACTGGGATGAGGGGGTGCCCCTGCGCCCTCTCACCCCAACGGCCACGCCGGTCCGCATCCGGCGGGTCAAGCAAGACACTGGAGCTGCTGGGGCGCATCCCGTCGCCTCTTGACGCCCGTTTTTTTCTCTGGGGCACACGCTCTGAACTCCCCGGTGTATGCGCACCCAGCTTCACGCTCAGGCCTGTCGGATCTATGACGCATCGTCCCGTGCAAGTACCGGGCTGGTCGAGGATTTTCACCTCCGAGTAGGTGCATGCCGGGCTCACCCAAGAAGAACACCCCGGGGACTTGCGTCACCGGGGTGCGGGTAGAGCCATCTCATTGGCCGCCCCGAGGGGCGGCTTGAAGGATGAGGAAGTCCCGGCTTACTTGCTGTAGGCCGTCTCGCCGTGCGAGGTGATGTCCAGGCCCTCGCGCTCTTCGTCTTCGGGAACGCGCAGGCCGATGGTCATGTCCACGATCTTGTAGGCGATCACGGAGACCACGCCCGACCACACCAGGGTCACGCCCACAGCCTTGGTCTGGACGATGAACTGCGCCCAGATCGAGTAAGCGTCGGCATTCACCAGCGTGCCCTGGAACCAGTCAACCGGGTAGCTCGGGCCGCCAAGTTGCGGGGCGTTGAAAACGCCGGTCAGCAGGGCGCCCAAGATACCGCCCACGCCGTGCACGCCGAAGACGTCGAGCGTGTCGTCCGCACCGATCAGCTTCTTCAGGCCGGTCACGCCCCACAGGCAAGCGAAGCCAGCGGCCAAGCCGATGATCAGGCCGCCGATGATGCCCACATTGCCGGCAGCCGGCGTGATGGCCACGAGGCCTGCGACGGCGCCGGAAGCGGCGCCCAGCATCGACGCCTTGCCGCGGTGCAGCTTCTCGCCGAGGCTCCAGGCCAAGACGGCAGCGGCGGTGGCGACAAAGGTGTTGATGAAGGCCAGGGCGGCTGAGCCGTTGGCTTCCAGGGCCGAGCCGGCGTTGAAGCCGAACCAGCCCACCCACAGCAGCGAGGCACCGACCATGGTCAACGTCAGGCTGTGCGGCGTGAAGGATTCCTTGCCGAAGCCCACTCGCTTGCCGACCATGAAGGCGCCAACGATGCCGGCCACGGCGGCATTGATGTGCACCACCGTGCCGCCGGCGAAGTCCAGCGCGCCCCACTGCCAGACCAGGCCGCCCTTGGCGTTGGTCGCGTCAACGAGATTCGCAGCCGTATAGGCATCCGGGCCGGGCCAGAACCAGACCATGTGAGCGATCGGCAGGTAGCTGAAGGTGAACCACAGGGCCAGGAAGGCCAGCACAGCGCCGAACTTGATGCGCTCGGCGAAGGAGCCAACGATCAAGCAAGCGGTGATGCCGGCGAACGTCGCCTGGAAGGCCGCATACACCATCTCGTACATCGGCACGCCCTTGCTGAAGGTGCCCGTGGTGGCAAAGGTGCCCGCGACGTTGTCCCAGATGCCCTTCATGAAGAACCGGTCCGTGCCGCCGATGAAGGCATTGCCCTCGGTGAACGCGAGGCTGTAGCCGTACAGGCACCAAAGCACCACGATCAGCGAGAAGCCCACCATCACCTGCATGAGCACTGACAGCATGTTCTTGCTGCGCACCAGGCCGCCGTAGAACAGGGCCAGGCCCGGCACCGTCATCATGATGACGAGCAGGGTGGAGACCAGCATCCAGGCCGTGTCGCCCTTGTTGGGCTGGGCCGGCGCAGCCGCCGCGCTGGCCGCTTCGGCGGGGGCCGATGCGGCTGCTGGCGCAGGCGCGGCCGAGGCGGCGGCGACGGACGCCACGCTGGCGGCCGGAGCAGCAGAAGCCGCCGGGTCCTGGGCCCAGGCGCTCGGCGCGATGAATGCGCATGCCAGGGCCAGGGAAGCGAGAAGTGTCTTCATCTCTGTTTCTCCGATCTTTGTTTTTTAGAGGGCGTCCTGGCCGGTCTCGCCGGTGCGGATGCGAACCACCTGGTCCAGCGGCGAGACGAAGATCTTGCCATCGCCGATCTTGCCGGTACGGGCGGCAGCCTCGATGGCTTCGATGACGCGCTCGACCACATCGTCGGCCACGGCGGCCTCGATCTTCACCTTGGGCAGGAAATCGACGACGTATTCGGCGCCGCGGTACAGCTCGGTATGGCCCTTCTGGCGGCCGAAGCCCTTGACCTCGGTGACGGTCAGCCCCTGCACGCCGATGGCGCTCAGCGCTTCGCGCACCTCGTCTAGCTTGAAGGGCTTGATCACAGCGGTGATCAGTTTCATGGTGTCTCTCCTCTTGCTAAGTCGTTCAGAAAGTCTTCTTGATCGACAAGACCGCGGACGTCTTGCCGAGGAACTTGTCGCTCGGCACGTAGGTGTAGACGCTCTTGTCTGCGTTCGTGCCCACGACGGCCAGGCCCCAGGTGAAGCCCGCATAGTCCTTGTTCAGCGTCAGCGAGTAGTCGGTGTAGGACGCCGGGCTGTTGTGGTGGACGAACTGGTGGCCGACGTGCGGCGTCAGCGTAAAGCCCTCGCCCACGTCCAGCGCCGCCGACAGGTCCAGGTAGCCCGAGCCCTTGGAGTCGGCGAAGCCGAAGAGATTGGTCAGGCTGTGCGAGTACTTGGCCGTGAACACGTCAATCGAGAGGGCGCCGTAGACCTCGAAGGTGTTGGCGTTGGGGTTCAGCTTGTTGTTGACGTACTCGTACTGGAGCACGCCGACGTCCAGCGTCACGCCCTTGCTGATCTCGGTCTTGTAGCCGCCGTAGATATCCCACTCGGCCGAGGAATCGCCGCCAGCGTCCTTGATCCACTGGATCGTGGACAGCCACGTGCCGACGTAGAAGCCCCCTGCGTCGGCATAGTCGGCGCCCCCTTGCAGGGCGGGCTTCAGGCGGGTCTGGGAAATGCCGCGGTAGCGATAGTCGCTCGCAACGCCGACGTTAAAGGTCAGGGGATCGACCTGGGGAGCAGGCTCATCCGCCAGGGCAGGCAGGGCCAGGGCCAGCAGGCCGCAGGCCAGGACTGCGGAACTCATCTTCATGGTGATTCCTTTCTTTTGATCTTGGTGTTGAAGTCGGACCTGTGAGCTTGAGCAGCTTCCGTGCCAGGGCGTCCCCCCGGCGCTCGATGGGGGAAAAAACGGCGGAATTCCGGGCAAACCCTTGGCTTGATGCACCAAGGTGGTGAAACGAGGTGGCACCAGGGCCGTGCCTCACTTTGGCGCACGGCACCGCGCAGGGCGCATTCGCACAAACGGTGCGCGTCCCTGGGTGAGAACGGCGGTCAGGAACCGACGGTACTTGCTACGGCTTGTGCGATTCCGCCCGCAAATCCTGGCAGCAGCCTCGCCAGCCATCAGCTGACGACGATTTCAACCGCAAAGCATCGCTGCGATCACGCGCTTTGCGCCAAGACATCCGACAGCAGTCCTGATGAATCGACCCTGGCCGGCTCCAGGCGAAGCTTTGCGATGCGCTTGGCCTCATTGGCGTCAAGCCCCAGCGCTCGCAAGGCAGCGGCAGCCGCCTGTTCGGCGAAGTCGGGCTCACAAGCCGTTTTGAGCATGCAGTTCGAGGCGCCGACGACCGTCCCGGCCACGATGTTCACCGCGAGCGCCAGCGGCATCTGAACGAACCGGCCGCGGCGAAGGCCTTCAGCCAGATCGCGCTCGACGAAGTCCAGCAGGATGGTCGAGCCCCGCACATCGGGCCACCCGAGTCGCACCAGGAAACTGGCAGCCAGCGGATGCTCCAGCGCCAGACGCGCCACGAGACGCATGCCGCAGCTCACGCGTTCGGCCGGATCGTCGAAGCGCTGCACGACCGGCTCGGCCATGCGGATCAGTTCGTTCGCCACGTCGACCGCCAACTCGCGCACCAGCTCTTCGGGCGAGGTGAAGTACTTGTAGAACGTGCCGCGCGAGACCTGCGCGTCGGAAATGACGTCGTCGATCGACATCGCCGCCGGCCCTTTGGCCGCCACCAGCTTCATCGCGCTGGCCAGCAAGCGGGCTCGCATCCGCTCACGTCGCTCTGCGGCAACCCGTTGTCGGTGGTCCTCTGTCTGCATGCTGCGATTGTGCCAGTTGGCCCTTTTAATAACGACACTATTGTCATCATGACATGTTTGTCATTATTATCGCGAAAACAAGAAGAAGCACATCCCAGCAATCCCAACGGAGACAACCTATGCAAGCAACCTTTTCCGGGCTCAAACACCTCGCCGTCCCTGCCGCGGCACTCGCCTTCCACGGCGCCGTCATGGCCATCAACGGCGCCCAACCGGGCGGCTACGGTGTCAAGAACGCCTCGATGGGGGGCGCCTCCATCGCCCTGCCGCTGGACGCCGAGGCGGCCGCCAACAACCCGGCGGGCCTGGGGCGGCTGCCCACCTCGTGGACGCTGGGCGCCCAGGTCTTCAACGGCCGTTCGACAGCCGACTACGTGCAGCCCGGCAACACGCTGCACAACGAGCAGACCGAGGTGGCGCCCGAGGGCGGCTTCAATTGGCGGGCCAGTTCCGAATGGGCACTCGGCCTGAGCATCGCCGGCAGTGGCGCCGGCTCCGATTATGGTCAGCCGGCCCTGCCGGTACCGGGTGCCGATACGGCCAAGACCACCCTGCGCGTGATGGAACTGATACCGGCGGTGGCCTGGACCCCCAGCCGCGAGCTCTCGATCGGCCTCGGACTCAACCTGGCGCTGCAGCAGTTCGAGACCCGCGGCGTGATCGTGCCGGCGCCGGTACCCGGCGGCCTCGCACCGCTGCCCAGCCACGGTTCGCAGACCGCCACCGGCGCAGGCCTGCGCGCCGGCCTGCTGTGGCAGGCCTCGGACGCCTGGAGCTTCGGCCTCAACCTCAAGTCGCGCAGCCGCATGAGCAAGCTCAAGGGCTACGAGCAGGACCTGCTCGCCTACAGCAGCGGGCGCCTGGACGTGCCGGGCCAGCTTGGCGTGGGCGCCGCCTGGAAGCCCAACGAGCGACTGACCCTGGCCGCCGACTGGCTGCGCATCCAGTGGGGCGACATCAAGGCGATGAAGGACCCCAACGGCTTTGCCTGGCGCAATCAATCCGTGGTCCGGCTGGGCGCGTCCTGGCAGCTCGACGAGCAGCTGACCCTGCGGGCCGGCGCGAGCCGCAATAACGGCCAGATCGACAGCAGCCGCACGTTGCAGAACCTGCTCGTGCCCTCGGTCAACAAGCATGCCTTCACCCTGGGGGCCAGCTGGCAGCTCGACCCAAATGCCGAGATCAACGTCGGCTACGAGCTCAACCCGCGCACCACGCTCAATGGCGCCGGCCCCAGCACCGGCACATCGCTGACCAGCAAGGTCCAATTGGCCCTGCTGGGCTATCACCATCGTTTCTGAACAGAGTTTCCCGTGACAGTCCACCGTGCCGTACTCCGGCAAGTAGAGTCCATCTCCGAAAGCCGCCTCCCGCCCAGCGTGCAGCCGCTCAAGCGCCCACCTGCCCTGGGCCGGGCGATCGAACTGGCCTTCCTGCGCTGGGAGAAGCGCGACCTGGCCGGTACCGAACGCTTCTGGCGTGACTTCGGCTTCCACATCGTCTCCGCCTCGCCGCAATGCCTGGTCGCCAGGGGCACGGGCGCCGCCCCCTGCATTGCCATCGCGCATGCGGGGTCGGCGGACCGCTTCGTCGGCCCGGCCTTCCTGATGTCGGACGACACCGATCTTCACCGCTACGTCACGGAACTGGGCGCGCAGTGGCTGCCTGCGCAGCAGCTGCCGGCTGGCGGGCGCGGTATCGAGCTGAAAGACCCCAGCGGTCGCAGCGTCTGGCTGCTGCAGCAGCAGGCACGGGTCGAGCCCCTGCCGCTGCGGCCCTCGGTGACGGCCATGACCAACACTGCGGACCACACCCCGCGGGTCAACCGCACCGTGCGCACGCCGATCGAGCCGGCGCGCGTCGTGCGGCTGGGCCACGTGGTGCTGCAGACGGTGGACTTCGCGGGCATGGCCGACTGGTACCTTCGTGTGCTGGGCCTGATTCCGACCGACGTGCAGTACCTGCCGGACGGCAGCCCCAACCTGGCGTTCTGCCGGCTCGACCTCGGCGCGCAGCCGGCCGACCATCACACGCTGGTGATCGTCGGCGCGATCGAGGAAAAGTACGAGCACAGCGCCTACGAGGTGCTCGACCTCGATGCCCTGGGCCAGGGCCAGCAGGTGCTGCGCGCCCAGGGCCATCGCCACATGTGGGGCATCGGCCGGCATCTGCTGGGCAGCCAGTTGTTCGACTACTGGCATGACCCCGAGGGCTTCGAATACGAGCACTACACCGATGGCGACGTGTTCACGTCGGATGTCGAGCCCTGCTACTCGGCGCTCGACTTCGCCGGCATCTGGGCCTGGGGCGACGACGCCCCGGCCTCGATGAAGCCGCAGAAAAACCTGCCCACGCTGCTGCGCCTGCTGAAGCTGATTCGCCGCAAGGCGATCACGCCGCAGCGCCTGCAACTCCTCAGCGCCGCGCTCGATGCGCCGGCCCGTCCTTGGCTCTAAGCCTGGCTCCAAGCCCGGCCCCACCTCCTCCTCTACACCATGCCACGCACCCTTGTCCGCTATGCCCAGCAGAACCTGCCCCGCTGGGGCGTCCTGTTTGGCCAGACCATCGCCCCGCTCGACACCGACGCCGCCAGCACCGGCGAGGTGTTGGAGCGCCACTGGGACCAGATCTGGTCCCTGGCAATCGAACGCGCCACGCTGCCGCTGAGCCAGGTCACTTTGCTCGCCCCGGTGACCGAGCACCACCAGTTCATCTGCCAAGGCGTGAACTACCGAAGCCATATCGCCGAGTCCGGCCTGCGCGTCGAGAACTTCCCGTTCAACACGCTGTTCACCAAGGCCTCCTCGTGCATCACCGCGGCCGACGCGCCCGTGGTGCGCCCGGCCCATGTGCAGTTGCTGGACTACGAAATCGAACTCGGCCTGGTGCTACGCCGCTCGCTGCCGCCCGGCACGCAGGTCCGGCCCGAGGACCTGCCGCAATGGCTGGCCGGCGTCACCATCGTGAACGACCTATCGGCGCGCGACGTGCAACTGCCTCAGGGGCAGTTCTACAAGGGCAAGAGCTACCGCGGCTTCGGCCCCGTCGGACCCAGACTGGTCTTGCTGAGCCCGGAGGAATGGGCACGTTGGCCGGAGCTGCACATGCGCCTGTCGGTGAACGGCCAGGTCCGGCAAGATGCCTACTGTTCCGACATGATCCATGCGCCCGCGGCCACTCTGACCGAACTGGCGGCCCTGCACGATGTCCACGCCGGTGACCTGATCGCCACGGGCACGCCGGCTGGTTGCGCCGCGCGGGCACCGGGCAAGCTGGTGATGTTCGTGTTCAAGCACCTGCTCAGCGAGGCCGCCAAGTGGCGGATCTTCATCCGCAAGGGCGCGCTCAACCCCGCTTATCTGCGCCCCGGCGACCGCATCCAGGCCACGATCCGGACCGACGACGGCCAGATCGACCTGGGCGAGCAGACCACCCGGATCACCGCCCCATGAGCGCAGCGAACATGCCGCGGCAAGCGGCAGACGTCGACACCGAGGTGCTGCTGGTCGGCCTGGGCCCGGTGGGCGCCGCGCTGGCGAACCTGCTCGGTCGCTACGGCGTGCACGTGCTGGCCATCGACAAGGCCCCTGCCATCTTCGAGAAGCCCCGGGCAATCGCGCTCGACAACGAGGCGTTGCGCATCCTTCAGATGGTTGGCGTGCGAGATGGCGAGTTCGAAACGGTCGCGATTCCGCAGGTGCAGTACCACTCGCCGCTGTTCGGCAAGTTCGCCCGCATCAACAGCGCCGGCATCATCGATGGTCACCCGGCCCTGGTCACCTTCTACCAACCCGAGTTGGAGCAGCTGCTGCGCAGCAAGCTCGCACAGTACCAGCACGTCCAGACACGACTGGGCGTCGAACTGGAAGGCTTTGACGACGACGGCCAGTTCGTGCACGCCCGCTTGAAAGACGCGGCCGGCAAGGCCATCCAGGTGCGCGCCCGCTACATGGTGGGAGCCGATGGCGCCGCTTCGCTGGTGCGGCGCACGCTAGGACTGGACTTCGAAGGACGCACCTTCCAGCAAGACTGGCTGATCGTCGATGCCTTCGATGTGCCATCGCCGATCGACCATGTGGAATTCATTTGCGATCCGCGCCGCCCGACGCCCCGTATGGTCGCGCCGGGTGGTCGGCAGCGCTGGGAATTCATGTTGCGACCGGGCGAGAAGGCCGAAGAAATGGAGCGACCGGAATCAGTGCGCAAGCTGCTCGAGCCCTGGTGCGACAGCCGCAGCATCCGCATCGAGCGCACGGCCGTCTACCGTTTCCACGCGCGTGAGGCGCGGCGATTCTCAAAAGGTCGCTGCTTTCTTGCCGGAGACGCCGCGCACATCACGCCACCGTTTGCCGGCCAGGGCCTGGTGGCGGGGTTGCGCGACGCGGCCAACCTGTCTTGGAAGCTCTCCTGGGTGCTGCGCGGGCAGGCCGGCGAGCAGGTACTCGCCAGCTACGACGCCGAGCGCCGACCGCATGCCAAGAAGATCATCCAGCTGGCGCTCAGGCTCGGCGCCCTGGTGATGCCGCAGAACCGCCTGGCCGCCTTCGGCATTCACGGCCTGATGAGCTTGCTGCGCCTGGTTCCGGCGGGCCGCGCGCTGTTCGAGGATCTGAAGGTCAAGCCGCAAAACACCTTCGACGAGGGCCTGTTCTGGCGCGACCGCGGCCAAGAGCGCCTGCGCGCCGGCTCCATGTTGCCGCAGGGCTGGGTGCGCCCGGCCGGCGTTGACGCACCGGTACTCAGCGATGATGCGCTCGGCTCAGACCTGGCACTGATCGGCTTCGGCGTCGACCCCGGCGCGCAGCTGCCGACCCATCTGCGCCAGCGCTGGAGTGCTGCCGGCGGGCGCGTCTGGCAATGGTGCCAGCGCTCGCAGCGCCAGCATCTTGCGCCGCCCGAGCAGCGGCTGGAGGCCCTCGACGAGGCGCTGCTGCCGCGCAAGGCTCCGCTGGGCTGGGTGGCCATCGTGCGCCCCGACCGCTGCGTGCTCGCCGAAGGTCCCGTCGAGCGCTGCGAGGCGCTGCTGCGCCAGGCGCTGGAACTGCTCGCGGCCCCCAGCACACCGGTGCCCCATCCCAGCACGCAGAGGAATCTCCATGGAGCGGGTTGAACTCGCCTGCACAACCCCCGGCGCGCCGCCGCGCCTGGAAATCCACAGGCGCGACCTGCGCCTGCCCGGCCCCGGCCAGGTACTTGTGCGCATCTTCGCCACGTCCGTGAATCCCATCGACGCCAAGCGCGCGGCCGGTTACGGAAGGCGGCTGCTTTCTCTCAAGGGCGCCGGTCGCTTTCCGCTGGTGCTGGGCAATGATCTGGCTGGCCGCGTCGAAGCGGTGGGCGAAGGCGTGACTCGCTTCACGCTGGGGCAGGCCGTGTACGGGCTGCTCGCCACCGGACGTGGCGGGGGCGCCCATGCCACCCATGCCCTCGTGCCCGAGTCTCAGCTGCTCGCCGCCGAAGGCTGCTTTGCCGCCTCCACCCTGGCCGTGCTGCCCTATTCGTTCACCACGGTGTGGCTGTCGCTGCGCGCCCTCGGGCTGACCCCGGCGAGCGCCGATCAGGCCCACGTGCTGATCCACGGCGCCAGCGGCGGCCTCGGCCGCCTGGCCACCCAATTGCTCAAGTCCTGGGGCAGCTCGGTGACGACGATCTGTGGTCGCGGCCAGCGCCAGCTGGGTTTCGAGCTGGGCGCCGCCCACTCCGTCGAACGCGGGCCGCGCTGCATCGAGGGTTTGCCTGACGACTTCGATGCCGTGCTGAACTACGCCAGCTGGGACGACGATGCGCTGCTCGCCACACGGCTGGGCCCGCAGGCCTTCGGCCAGGCCACGACCGTTCATCCGCTGCTGGGCAATTTCGACCGCCTGCGCTGGTTCGGCGGCGCCTGGGCCTCGCGTCGCGACTGGCGTGCTGCCAGCGCACGCGTCAAGGCGCGCGCGCCTGCGGCCCGCTACGCCTGGACCGTGTTCAAGCCCGATCGCCAGGCGCTGGAGGCTCTGGCCCTCAACCTGCGCGACGGCCGCCTCAGCCTGCCCGTGGGCATCGCCAAGCCATTCGATGAAGCCTGCGCTGTCTTCAACCATGTCACCACGGGCCAGCCCGGCCGCGCCGTGCTGCTTCCCTAGACCCCGCCGTCCTGATCGAACGCCATGAATGCCATCACTTCCCTGGCCGATGTACTTGCCCTCGAGGCCGAGCCGGCCCCTGCCTTGCCGAGCAGCAGCTACGAGCTGATCGCCGCCGCCGCCGCCGCCCATCCCAGCGCACCGGCACTCTCGTTCTTCGCGCGGGTGGAGGATCATGCCAGCCCCCTGGTCTGGTCGTACGCCGAGTTGCTTGACGGCATCCATGCCACGGCCAATCTGCTGCACGAACTCGGCGTCGGCCCGAGCGACGTGGTGGCCTTCGTCCTGCCCAACCTGCCACAGACCCACCTGGTGATCTGGGGAGGGCAGGCCGGGGGCATCGTATTCCCGATCAATCCGCTGCTGGAGGCCGCGGCGATTGCCGACCTGCTGAGGGCCAGCCAGGCCAAGGTGCTCGTGACCCAGGCGCCCGGCTCCGAGCTCTGGGCCAAGCTGGAGCCGGTGCTCAGCACGGTGGACTCGCTCGAGCGGGTGCTGCTGCTGGACCCGGCCAGTGTGGTGCCGGCCGAGACGCTGGAGGCAGCCAGCGCTGCCCTGCCGAAGCGCATCGGTGTGCTGGATTTCGCCTCCGGCCTGCGCCGCCAAACCAAGGATCGCCTGGTCAGCGGCCGCAAGTTCGCTCCGAGCGACGTGTCCTCGTACTTCTGCACCGGCGGCACGACCGGCGCGCCGAAGATTGCCATGCGCATGCACGGCAACGAGGTGGCCAACGCCTGGTCCACCGGCCAGTTGCTGGGCGACGGCATGGGGCCCGGCCGCAACATCTTCTGCGGCCTGCCGCTGTTCCACGTCAATGGGGTGCTGGTCACCGGCCTGCTTCCCTTCTCGCGCGGCGCCCATGTGATCTTGGGCACGCCGCTGGGCTACCGAGACAGCGCCGTCGTGACGCGCTTTTGGGAGCTGGTGGAGCAGCATCGCATCCACTTCTTCAGCGCCGTGCCGACACTCTATGCCGCGCTGCTGCAGCAGCCGATGCAGGGTCGCGACGTGAGCTCGCTGCAGTACGGCCTGTGCGGCGCTGCGCCTATGCCGCTCGAGTTGCTGCGCAGTTTCGAGCATCGCACCGGCATCCGGATCCTGGAGGGCTATGGCCTGACCGAGGCCACCTGCGTCAGCAGCTGCAACCCACCACAGGGCGAACGTCGCCCCGGCTCCATCGGTTTGCGCCTGCCGCGCCAGGCGATGAAGGCAGTGGTGCTCGACGACAAGGGAGCCTATGTCCGCGATTGCGAGCCGGACGAAGTGGGACTGCTCGTCATCAGCGGCCCCAATGTCTTCAGCGGCTACAAGGTAACCGAGCACAACCAGGGCCTGTGGGTGGACTGCTGCGATGGCAAGCGCTGGCTCAACACCGGCGACCTTGGACGCCAGGACGCAGACGGCTATTTCTACCTGACCGGGCGGCGCAAGGAGCTGATCATCCGCGGGGGCCACAACATCGATCCGGCCAGCATCGAGGGCCCTTTGCATCGCCATGCGGCCGTGCAACTGGCCGCGGCTGTGGGCCGCCCCGATGCCCATGCGGGCGAATTGCCGGTGGCCTATGTGCAGCTCAAGGCTGGCGCCAGCGCCAGCGAGGAAGAACTGCTCGCATTCGCCAAGGAGCAGATCGCCGAACGTGCGGCCGTGCCCAAGTCAATTCGGGTGGTCGAGCGCCTGCCCCTGACCGGTGTCGGCAAGATCTTCAAGCCCGAGCTCAGGCAGCGCGAGATCGCAGACGCGCTGCGCACGGCGTTGCATGAGGCGGGCACGCCTGCCACGCGGCTCGAAGTCGTCAATGATCCGCAGCTCGGCATCCAGGTCCTCGTGGACCTGGCGGACAAGACGCAGACATCGCTCGCCCGCGAAGTGCTGGGGCGCTTTGCGTTCCCCTGCGAACTATCGTGAACAAGCTGCGGTCGATGGAGGTGTTTGAACAGGTGGTCGCCGAGGCCGGCTTCGCCGCTTGTGCCCGCAAGCTGGACCTCTCACCATCGGCCGTCACGCGCCTTGTCAGCGATCTAGAAAATGAACTTGGTGTTCGTCTGATCCAGCGCTCGACGCGGCGCCTTGCCTTGACGCCGGCCGGCGAGGCCTATCTCGAACGGGTACAGCGAATCCTGGCGGATGTTTCAGATGCCGAGGAGATGGTGCGCAGCCATGCGATCGATATGTCGGGCACGATCCGCGTGAGCTCGCTGCCCGGCATTGCGACCCATCTGGTCGCCCCCGCCGTGGCCGACTTTCGGCGCGAGCATCCCCAGGTGACGATCGAGCTGCGCACGGACAGTCAGGCCTCCCGCAACATTGCACTCAGCGACATCACCTTGCTGACCGACAAGATCGCGGTCTCGCCGGAGACGGTCGTGCGCCGCGTCAGCGAGGGCCGGTCCATCCTGTGCGCATCGCCCGACTACCTCATGCGAAATGGCACGCCCCGCGAGCCACAGGATCTGGCACGGCATGCACTGGTACGCCTGAGTCTGCCCGATCTGGCATCGGATGAGCTCACGTTGACCGACGAAACAAATCCGCTCCGCCAGCAAGCGCTCAGCCTGAGCGCCGCGCTCACCTGCAACGACCACGAGGCTGTACTGCGCAGCACGGTGGATGGAGCCGGTATCAGCAGCCAGGCGCTGCAGGTGGTGGCGCCGCTGCTGGGCAGCGGACAGCTGCGCCGCGTGCTGGCACCCTGGATCTCCGAGCGCTTCACTCTGGTCGCCGCTTTCGCCAGCCGGCGCCATTTGCCCTTACGCACGAGGGCATTCCTGGACCACCTCATCCATCATGCAGAGCGCAGCATGGCTCTCATGGGACACGCGAGCACGTGACAGCCGGCCCGCAGGTCGGCGGTCATGTGCATGTCCTCAGAAGCTGTGTCGGATGCCGACTTCGTAACCAGTGGAGCTCTTGCCGTAGTTCGGGCTCGGCAGCGCAGGGTTGCTGTCCACCACGTAGCTCGCCTCATTCTTGTTGTTGATGTAGGACGCCGTTGTGTAGAGGGAGGTGCGCTTGGACAGGTCGTAGACGTAGCCCACCGCGACCTGCGACGCGTCATTCTTGTCAACGTTAATGCCGCTGGGTGTGTGGCCAGAGGCATCGACATAGGTGTAGGAAAGGCGTGCCGATCCCCGGCCCAGGGGCACGGAGACGCCCAAGTTGGCGATGTTGAGCTTGTCATCGGCGAACTTGGCCTGGCTCACGTAGCCACTCAGCTTGACGAGCTTGAAGTCGTAAGAAGCGCCGAGGCTGCCGAACTTGTACTTGTCGGTCGTGCTACCCGCCAGCGGACTCACCGTGGTCTGGCCATAGGAGGCCGAAACGTCCAGAGGGCCATTCGCATAACCGATCCGGCCGCCGTAGTACTTCTTGCCTGCCGTACCCTCGCCGGGCGCTGCCGAAAGCTGGCCATAGACGCCATTCAGGTTGCCCGGCAGGAAGTAGCTCACCTGGTTGTCGGCACGCTCCAGCGTATCGGCATTGGTGCCGAGCCGGGTCACGAACTTGGTAGCATCGCCCACGCCGCTGGCGTTGAAGACGTCATAGCTGGCATAGCCGTTGTAAGTCGGGGTGTTGTCGCGGCCCAGGCGAATCTCGCCGAAATTGCCGAGCAAACTGACGGTGGACCGACGCCCCCAGAAGCGGCTGCTGTCTGCGGTGGTGCCGGTGTCGGCGTTGAGGCCGGACTCAAGCCAGAAGCCGGCCTTCAGGCCGCCGCCGAGATCTTCCGTGCCGCGAAGGCCGATGCGGCTCTTCTGTTCACCGCTGGACACGAGCGAGGTCTGGCTCTCGTCGCCGTTCTTGGTGTGGCGCGCGGCGACGTCGATCACGCCGAAAAGCGTCACTTCGGATTGGGCATGGGCCATGGCACTCACGCCGGCCAGCAGGGCCAGGACGGCAGCATTCTTTTTCATAGGGTTCCTTCTACTGTTTGGTTTGTGAGAGGCGCCGTATGCTGCAGGGGCGCAGCGCTTGACGACGGAGTCAGCTTAGGCAGCCGGCCACGCCCGTGGAAGCTGCTTGCACCAAACACAGGGGGCTGCGCATGCGCCCCCCTCGCTGATCCGACCAGCGGCGTGTCTTAGACGCCGACGAACGAGACACTGGACCGTCAGGCCGTACGCAAGCCGCCCCCAATCAAGGGACCTGCGCGGCATCGTTCTGTTTTTTGCAATGAGGCATTCACCGGTGCGCCCTCGCTCAAGGGCACCGCCACCGCTAAGGTCTCGGCCATGCGAAAACATGCATGGCTTTGAGACATGGACAGACAGAACCTCCAATTACTCGCACTGGCTCGCAGCGGCGATCCTTCGGCGCGCTGCGAAGTCGCTCGCCGCTATCTGCTGGGCAGTGCGGGATTCCCCAGGGACCGCTCCGGCGGCATCGAGTACCTCTCACACCCGGCAGTTGCTGCGCTGCCAGCCGCAATTCATACCGTCGCTGAATGCATGACACTCGACGAGATCTTGCAGGCACGCTTGCTGGGCACGCTGCAGCGCGCCGTGAATTCGGAGCTGAGTGTTGCCCGAACCAAGCTGGCCGCCTGGCTGCTCGCTCGTCATCCCGCCTCGGACGAAGGCGCGACGATGTTGAAGGTCGCGGCCAGACAGGGCCATGCCGCGGCGCAGGCAGCGATTCGAGCCATGTCTGCCGTGTCGCCCGAAGCGGCTGCGGCTGAGTCCTTGGCGGCAGTGCTTCACACGCTACAGCAGCACGGCATGCTGAACGGGCTGGCCGTTGCGATCGCTTCAGCGCGCGAAGCGCTGGAGGCCGGCGAGCTGTGGGCGGCCGGCACAGTGCTGGCTGCGGCTGCGCGCCTGGACGAATGCGCCGACCACGAGTTATCCGCATTGGTGGTTCAAGCGATCGATGCCGCCGAGACGGCGGGCGTGCGGCTGCCGGACCTGCCCGTTCAAATCGTCGAACCCATGCTCGATGCCCGGGCCTGCGCCGGTGACCGCATCGCGGCGAACGCGCTGGGCCGCGCGCTTTGCGGCATCGATCTCGGCCACCTTCCCGCCAGTGACGTCGCCGAGAGCCCAAACGTCCGCAAAGGAGCGGCCCTGCTCCTGCGCGCCGCGGACGCCGGCTGTGACGAATCCTGGATGCACCTGTACCGCCTGCACGCCGACCGTCGAAGTTCCGTGGCCAACCCGCAGATGGCGCGGTTCTTTCTGGAGAAGGCTGCGACGCGCGGCGTGGTTGAGGCTCAGCGCTTGCTGGGCGCGCTGATCTTGCGTGGCGCCACGACGCTACAGGAATCCGAGCAGGCGCTGGGTTGGCTGCATGAGGCCGCGCACGAGGGCGACGGGCACGCCAGGCAGCTACTGCATTCGCTGGTGCTACCGCTGGAGGGCGCGGACGAAGACGCCGAGCGAGCCATTGCGACCCTTGAGCAGCACGATCGCTGGCTGGCCGGGCGCCTGCGGGTTGCTCGCGATTTCGGCCTCACCAAGCTCGAGGCCCTGTGCTTCGAGCCGGTGGAGGGGCTGCGCCCCTGGGGCCTGGTGGTTGGCAAGAACCCATTCATCTTGCAGATCCGCCTGTCGGCACCGCGCGCCATCCCGGCCATCACGCAGCGAGCCCGGGATCGCCTGCGCGCGGTGGCCGAACTCTTTGCTCGCACCAAACATGACGAAGGCGACATGCGGCGCCGATCGCACCACCAGCGGCGACTGTTCGCCAAGCTGGGGCTGGAAGAGTCGTGGTTCTTTGCCACCGCCTCGTCGGTCGCGCTCGAGTCCTTTCGGCTCGGCACCAAGTGGGCGTTTCGGGCCCGCCAGCCGCTGCGCATGGCACTGGCTGCCTAGTCAAACCGGTGTCGCGCATCGCCCGCACAAAAGTGAGCGATATCGCTCAGTGACTCACTCGAGATCGCCTGTGCGCAACGACCTTGGTCGAGGATGTACCCATGCCTCCCCCGTGCGTTCGCGAACAGACGGCCCACCGTCCCAGACTTTGGGCGACAACGCCTTTCGACTCCATGAATCCAGACAATGCAGCATGGCAGGGCACGGCAGGCCCTGCGGCTGCGCAAGAACGCGCGCTTGGCGGCAGCTTGGAAGCTGCACCATTCACCCATACTGCTGAAGGCCTTCCGAGCGGCCTGACGCTGGGCATCATGGCAGCTGCACTGCTCCTGCTGTGCATTCAGTGGCTGCCCATCCTCGAACTATCGCCGCACCTGCTGGACAGCCTGCGCGTGATGGCCAAGCTGGCGGCGGCCGCCCTGGCCCTGGCGATCTCCCTGCTGACCTGGAACACGCGGCGGGTCCAGCCGCTCAATTTCGTGTTCGCGGGCTTTAGCTTCTTCTCGGTGGCCGTGCTTGCCGCCGTGCAGATCGTGATGCTGCCCGGCATGCCAGGGCTCGCCGCTGCGCCGGACGTGGGCGTGGCCAATGCTTTGCAGCTCGCTGCGGACGCGTCGTCGGTCGCCGGCCTCTTCGCCGCCGCACTCGGGCCCTCGCGTGCAGGCTCCTCGGCGGCTCTGCGCGCCGGCGTGGCCGCCAGCGTGGCCTGGATCGCCGCGAGCATCGGCCTGTCCACGCTGGCGCCGAGCTGGACGCATTGGAGCGAATTGGCCGCACTGCGCTCCGAACTCGCGACGGCCTGCGCCGCCCTCATTGCGGTGCCGCTGCTGCTGCGACGCAAGCAGCACGGCACGACAGGCTTTGTGCTTCTGGCCTTGGCAGCGTCGCTGGGCGCCATCGGCGTTGGCGGTACCGCCGGACTGTCTCAAACCCAAGTGCCGGACTGCATCCTCGACGATGCTTACAAGGTGCTGGCCTGCCTGCTGGTCTATGCCGCAATGTTCCGCGAGGGCGTGCTAGCCCCGTGGAATCGACTGGTCGAGAACGGGCGCGCTGTCGACCAGGACCGGCGCCGCTTCAAGCAGCTCTTCGAGAGCGCTCCCGATGGCCTGTTGCTGATCGATGCGCGCGGACGCATCCTGCATGCCAATCCGGCCGCCGGTTCCCTGTTTGGCTGGCCGGTCAACGAACTGACCGGGCAAGCGGTCGAAGTGCTGATTCCGGTATCGCGGCGCGCCAATCACTCCGCCATGCGTACGCAGTACCAGGCCAAGCCTCAGCCTCGCGAGATGGGACGCGGCGGGCCGTTGATCGCGGTGCGGCGGGACGGCTGCAACTTTCCGGTCGAGATCGCCCTGGCACCCCAGGAAAGTGGCGACGGATGGACCACACTGTGCATCGTTCGCGACGTGACGGAGAGGCGCCGGCTCGAGAAGACCTTGCTGCGCCAGGCCTTGCACGACTCGCTGACCGAACTGCCCAACCGACGGTACTTCAGAGACAGCGTGTCGACGGCCCTGGCGCGCGCCGAGCTCAACGGCGCCGGATTGACGCTGATGTTCATCGACCTCGACAACTTCAAGCAGGTGAACGACAGCTTCGGTCACAGCGAAGGCGATGCCTTGCTGTGCGAGGTGGCTCGCCGGCTGTCCGAGACCCTGCGCGCCGACGACTTGCTCGCACGCATGGGCGGCGACGAGTTTGCCCTGCTGCTGGCCGGCGCACAGCCTGCGGACGCAGCGGCCGTCGCTGGCAAGGTGCTGGCAGCACTGGAACCCGAGTTCTCGCGCGGACCACAGGCGCTGAAGATCGGCGCGAGCATCGGCATCACTCTGTACCCGACTGATGGCAAGAACGTCGAAGAGCTGCTGGGCAATGCCGACCTCGCGATGTACCGAGCCAAGCAGCGAGGACGAAACAGTTGGTGCTTCTTCGAGCCGCGGATGACGGAGCGGCTGCGTGAACGCGCGGCGCTGCAACACGACTTGTCGCACGCGGTCGAGCGGGGGCAGCTGGAGCTCGCCTACCAGCCGCGCGTGGACGCCGTCGACGGCGGTCTGACCGGCTTCGAGGCCCTGCTGCGCTGGCACCATCCGGCGCGCGGCAAGGTGCCGCCGGATGAGTTCATCGGCCTGGCCGAGGAAAGCGGCCTGATCGTCTCGATCGGCGAATGGGTCTTGCGCGAAGCCTGCGCACAGGCCGCCCGTTGGCGCGCGGCCGGCGCCGGGCGCCTGACGATCGCCGTCAATGTGTCGACCCACCAGTTGCGGCATGCCGGATTTGCATCCAGCGTGCAGCAGGTGCTGCTGGACACCGGCTGGCCGGCAGAGCAGCTCGAACTCGAGATCACTGAGACCGCACTGATGGAAGACCCGGCCGAAGCAACGGCTGTGCTGAACAGCATCCATACGCTGGGCGTGCGCTTCGCGGTCGACGACTTCGGCACCGGCTACTCGTCTCTGGCCTACCTGAAGGCGTTTCCGCTGCATCGCCTCAAGGTCGATCGCAGCTTCGTCCAGGGCCTGCACGCTGAGGGCAGCGACAGGGTGATCGCCTCTTCCATCATCGCGCTGGCGCATGCGCTGGGCCTGCAGGTCACGGCCGAGGGCGTCGAAACCGAGGCGCAGCGCGACTTCTTGCTGCAGCGGGATTGTGACGAGCTGCAGGGCTATCTCTTCAGCGCACCCGTGTCGGCATCGGACTGTGAGGCCCTGTTGCGCGCCGAGTGCCAGCGCTTGACGCGGCCCCAACCAAAAGCATCAATTCAAGAAGGCGCTCATGTCTGAGAGCAATTGCTACGACTGCTCCATCCAGACGAGCTGTCTGCTGGGCCAGCTCGACCCGGGCGAGCGTGCGGTCCTGTTGCCGCTGACCCGGCAGCGGGTCCTGCATCGCGGCGAGTCGCTGGTCGAGGAGGCTCAGGTCTCCAGCGTGCTGCGCATCCTCAAGCTGGGCACGGTCTTCGTCTACCGACGCGGCCTTGACGGCCGCTCCCGACCGATCGCCATCCAGCCCCGCGGCGCGGCGCTCGGCGCCTTCGGCATCTTGGGAAAGCCCAGTCAGGCCACGGGTGTGGCCATGGCGACGATTCGCGTCTGCGATATCCCCATCGATGCCCTGCGCGACATGTTCAGCTGTGGTTCCAAGCTGATGACGCAGATGGTCGGCTCGGTGGTGCAAAACGTGGCCGCGATGGCCGCCTGGTCCGAGGCCATGCGCCTGACCAGCGTGCTCAATCGCTTGGCCTATGTCCTCCTGCTGCTGGCAGACGGCGGCAGGAGCTCGGTCCTGGACTTGCCGAGCCAGACCGATCTGGCCGAGCTGCTGGGCACCCGCCGCGAATCGATCGCCCGAGCCCTGCGCGGGCTCGAGGACGACGGAGATATCGAACTCAGTGGGCGCAGGCGCTGCGTGGTGGTCAGGAGCAAGCTGCTGGCCCGCTTGGAGCAGAGCATGCCCTGAGCACGACGACGCCATCCGCGTGGGCATTTTCTATCGAACGACACCAGCCTGGAGACTGAACAATGCGCAAGGAACAACCGGCCACACAGCGGGAGTACGACTATCCCGACGACGCAACGCTGATGTCCGTCACGGACACGCGCAGCCATATCGCGTACGCCAACGCAGCTTTCGTCGAAGTCAGTGGCTTCGAGCGCGACGAGATTCTCGGGCGGCCCCACAACTGCGTGCGCCATCCCGACATGCCCAAGGAGGCCTTCGCCGACATGTGGGCCACTCTGCAAGGGGGCGAGGCCTGGTCCGCACTGGTGAAGAACCGGCGCAAGAACGGAGATCACTACTGGGTGCGTGCCAACGCCACGCCGATTCGCCGCGGCGGCCACTTGTTGGGATATATGTCGGTGCGCACCAAGCCGCCTCGCTCGGAGGTCGCGGCCGCCGAAACCCTTTACCGCCAGATGCGCGAGGGCCGGCTGCGGGGCCGGGCACTGCACAAGGGCCTGCTCGTGCGAACCGGCTTGCTGCGCTGGCTGTCGGCCCTGCAGACCATGCCGGTGGCCTGGCGCATCCGTTGCGGTTTGCTGGCCGGCTTGGCCCTGATGCTGGTCGGCTGCGCGGCGCTCGGGCTGGCCGGCGGCGTATTCGGCACCGTGGCTGCCGCGGCGGCCGTGTCCAGCCTGAGCGTCGACTTGTGGCTCGAGTCCCAGCTCGCCAGGCCGCTGGCGACCGTGCTGCGGGTGGCCCAGGGCGCCGCCGCGGGCAACCCCGAGCGCAATGTCAGCCTGAACCGCGTGGACGAGATCGGCATGCTGTTGCGAGCGGTCAACCAGTCTGCGCTCAACCTGCGCTCCCTGCTCGACGACGTCAGCGGCCAAGTGGCCGGAGTTCATGCGGGCGTGACGGACATCGCCTCGGGCAACAGCGACCTGAGCGAGCGCACCGAACAGACCGCCAGCAGCCTGCAGCAGACCGCCGCATCGATGGAGGAGCTGGGCGCCACGGTCCGGCAGAACGCCGACAGCGCGCGACAGGCGGATCAACTGGCCACCCACGCGTCGGCCATTGCCGGCCGGGGCGGTGAGCTGGTGCGGCAGGTGGTCGACACCATGAAGGGCATTGATGCGAGTTCGCGCCGCATCGCCGACATCATCGGGCTGATCGACGGCATCGCCTTCCAGACCAACATCCTCGCGCTCAATGCCGCGGTGGAGGCCGCCCGCGCTGGCGAGCAGGGGCGCGGCTTCGCCGTCGTCGCCGCCGAGGTGCGCAGCCTGGCTGGCCGTGCCGCGGACGCCGCCAAGGACATCAAGGCGTTGATCGCAGCCAGCGTGGCGCGTGTCGAACAGGGCACTGATCTCGTGGACCAGATGGGCGCCACGATGAGCGAAATGCTCGCATCGATCCAACGTGTCACGGCGGTGATGGGCGAGATCAGCAGCGCCAGCGAGCAGCAGAGCGCCGGTGTCGCCCAGGTGGGCGTGGCGGTGAGTCAGATGGACCAGGCCACCCAGCAGAATGCGGCCCTGGTCGAGCAGAGCGCGGCGGCCTCCGAGAGCCTGAAGAAGCAAGCCCAGTTTCTCCTGGCCGCTGTGGCTGCGTTCGAGCAGACGCCGCGCTCGGCCTAGATCAGAACGACGCCCAAGTGTCTGCATAGGTCTGGACGGGCTGGCTGGCCGGCGTGGCGCGGCCCTTGGCGCCAAAGGCCGAACGCACGATGTTGCTGGCCCGATCCGGGCCGCGGCGCTCGGTGCCGGACGCCTCCACGGCCACCGGGGCCACCGAGGCCACCGGGGTCATGGCCGACGCACCGGTCCGATTCAGGGTGAAAGCCGCCACCGCCTGCACCAGCAGGCGGGCCTGGCCCTCCAGGCTTTCAGCTGCTGCCGCGCTTTCCTCGACCAGGGCCGCGTTCTGCTGCGTGCCACGATCCATCTCGCTGACGGCGCTGCATACCTGCGAGATGCCGGAGCTCTGCTCGGCACTGGCAACGCTGATCTCTGCCACGAGATCGCTGACGCGCTGAACAGAGCTCACGATCTCGCCGATGGTCCTGCCGGCCTGATCGACGAGCGCCGCACCCTGCTCGACCTGCTCGACATTGCTGGTGATCAGCCGCTTGATCTCGCGGGCCGCTTCGGCGCTGCGCTGGGCCAGGCTTCGCACCTCGCCGGCAACCACCGCAAAGCCTCGGCCCTGCTCGCCGGCTCGGGCAGCTTCCACGGCGGCGTTGAGCGCGAGGATGTTGGTCTGGAAGGCAATGCCGTCGATCACGCCGGTGATGTCGCCGATGCGGCGGCTGCTGTCGCTGATGCTCTGCATCGTGCCGACCACCCGGCCGACGACCTCGCCGCCCTGCGTGGCGACCGCCGCCGCCCCCAGGGCCAGCTGATTGGCCTGCTGCGCGCTGTCGGCGTTGTTGCGCACCGTGGCGGTGAGCTGCTCCATGGTGGCGGCCGTCTGCTGCAGGGCGCTGGCCTGCTGCTCGGTGCGCGCGCTCAGGTCCAGGTTGCCTTGCGCAATTTGGGCGCTGGCCGTGGCCACACTGTCGGCGTTGGCGCGGATCTTCGTGACCATCTGGCCCAGCCGGGCCTGCATGTCGACCAGTTTGGCCATCAGGCTGGCCTCGTCACCGGCGGCCAGGCGAGTCGGACGCGACAGGTTGCCGGACGCCAATGCCGCCACGTGCTCGGCCGCTGCTTCAGGCTCCGCGCCAAGGATGCCCTGCACGTCGCGCGAGAACTTCAGCGACAGCACGATGCCGCCGAGCACCGACAGGCCCAGGGCGGCCATCAGCACCAGCTGCGCCCGCTGAACGTCGGCCACGGTCGCTGCCAGCAGCGCGGCGTTGCTGCCTTGCGCACGCTCCGTGGCCGGCGTCCGCGCTTCATTGTGGCTGGCAATCAGCGCAAGACTGCTTTCGGCCTTGCTCAGTTCCCAGAATGCCAGCATGCTGGCGGTGGCCGCGACCATCAGGATCGACGTGAAGGCCGCGATCAGCTTGACGCGCAGCGTGGTTGATTTCCACATGGACTTTCCCTTGAATGCGCAGACAGTGTCGGCCTGCCCACCGCTCAAGTCGTCTCGCCACGGTATCCGCTTGGTCTCCTTTTCGTCAGGTCAGCACCGGCAGCGGACTCAGCTCGGCGCGTGACAGCGCGTGGGCTTCGTTGCGCGGCAAACCGAGCGCGACCAGCAGCAATTCGGCCGCTTCGGCACCCGCATCGCGCCAGGTGCGGTGCCCCTCCAGCACCTGGAACATGGCGCCCAGCGTGGCGCCGGTGATCAGCGTGACCACCGACGACATCTGCGCCTCCGGAAAATCGAAGCGCCCGCTGGCCAGGCCCGTCATCAGGTCCTGCACCGGCTGCCCGACCCAGATGTGATGCAGGCTCTTGGAGCCGAAGGCGAAGCGGCTCACGAAGCGGCCCCAATGCGGCTCCTCATGCGCACGGCGGACGAACTGCCGCACGCCCTGCGCCAGCCTCTGGGCCGGGTCCTCAATGCCCACGAAGCTGCGTGTCACACGCTCGAGCATCTCTGCACCGAGCTGTGCGGCCAGTTCCTCGAACAACGCCTCCGGCTCGCGCACGTTGTTGTAGATGGTGCCCCGCGCCACACCGGCGGCCAGGGCCAGGTCATTGACGCTGACCCGCGTGTCGCCGCGCTCAGCGAACAGCTTCAGCGCAGCCGCATGGATGCGTTGCAGGGCAGGGCCGGGGGTGCGCAGCGGCGATTCGGTCGTCATGAAGGCAATTGATCAGCAACGTTCAAAACAGAGCGATTCTGCAATGAATCGGACGGTACTCGGGTTTTAACCAATGCATTTGTCTGCATTAAATTGAACACTAATGTTCAATACAAAACAATGGAGACAACATGAATGCCAATCCCAGCCTGGCCTGTGAGGTTGCCATCGTCGGCCTCGGCCCCACCGGCGCCGTGCTCGCCAACCTGCTCGGCCAACGGGGCCGCTCGGTGATCTGCCTGGAGCGCGACGAGGACATTTACTACGCCCCCAAGGCGGTTCATTTCGACGACGAGGCCATGCGCATCTTCCAGGACGCCGGTCTGGCCGAGGCCATCGCCGCCAGCGCGGAGAGCTTCGAGGATATGGAACTGCTGCTCAAGCCCGGCCGCGCGCCCGTGGCTCGCCTGAGCGTCGGCAACCAGGACCGTCGCTACGGGCATGCCGGCGCCTGGTGGTTCCATCAGCCCACGCTGGAGCGCCAGCTGCGCGAGGGGCTGCGACGATTCCCGCAGGTGCGCACATTGCTCGGCTGGCGCGTCACCGCGCTGCAGTCGCAGGCCGAGGGCGTGAGCCTGCAGGCCGAGAACGAGGCCGGCGCGACGCTTCGGGTGGCTGCGCAATGGCTGATCGGCTGCGACGGCGGCCGCAGTTTCGTGAGGCGCGCCTCGGGCATCGAGCTCGCCAGCGCCGACTTCGACGAGGCCTGGGTCGTGGTCGACACCCGCACCGTCACCGGACGCAAGAACGCCAGCCTGCCCAAACGCCACCGCCAGGTCTGCGATCCGACCCAGCCGGTGACCTACGTGCCGCTGGCGGGCCCCTATTACGAATGGCAGTTCATGGTGGTGGACGGCGCCGACGAGAAGACAGCCACCGACCCGGCGCGCGTACGCCGCCAGCTGGCGCCCTTCGTCAATCCCGACCAGGTCGAGATCAACCGGATCGCACATTACCGCTTTCATGCGCTGTGGGCCCGACGCTGGCGAGCGGGCCGCGTGCTGCTGGCTGGCGATTCGGCCCACCAGATGCCTCCCTTTCTCGGCCAGGGCATGTGTTCGGGCCTGCGCGACGCCCATGCGCTGGCCTGGCGCCTCGACCTGCTGCTGGCCGGGCGGGCGGACGACCAGGTGCTGCAGGACTACGAGGACGAACGCGGCCAGCATGTCATGGAAATCATTCAGGGTGCGATGTTCCTCGGCCGCATCATCCAGACGCGCAGCCGCCTCGTCGCCTGGCTGCGCAACCAGTTCCTGCTGCGGCCGGTCGGTCGAGTGCCGCTGTTGAACCGTTGGCTGATGAACACCGCCAACCGCAAGCGGCCGATCACGGCGGGCTCGTTCGGCCGCCTGCGGCCGGCTTTGGCCGGCCATCTGCTGCCGCAACCCAAGGTGCAGGCCGCGGACGGGCGCCAGCTGCTGCTCGACGAGCTGCTCGGTCCGGGCTTCGCGCTGCTGACCTTGCGGGGCGGCTCCGCACTGGACGCGAGGGCATTGGCGGAGCTGGCGCAGCGCCTGCCGCTGCGTGTACTCCCCGTGGGCGATCCCAGCGAGCCGGGCTCGATCGGCGACCGCAGCGGCACGCTGCAGCGCCTGTTTCGCCAGCATCGGCTCGACTTCATTCTGGTCCGTCCCGACCGCTACATCCATGATGCCGGCCGAAGCGAGGATTTCGTCTCGCTGGTCGCCAGCCTGGGCACGCGCTTCATGCCAGACCCCCACATACCCGGCAAAGAGTTCTGCAGCGACTACGTGGAGGCCGCATGATCACCACCCCCGTCCTCATCGTCGGCGGCGGCCCGGTCGGCTTGGCGCTGTCCGTGATGCTCAGCAAGCTCGGCGTTCGCTCGATGCTGGTCAACGAGCGGCTTCAGACGACCACGCATCCCAAACTCGACGTGGTCAACGGCCGCTCCATGGAGGTGCTGCGCCAGTTCGGCCTGGCCGATGCGGTACGCGCCGCCGGCAACCCGCGCCAGGCCAACCAGCATGTGGCCGTGGCTGCCTCGGCCAGCGGGCCCTTCTACACGGTGCTGTCCGACCGCCATCCGATCTATCGTTCCGCCGACGATGCCAATGCGCTGGCCCGCGACTGCCAGGACGGTAGCCTGCCGCTGGAGACCATGCAGCGCATCGCGCAGATGCAGCTCGAGCCTGTGCTTCTCGAGGCGGCTCGGGCGGAGCCCGAGGCCCGCGTCGAGTTCGGCTGGAGCCTGTTCGGCTTCGAACAGGACGAGGCCGGCGTCACCGCCATGATCCAGGGCCCCGAGGGCCGCTCGCGCCAGGTGCGCTGCCTGTACCTGATCGGCTGCGACGGCCCGTCCAGCCGGGTGCGCCAGTTCCTCAACTTCGACTACGAGGACACGCGCGATCTGGTGGGCGAGCTGTTCATCGCGCATTTCCGCTCGGAGGCCCTGGCGGCGACTTTCCTGAAACACGAACCCTACTGGCATACGTGGCTGCTGCGCCCGCAGTTCAGCGGCCTGGTCGTCTCGCCCGACGCCAGCCGCAGCGACTTCGTGCTGCACCGCCCTTTCGCACCACGCGACGGCGAGACGGTGCAAAACGTCATCGCGGCCGCCATCGGCCGGGACATCCCGTTCGAGCTGGTGCAATCGGGGGCATGGCGGCCGCAGTTCCTGGTGGCCAACAGCTATGGCCGCGGCCGGGTCTTCATTGCGGGCGATGCGGCGCACCAGTACATGCCCACCGGTGGCCTGGGCATGAACACCGGCCTGCTGGAGGCCCACAACCTGGCCTGGAAGCTGGCGGCTTGCGTCAGCGGCTGGGGAGGCCCTCGCCTGATGAGCAGCTACGAGGCTGAGCGCCTGCCCGCCGCACGCCGCAACCGGGACCATGTCAAGGAGAACGCGGCGTCGGTCTTCGAGTCGCTGTTCGACATTCCCGACCAACTTCTGGATCCCGGCCCCGCTGGCGGCCAGGCTCGCACGGTCGTGGCCGGCACCTTCGTCGCCAAGGTTACGCGGCTGTACGAATCGATGGGCATCGAGCTGGGCTACCGCTACGAGGACTCCCCGCTCATCGTCGGCGCTGGCGCCGGCGGTGCGCCGTGTGATCCGGCGAGCTACCAGCCAGTCGCGGTGCCCGGCGCACGGCTGCCGAACGGCTGGCGCAGCGATGGCCAGTCCTTGCTCGATCAGCTGGACCGCCGCGGCCTGACCCTGGTCTGCCTGGGCGCACGTGCTGACCAGACCACGGCGTTCATCGATGCGGCCAAAGACAAGGGCGTACCCATGACCCTGCTGGAAGTGCCCGAGGCCCACCTGGCAAGTCTGTACGGCTGGCGCTGGCTGCTGCTTCGCCCCGACCAACACATCGCCTGGGCAGGTGACGAGCTGCCGTCCGAGCCCGCCCCCCTGATCGACCGGGTTCGCGGTGCGACCTGAACCGGAGAAGACCATGAACGACCTGAGCGGAAACATCAAGCTGCGCCTGCTGCTGCGCGTCACCTTGTTGCTGATCCGTCGAGCCCAGCGGCGAGCCCCGCGAGTGCGCGCCATGATCGCCCAGGACAGCCATGTGCTGCAGATCCAGACGGCCCGCGGCGCGGGGGGTCACTTCGTCGTCGGCAGCGGCCGCATCGATCTGCGCATGGGACTGCATCCCCATCCGGACCTGACCCAGATCTGGCGCGATGGCCACACGGCCGTGGCCGCCATGACCAGTGGTGACGAGACCGACCTCCTGCGCGCCTTCGAGCTGGGCGGCTGCAGGATGCACGGCCGCTTCATGGTCGCGCTGTGGTTCAACGAGGTGATGAAGTTCGCGCGGCCCGCCGCCTAGCCTTGCGTCTCCCAGGCCCCTGTCCCGCCGAGCGCCCGCAGTCATGGCCTGAGTGCGCGCAGTCGTCGTCAGGGGTCGGTCACTGCGCGTCGCAAGTACCGTAGCGGGCCGCTTCGCTCGCGACGAGAGCCTCGAGGCATCTGCCTGGCCTCAAGGCTCCCGGAAATCCAACTCCGTCACGCTTGTCGACGCGAGCAGGCGCCGAGCGCCACGCCGAGCGCCACGGTGTTAATCATAATGACATCTTTGTCATTATGATAGTCACATGACACCGGAGCCTGTCGGCGATCAATCTTGTCCGCAGCCGGCTCCACACAAGCCAAGCCGGTCAGCCGACACGACCCACACGGTCGGGCACGCACCGATCCGGCATGCCAAGGTCTTTCCAATGAAAAAACTCCTACTGTTGGGTCTGGGTGCTTCTGCGACGGAGGGCGACATTCAGGACTGGCTCGGCCGTTTTGGTCAGGTCTGCAAGGTCACTCTTTGCGAAGAGTCGGCAGGCAAAGCGCCTGCATGCGCCGTGGTCGAAATGGATATCACGGACGCCACGGCCGCTTTCATCATCTCCCGCATTCGACGCATCTGGCGGCATGGATCCCTCGTCAGCGCGCATGCATTGATTCGTTGAACCTTCCAACACTCGTGCAAGTGAAGCTAGGCGCCCGTCAGAGACATCTACGCTGGCTGGCCGCGGTGGCATTCGCATTGCTGTGTGCCGTGGCCGGAGCCGCCGAACACGCTGCAACAGCGTCGGAACCCAGTCTGACTGAACAGCTCGCAGAGGCGAGGCTGCAGCTTCAACGGACGCAGCAACGGCATGCCTCGGCCCTGACGGAGCAGCCATTGCGTGAGGCTTCGCCGATGCAGTCTGACAGGCAGCGCTTGCAAGATTGGCTGCTCGACTTGCAACGCGAGCGGGTCGAACGGCTCGAAGAACTGGCGCTGCTGCAGGCGACGGCCAAGTCTGCGGCCGCCGCGGACCCGATCGTCGAGTCACTTCAGACTCCGCCACCCTACCCGGTCTCCGCCGTCGATGCCTTGCGCGACGAGCTTGACAGCGTGCAGGAAAAGCTGCTCGCCGCACAAGCCAGTCAACGCGCCAACCAGACGGAGCTACAGAATCTCAATGCGCAGCTGAAGGCCAGGGCGGCCTTGGCTCGGCGTACGGCCGAACCTTCGTTGTCACCGCTGAAGGAGCCTGACGCCAATCGCGCCCATGCAGAGCAGGAAATTGCTTCCCTTCTGCAACAGATTGCCGAAGCAGAAATCGCCCTGGTATCGCTGGATCTGCGACGACTGGGCCTTGAGATGGCAGCGCTGCGGACGCGCAGCACGGACTTGCAGTCGGTCCTGGAGAGGGTCCTGCCGCACCAGCAGCTGTCGGCCGCAGAACTGGCAACTCAGCAGACTCACGCACGCGCGGACGGCGAGCGTCTTGCAGAAGAGATCAGTCGCCTGGTCAAACGGCAGGGCGAACATCGCGCGGAGCGCGAGCGCCTGGCAAGCCATGGCGGTGCCCCCAGCCGCCAGGCTTTGGTCATGGCGCTGATGGTGAAGACAGACGAAGCGACCATCAAGGGTCTGGAGCATTTGCGAATGCTCAGCAACGTCTCGGGGGACGTCTGGGAGCGACGCAGCATCCTGCTCAACAGCACCGACCAGGCGCAGCGCCGGCGGGCGGTCGAGGCGCTGACCGAACTGAAGACCAAGCTGGCGGACTTGCGCAGCCTGGCCCGCAATCGACAGGACCTCCTGAGCGCGGAGATCAGGGCGCAGCGCGCCAGGGTCGAAAACCTGGCTGGCGGCGCGCGAGAGCGCGGCCCCGAGGAGGCTCTGCTTGCTTTGTTGTTGCAGCAGTCTGCGACCGATGAACGCACCGAGCTCGCGGCCGCGCGCTTGCAGCGGCAACTCTCACGCTGGCTCGATGACCAGGACGGGCTGGGGAGCCGACTGGGCAACGGCAGGTTGGCCTGGCTCCTGGACAGCCTTGCCGGCGTGGCTACGAGCATCTGGCATCAGGAACTGCTCGTTGCCGAGGACGTGACCGAGGTGGACGGTCGCCAGGTCACGGTCAAGTATGGCGTCACGGTGGGCAAGAGTCTGGGCCTGGTCGCAACCTTTGTGCTGGGCTACTGGCTGCTGGCCTGGTTGTCCAGGTTCGTTCAACGCCAGCTGGTCGCCAGATTCAAGGTTAGCGACGCCCACGCATCCATGGTTCAGCGTTGGTCCATGATCGGACTCAGCATCGCCCTGCTGCTGCTGACCCTCAACCTGGCGCGGATTCCCCTATCGATGTTTGCCTTTGCCGGCGGCGCGCTGGCCATCGGGGTCGGTTTCGGCGCGCAAACGGTGCTCAAGAATTTCATCAGCGGGCTGATCCTGCTGTTCGAGCGAAAGATCCGGGTGGGCGACATCGTTGAGCTTGGCAGCATCACTGGACATGTGACGTCCATCGACCTACGGGCTGCTACGGTTCTGGGCTTCAATGGCGTGGAGGCCTTGATCCCGAACGCCAATTTCATCGAGCACCAGGTGATCAATTGGACCTACTCGAACCGCCTGGTCCGGCGTGAATTCCGACTGGGTGTCGCCTACGGCACGAATCTGGTTCAGTTGCAGTCCTTGCTGCTGGCCGCGGCCGCGGCTCATTCACATGTTGCATCCGATCCTGCCCCCGAGTTCTTTCTGGAGGACTTCGGCCAGAGTGCGCTGGACGTTGCGCTGGTGTACTGGGTCGAACTGGATGACCAGATGAACTCCCGAAGGGTCGGCAGCGAACTGCGGCAGGACATCTACGCACGCCTCGCCGAAGCCGGCATTTCGCTGCCGTTCCCACAGCACGACGTGCATCTGCATACCGCCTGACGCGCGGTTCTGTCCGCTTGCATTCGACCTCTCCCCAGTTGGTCGCCCCGCTTTGGGCCTGCAGCTTCCAGGCGGGGCAATCAAGCGGTGTGCTCAGCCAGGGGCCTCCATGCGGCCGTCCGCATGGCGCACAAAGCGCCGCGGCTCCGGCCCATGGACCGGCTCGGCTGGCCAGGGCCATCCACCGAACTCGGTGCGCTGGAAGTCCTCAAAGGCCTGGCGCACCTCGGCTGTGCTATTCATGACGAAGGGTCCGTGCTGCACGACCGGCTCGCCAATGGGTCGGCCCTGCAGCATCAGCAACTCCGCGCGCTTGGCGCCCGGGTTGTGCAGTTCAACATCCGTCTGAGCAGCCAGCTCAATGGCGGCATGGGCACCCAGGGTCGTCGTGGCGATCTGCATCTGCTCGCCTGCAAAGAAGTAGAGATGACGGCGCGTTGCGGCGCCCGTGGCGGCGGGCAGCGCGAAGCGGGCACCGGGCTCCAGTGCCAGGGTCCAGATGGCGACCTCGTGCTCGGCCGCCGCGGCCCAGGAATCAGGTGGCGCGACGGGCGACGCGACGGGCGGCGCGACGGGTGGCGCGACGGGCGGTGCCGCGAGCCCCTGCAGGGCACCGGTCACGCAGACCAGTTCCACCCCGTCATGCGCCAGGCGCGGCACGTCCCGGGACCAGAACATCGAGAAGTGTGGCGGCGCCAGCTTGCTGCGCGCCGGCAGGTTGAGCCAAATCTGGAACAGCTCCAGCGGGTTGGGCGCTGCGGTGTCGAGCAGCGGGAACATCTCGGCATGCATCAGGCCACGGCCGGCGGTCAGCCACTGCACGTCGCCGGCACCGTAGCGAGCCGCGGCGCCCAGCGAATCGGAATGGTCAATCCAGCCGCGGCGCACCAGGGTGACGGTCTCGAAGCCGCGATGCGGATGCGGCGGGAAGCCCGGCACCCGCTCGCCGTGGTACATGCGCCAGCCGTCGGCGTTGTCGAAGTCGGCACCGATCCGGTGCCCGGCCAGCGAGGCTGCGGGGCCGTAGCGACCGTTGGCGCGCGGGTAGGCGTCGTCGTGATGAACGCAAAAGAGGAAAGGGTCCACGGTCTTCCAAGGAAAACCGAGCGGGGCGATGCCAAGGATTGGATCTGTCATGGTGAGTTCCGTTTCAAGCTGGCCATGATGGCCGCCTGCATTTCAGCGAGGGCCGATGCCGACCGATTCTCGATTGACGGGCGACCGCGGATCGACGCGCGCTGCTCGCGCCAAGGTTGAGCGCATCACGTCGGATCGTTAGAGCCTGACCGGCACGATGCTGAAGCTGGTGACGCCGGGAGCCGCGGCCAGGTCTTCGGCCAGCGACACCGTCGAGGCCGCGCGGGCGCGGTCCCGGGCCACCACGTAGAAGCGCCAGACGGGCCGGCTGTCCGCAAAGCTGATGCGCAGGCTGTGGCGCATGACCTGGTAGCCGCGCGCCTCGGCCTGGGTGGCCAGTTCCTCGAAAGGCGGCGCGCCGTGGGCACCAAAGTTCAGCCCGACCTCCAGTGTCATGCGGCCAGGCAGACGCATCTCCAGCCGGTGCAGCAGCGACATCGAGACCATGCACAGCAGGGCGAGCAGCAGGGCCGCTGCATAGAAACCCACGCCCAGCAGCACGCCGATCGCCGAGGTCGCCCAGATGGAAGCGGCCGTCGTCAGCCCGCTGATGCTCAGCCCGTCCTTCATGATGACGCCGGCACCGAGGAAGCCGATGCCGGTGACGATGCCCTGCACCACGCGGGTGGGATCGGCGGAGACGCCCGTAAAGCTGCCGCCGAACCACAGCGGCGCATGGCCCACGAACACGGTCAGTGCCGTCGAGGCCATGCAGACCAGGCCGTAGATGCGCATGCCGGCCGCGCGGCCGTTGTAGGAGCGCTCATAGCCCACCAGCATGCCCAGCAGCAAGGCGCCGACGAGATTGAGGCCGATGAAGGCATTGGCAGCCAGGAAGCCGCCGCTCCAGTAGTGATCAAGCTGTCCGAACATAAAAAGTTTCAAATGAGCGAGACAATGAAAAAGGCCCGGTCATCGACCGGGCCGCAGGCCTGCTAATGGCGCATGGCAGGCATGCTGCGACAGGCGGGGCAGGCGCGCAAGCGCGCCTTGCCCTCACTCACGCCGCCACCACGGCATGCACCGGTGCCGGACCGCCCTCGCCCGCCGGCTCGCGGCGCAGCTTGAACCATGCGGCGTACAGCGCGGGAACGAAGAAGATCGTCAGCAGCGTGGCCACGGTCAGCCCGCCCATGATGGCGATGGCCATCGGACCCCAGAACACGCTGCGCGTCAGCGGGATCATCGCCAGCACCGCAGCCGCAGCAGCCAGCACCACGGGGCGTGAGCGGTAGATCGCTGCGTCCAGCACGGCGTTCCAGGGGTCGCGCCCGGCGTCGATCTCGATCTGCACCTGGTCGATCAGGATGACCGAGTTGCGCATGATCATGCCACCGAGCGCGATGATGCCCAGGATGGCCACGAAACCCAGCGGAGCGCGGAAGGCCAGCAGTGCCGGCACCACGCCGATCAGACCCAGCGGCGCGGTCAGCATGACCATCCACATGCGCGAGAAGTCCTTGAGCTGGAACATCAGCAGGGCCAGGATCGTGACCAGCATCAGCGGTGCCACGGCCATCAGCGCGCTGTTCGCCTTGTTGGCCTCTTCCACAGCACCACCCACGTCGACGCGATAGCCCGTAGGCAGCTTGGCCTGAATGTCCTTGAGCAACGGCACGATCTCCTGCGTGACCGACACGCCCTGCTCGCCGTCCTTGACGTCGGCGCGCACGGTGATAGCCATGTCGCGGTTGCGACGCCACAGCACCGGCTCTTCCAGCTCGTAGCGCACGCTGGCGACCTGGGCCAGCGGCACGACGGTGCCGGTAGCGGTGTGCAGGTTAATGCCCTTGAGGCCGTCCAGATTCAGCCGCTCGCCAGGCACGGCACGGGCCACGATGTCGATCAGATCCTCCTTCTCGCGCAGCTGCGACAGCGGGGCGCCGTTGAGCACGCTCTGCGTCACGAGGGACACCTCGGCCGGCGTCAGGCCCAGGGCGCGGGCCTTGTCCTGGTCGAGCTCGAGTTTGAGGCTGCGCACCGGGTCGTTCCAGTCCAGCTGCACGTCACGCACCTTGGTGCTGGACGCGACGACCTGCTCCACCTCGCGGGCAATCTTGCGCACCTGCTGGGTGTCGGGGCCGATGACGCGGAACTGCACCGGGAAGCCCACGGGCGGGCCCAGCTCCAGGCGCGTCACGCGCACCCAGGTCTGCGGGAACTGCGGGTCGGCCACCGCCATCAACCGGCTGCGCACGCGCTCGCGGGCATGCAGGTCCTTGGTCATGACGACGAACTGAGCGAAGCCGGGGTTGGGCAGCTCGGGGTTGAGCGCCAGATAGAAGCGCGGAGCGCCGGCGCCCGTGTAGGCGGTGAAGAACTTGACGTCCTCATCCTTGGCCAGCAGGGCTTCCATGCGCTTGACCTGTTCGGTCGTCGCTGCAAAGGAGGAGCCTTCCTTCAGGCGCAGGTCCACCACCAGCTCGGGGCGCGAGCTGCTCGGGAAGAACTGTTGGGGCACCCACTTGATGGCGGCCAGGGCCAGCACCAAGGCACCGAAGGTGATGGTGATGACGATCCAGCGACGCTCGATGGCCCAGTCGATCCAGCCCCGCAGGCGACGGTAGAACTTGCCGTTGTAGGCATCGCCGGCATGGTGCTCGCCGAAGTCGGCGGGCAGCATCTTGACCGCCAGATAAGGCGTGAAGATGCCCGAGCAGACCCAGGAGAACAGCACAGCGGCGCCGACGATCCAGAAGATGCCGCCGGCGTATTCACCAGTGGTGGACTTGGACAGGCCGATCGGCAGGAAGCCGGCGGCCGTGACCAGGGCGCCGGTCAGGCGCGGCATTGCAGTAGATTTGTACGAGAAGGCAGCCGCCTTGGCGCGGTCCCAGCCGCCTTCCATCTTCACGACCATCATCTCGATGGCGATGATGGCGTCGTCCACCAGCAGGCCCAGCGCAATGATCAGCGAGCCCAGCGAGATGCGCTCCAGGTTCCAACCCATGGCCAGCATCAGCAGCGCCACGGCACCCAGCACCAGCGGCACCGACATCGCGACCACCAGGCCGGCGCGCCAGCCCAAGGAGACCAGGCTGACGGCGATGACGATGACCAGCGCCTCCATCAGCGAGCGCTCAAAGTCCCAGATCGCGTCCTTGACGGTGGTGGGCTGGTCGGCCACGCGCTCCAGCTCGATGCCATGCGGCAGCTCGGACTGGATCTTGGCCACGGCCTGTTCCATCGCGGCGCCGAGTTCGACGATGTTGCCATCGTTGGTCATCGAGATGCCCAGCATCAGCACCGGCTGGCCGTTGTGGCGCACGGTGTAGGTGGCCGGGTCCTCGTAGTCGAACTTGACGGTGGCGAAGTCACCGAGTCTCAACGTGCGGCCGGCGGCCGTCACGGGGACGTTGCGGATGTCGTCCAGGTTGTTGAACTGGCCGCTCACACGCACCATCACGCGGTCGGTCTGCGTGTCGATCTGGCCGGAGGGCAGCAGCGCGTTCTGGCTGCGCAGGCTCTCGGCGATGGCCAGCGGCGTGACACCCAGCGTCGCCAGGCGCTCGTGCGAGAACTCGACGTAGACGCGCTTGGCCTGTTTGCCGATGAGGTCGACCTTCTTGACCATGGGCACCTTGAGCATGCTGCGCTTGATGTCCTCGGCCGCGTCCGACAGCTGGGCATGGTTGACGCCATCGCCCTTGACCGCATACATCAGGCCGTAGACGTCGCCGTACTCGTCGTTGACGATGGGGCCGACGACGCCGTCGGGCATCTCCAGCTTCAGGTCATTGAGCTTCTTGCGCGCCTGGTACCAGGCCTCGCGCTGATCGGCCCGCGAGGTGCCGCCCTTGACGGTCAGCGTCATGCCGCCGAAGCCCTGTCGGGCGAAGGTGACGACCTTCTCGAAGTGATCGATCTGCTCGAACTTCTTCTCCATGCGGTTGAGCACCTCGTCCTGCATCTGCTGGGCGGTGGCGCCGGGCCAGATGACCATGGCGGTCATCGAGGGCACGGAGAAGCTGGGATCTTCGAGCTGGCCGAGCTTCTTGAAGCTGAACACGCCGGCAATGGCGACGACAAGCAGCAAGAAGAGAACGACGGCGCGATGTTTCAGCGCCCATTCGGTGAGGTTGAATCCGTTCATCGCGCGGCCTGCTGATTCGGTTGGGCCTTGGCGTCGGTGGCCGCCGAGGCCAGCGTCACCTTGAGGCCGGGCGACATCTTCTGCACGCCGGCCGTGACGACCAGTTCGCCGGCCACCAGGCCGGAGATGAGGGCCGTGTCGTTGCGGTAGCCATGCAGGGTCACGCCAGCAAGCGATACGGTGGACGCGCCGTCCTGGCCGGCACGCTTGGCGACCCAGACGGCCGGCTTGCCGTTCGTCTGGGTCAGGGCCGTGGCGGGAACCTGGGCGACCTGCTCCTCGGAGACCACGCGATCAGCGCTCAGCGTGGCCGTCGCCCCCAACGGCAGGACGCGGCCAGCGCCGGGTTTCAGGCGGGCGCGGAAGGTCCGGGTCTGAGCCGCGGCCTGGGGGGCCAGTTCGCGCAGGCTGACCTCGAAGCTCTCGTCGGGCGCGCTGGTCAGCGTGGCCTTGAACTTGGCCTTCTTGAAGGCGGCCAGCTGATCCTCGGGCACGTCGACGACGATCTCAGGCGTGCCGGGGTCCGAGATGGCGACCACCGGCAGCCCCTCGGGGACGACCTGGCCAACCTCAAAGCGCACGGCCGTCACGACACCGCTGCGCGAGGCGCGCAGCACCGTGTACTTGAGCCGGTTGCGAGCCAGCTCCAGCTGGCGCGCCTGCGCCTCGGCAGCGGCCTGGGCGGTGCGGGCGCCGCTCTTGGCGCGCTCGTCGTCGGCGGCACTGACCGAGCCGTCGCCCTTGAGGTTTTGCAAGCGGGCGCGGTCGGACTCGGCCTGGCGGGCCTGGGTCGCGGCGGCAGTCCATTGCTGGTTGGCGGCCTCCTCGGCGAGGCGGTAGTCGTTGTCGTCGAGTACGGCGAGCACGTCGCCCTCGCGCACAGTCTGTCCGACTTCGACGACGCGGCGTGCCACCTTGCCGCCCACGCGGAAGGCCTGTTCGACCTCGTAGCGGGACTGGACGGTGGCCGCGTAGTGGTTGGTCTCGCGGGCCGCGTCGTAGCGGATTTCGGTGGTGCGCACAGGGCGCGGCGGCTCGACGGGGGGCTTTTCTGCGCTGCAGGCCGCGAGCATCGCGGCGACGGCCAGCGACAGGGCCGTGGCATGAAGGGTTTTCAAGGCAGTTCCTTTGGAGTTGAGGCGTCGGGGTTCAAGGTTTCTTGGCGTTGGCCGAGTCAGCTGCAGGCTCGAAGGCCTGCCAGCCGCCGCCCAGAGCCTTGTAGAGCTGCACGCTGTCCAGCAGCAGCTGGGTGCTGCTGTCGTTGGCGGCGAGGCGCACGGCCAGGCGTGAGCGCTGGGCGTCGAGCAGCGGCAGCAGATCGATCTGACCGCGGTCGTACAGGGACTGGGCGCGACCCAGGGCGGCGTCGGCCGAGCTCGCGGCGATCTGCAGCGAGGTGGAGCGCTGGCGTTCCGACGACAGCGCCACGAGGGCGTTCTCGACATCTTCCAGAGCGCGCACCATGCCGTCCTCGGCGCGCAGCACAGCCTCGCGCTGCCCGCTCTCGGCGATGTCCTCAAGCGCCCGCGTGCGGCCGGCGTTGAAGATCGGCATGCTCAGCAGGCCGGCGACATTGGTGAAGCGCGCAGCGCCGATGCTGGCACCATTGAGATCGAGATGCTGGCGGCCGAAGGAGGCGTCCAGGAAGAGACGCGGGAACCATTCCGCGGCGGCCTGCTCGCGGCGGGCGTTGGCGGCGTCGAGCTGGGCCAGCAGCGCCTGCACGTCCGGGCGGCGCTGCAGCAGCGTGGCCGGCTGGCCGGCCGGGATGGCGGGCAGGGCCACATCGCCGCGCCACGGGTCGATGCGGGCGGCATTGAAGGCCTGGTCGCCGGTCAGCACGGCGATGCGGTGGCGCGATACGGCGGCCACAGTCTCCAGCGGCGGGATCTGCGCCCGGGCGGCCTCGGACTCCGTGCGGGTGCGCTCGACGTCGAAGGGCGTGGCCAAGCCGGCGCGCAGCCTGGCCTGCACGAGGCGCAGGGTCTCGTCGTGGGCCGCAGAGATGGCCTTCAACGTGTCGAGCTGGCGCAGCGCACCGACCAGGGTGAAGTAGTTCGTCGCCACGTCGCTCACGACCAGCAGGCGCACGCCGCGCACGCCGTATTCGGCGGCCAGGGCGTCGGCCGCGGCGGCGCGAGCGCCGGCACGCAGCCGGCCGCTCAGGTCCAGCTCCCAGGACACTTGAAGTCCGGCGCTGACGGACTTGGTGTCGGGCATCTGCTGCTTGACGACGTCGCCATAGCCGCTGCTACGGTCCCCGGCCTGGCCGACGGCACTGACGCTGGGCGCCAGGAAGCTGCGGCTGACGGTCACGCCGGAGCGGGCCACGGCCAGGTGTTCAGCGGCAATGCGCACGTCGCGGTTCTCGCTTGCGGCGCGCTGCACCAGCGCGCCGAGCACGGGGTCGTTGAAGCTGAGCCACCAGGCAGTCTCGGGCTCGGCCTCGGCAGTCGTGGCGGCAGCGGCAAAGGCCGCCGGCACGTCCACCTGGGTCTTGGCCGCTGGCGTGGAACAGCCGGCCAGCGCGAAAGCAGCGAACGCTGCCAGGGCCGCCGCGGCAGGCCGCAGAGCGTGGTGTGGATTCAGGGGTGGTGAGTGTCGCGGCATAGAGATTTCTCGCGGGTTTCGTTGTGTTGTCAGCGTAAGGACGAGAGCCGGCGAAGTCGTCAGCGCTCGGTCGGCATTCGGTCGCTCATCGAGCGATTGCTCAGGAATTTCCGCCACTGCCGGGCGGCGGCTCACCGCCCTCGAAGGCCAGTTCGGCAGCGATGGCAGCCAGCAGTTCGTCGGCCGATGCGAACTCGCGCTGGCGGCCGGTAACGAGGTTTTCCACCCGGCCTGCCAGGGCACCGGGAGCGGCATCGCCGCGCAGCTTCAGCACGTAGGCGCGGCGGTTGGGATATTTGATTTCGGGGTTGAGCACCATGTCGGATCCAGGCTTGCAGGGACTGGTTCACAGCGTATTCAGGCCCAGCCGCGAAGTCGTCAGCGAATGGTCGTGCTTCGGTCGCGACCGAGTGGCGTGCACCTGCCCGTTGTCTGGGTGCTCTGGGTGCTCTGGGGCAGCATGGGCCGAATCGGTGCGCTTGGCACAGTCGGCTTGGTCGCCGAGATGCGGGCGCTCAGCCGAGCAGGGCGCGCGCCTCGTTGACCGCGTCGGTGCCCGCCATCTCTGGCAGGCGGTCGACCAAGGCGGCCAGCGCCGAGCGGTCCGCTGGGGTCGCGCTCGGCTCGCGGCACAGGGCCAGGCGGGCCTGCAGCTCCAGCCAGGGCGCGCCCTGTGCCAGGGCCTCGTCGATGGCCTCGCGCAGCATGTCCTGCCCGGCCTGGCCACGCGCACGCGCGATCTCGGCCTGCAACAGCAACAGCTGCGGCAGGTACACGCGCTCGCCCAGCTCGGCGACGGCCTGCAGGGCCTGTTGCAGCTGGTCTTCGGCGCCCGCCACATCGCCGGCCAGCAGCAGGGCCTCGGCGGCATAGCCCAGCACCTCGCTGGCACCCACCTTCATGCCGAGGGCGAGGTTGCGCTCGTAGGCTTCGCGGATCAGCCGGAAGCCAGCCTCGGGTCGACCAAGACGCGCCTCGGCCCAGCCCCGGAACCACTGCAAGGCCGTGTGACCATGGACCAGGTCGAATTCCTCCACCAGGGCCTGCATCTCCTCAGCCATCTCGGCGAGACGCTCGGCCCTGCCCAGACGCACCTCCAGCAAGGCCCGATGCCAGCCGGCCAGCAGGCGGGTCATGGGCTGGCGCAACTGCGTTGCGCGAGCGCGGGCGCGGTCTGCAAGGGCGCGGCCCTGCTGCATGAGGCCGCAGCGCACCATCTCGATGGCCAACATGCCCAGCAGGGCAACCTGGGTGTCGGCCGCGAAAACGCCGCTGTCGGCTTCGCCCTGCTCCGCGGCCAATGCCAGGCCCCGCTCCAGCCATTCCCGCGCAGCGACTGTGCGGCCCTGAAGATGGTGGATCTCACCGTGCAGGAAGCACGCCACCAGCATCAGCGCACGGTCGCCCGACTCGGCGGCCAAGGCCTCGGCGCGCTTGGCGACGACCAGGGCTTCGACATAGTCGCCATGCAGGCTGCAAAGATAGCCCAGGCCGTGCAGCAGGCGCCCGCGCATGGGATGCTGCAAGTCGCTGGCAAGCAGCCGGTAGGCGCGCTCGAAGGCGGCCCGCGTCGTACCGCCCACGCCCCGGACCTGGAAGGCAGCCATGCCTTGTAGCGTGGCCAGCGTGATCTCCAGACCGTCGCGCTCGCCACCGGCCGCGGCTTGCGGCAGCAGGGCCAGGGCGCGCTCGGAAAGTGCAATGCAGGCGGCTGGGCTGAAATGCATCAGCGCCGCCTCGGCCGCGTCGGCGTAGTGACGCAGTGCGGACAGCGGCTGGCGACCTCGGTCGAAGTGCAGCGCCAGCTCGGCTGCCGCCACGGCAATGCCATTGGCTCGCTCGGTCAGCAGCGCCTCGCCCACGGCACGGTGCAGCTGCCAGCGCGCCGAGTGCGGCGTGCAGTCGTAGAGCACCTGCCGGAACAGCGCATGCCGAAACGCATAGGCCGCGCCGTCTGGTTCGGAGCCCTCGGCCGGGGCCAGCCAGACCTGCCCGCGCACCAGCGACTCGCAATCGGCAGCCACCGTTTCGATGTCGCGCCCGAGCGCGCCGGCCAGCGTCTCGATGCGGAACCCCACACCACAGACCGCGGCGGCGGTAAGCAAGGCTCGTGCGCCGGTTTCGAGGCGGTCGATCTGGTGGTCGATGATCGCGACGAGGTTGTCAGGCACGGCTTCGTCGGCGAGGCGCGCCGCTGCCTCGTCGTCGCCCTGCTGGGCCACCTCGGCCATCACTGACGTGACGAACAACGGCACGCCGTCAGTGCGCTCGTGCAGGCGGCGCACAAAGGCCTCGTTGCTGGCCAGGCTCGGCAGCTGGCGCGCAACCACGCTGGCAACCTCGGTCTCGGAGAACGGATCCAGCACGATCTCGTCGCAGAGTCGGTGCAAACGCAGCTCGCGTCGCAGTGGGTTCAAGGGGCGATCGCTGGCGACGACCTCGGCGACGCGAAAACTCGCCAGCCACAGCAGGCCAGCCCGACTACGCCGGCGTGCCACATGGTCGATCAGCTGCAGCGTGGCGCGGTCGCTCCAGTGCAAGTCCTCGGTGATCAGCAGCAGCGGGCGCTGCTCGGTGTAGCGATCCAGCAGTTCGCCCATCTCGCGCAGCATGCGCTCGGGCCCCACGCCGGCCAGCTCGCGGCGCAGCGCCTCGCGCTCTTCGGCCGTGCTGAGCCAGGGGAGCTGCAGCAGCCACGTGGGCGCGAAGCTACGCAGCAGCGCGGGCAGGCCGCTGTCCTTGCGGCACAGCTCGGCCAGGGCTTCGAGAACTGGCAGGTAGGGCTCGGCGCTGCCGTAGTGCTCCACGCATTGACCGCGCGCCACGTTGGCGCCCGGCAGGCCCGCGGCGAAGTGCTCGATCAGCGTCGTCTTGCCGATGCCGGGTTCGCCCGCGATCCAGACGATGGCACGCTGGCCGGAGCACGCCCGCTCCCAGTGGCGCCGCATGCGCATCAGGGCGTCGGCACGGCCGATGAAGAGTCTGTCGATCTGCTCCGCCAAGGGGTGACCCAGCGCCGCGGCGGGCGCCTCGGCCGCGGCAGCAATGAAGCGATAGCCGCGCCGCGCCACGGTCTCGATGAAGCGCGGCTCGCGCGGGTTGTCGCCGATCGCGATGCGCAGATCGCTCACGGCCGTCTTCAGCACGGACTCGCTGACGAACTGGTGGCCCCAGACGGCATCGAGCAGCGCCTCCTTGCTCATCAGCTGGCCCGCCTGGCGTGCCAGGGCGCACAGCAGGTTGAAGGGTGTGGGGGCCAGCGCAACAGCTTTGTCGCCATTGAGCAAGCGTGCATTGGCCTCGTCGAGTTCGAACTCGCCGAATCGCAAGTGAAGCGGCGTGGCGGGAGTGATCGGACGTGACACGCGTGCAACTCGATTGACGACGGCGATTGGCGACGGCGATTGGCGGAGATTATCGCTGGCCCTCACTCTTGCGGCAGGCCTTCAAGGTCCCTGCGTCGCCCTGGGAGGAACCGCGATCCGACGACTCAGCTCCAGAGCCACCAGCCCAGCAGTCCGCCGAACAGGATCCACTTGAGAACGTAATAGGCTAGCCGGCTCCGTGCCTTGATGCGTTTGGCGAACAGGCGCACCTGCTGAATGTAGGCAAAGGCGCGGTTGAGACCGCCGGTACGGTCACCTTCGGCATTGGGGGCTGCGGCCGCGCGGATCAACGTGTCGCTGATCCCGCGGTTGATGGCGCGCGCCAGTCCATTCGTGAGCGGACGCTCCACGTCGCAGAACAGGATGATGCGCGTCCGGTCCGAACGGTTCTCGGCATAGTGCAGGAAGGTCTCGTCGAAGATCACGCTCTGACCGTCCCTCCAGCTGTATTTTTTGCCGTCCACTGAGATGTAGCAGTCATCGCTGTTGGGCGTGGAAAGGCCAAGGTGGTAGCGCACCGAGCCGGCGAACGGATCGCGGTGCGACACGAGCCGCGCGCCCGGCGGCAGGGCCGCGAACATGGCGGCCTTGACGCTCGGAAGACGTTGCAGCAGGCTGGTCGTCTCCGGGCACAGGGCAAGCGCCGAGGGGTGTGCCTGCTGGTCGTACCACTTCAGGTAGAAGCGGGTCCAGCCGGTCTTGAAGAAGCTGTTGAAGCCGGCGTCGTCGAACTTGTCCGAGGCCTTGATCTCGCCGGCCTCGGCCAGGCGCCTGGCCTCGTAGCGAATCTCCATCCAGTGTTCGTCCAGCAGTCGCAACTCCTCGAACTCCTCCGAGGGCAGGTAGGGCCACGGCGGCAGCCTGGAGAACAGGTACATCAGGCAGTTGATCGGCGCCATGAAGGTCGAGTGGTCGGTCAGCTGGCGCCAAAAGCCCAGGCGGACCCGGCCGCGGCGGTGCACGTAGACCGTGCTGGCGACGAACACCGCCACGATGGCGAGCTTGACGTAGGGGAGGTGCTGGAGCATGAGGGTCGGGTCCGCGTGGAGTTGTAGCCGGCCTCGCCGCGAGGGCTCGACTTGAAGCGCTTGAGCAGCCAGAAGTACTGGATCAATCGGCGGCGTACCTCAGGCGTGCGGTCAGTCCGGTCTAGGGGGCTTCGATCGTCATGCCGCCAGTGTGGGCAGCGTGTGCATTGAAGTCGTCTCCAAACGGTATCGAATCCGCACTAGCGCGCCGGGCCGAGTAGGCTCTCAGCGCCTCGATGCAAGCAGCTTCGAGAGCAGATTGCAGAGAGTTTGCATTTCGCTCTCCTGCGCTGAAGCGAACCAGTCCCTCAGGATGGCTGCATCGATGCCCTCCGTCGCTTCGAGCCTGGCGCGCCCGAGGCTCGTGATTTCCAGCAGCACCGAGCGGCGATCGACGTCGCAGCGAAATCCCACGCACAGCTGTTTTGCCAGCAAACGATCTAGCAGGCGCGTAGCGCCCCCCGCATCAAGATCGAGGGCTCTCGAGACGTCCGTAGGCGCGAACCGGTGCCCCTCGCCCAGGACGGCCAGGGCACGGCGCTGAGCCAGGGTCAGGCCATGCGCGCGCAGTCGGCTGTCGATATCGCTGGCGACTGCCCGGACGGCCTGCCTCATCAAGGACGCTGCGAGCCGATGCGTGGCCATCCGCTCGGCCATGCCGCCGATCGACTCCGCCGCATTCTCGCCGTCCGCCATCACGCGCTCGAACAGACCGAGCTTGCTGCCGAACCGAAAGGCCAATGCGCCCCAGGTCAGCCCCACGGCCTCGGCGATGGCGCGCGTGCTGGCGTGGATGCCTTGACGCAGGAACACGGGGCGGGCCCGCGCGAGGATGTCCTGGTCAGTCAGTGTCTGTCGTCGTCCCATAGGTGATCGCTCGAACGTGTTGGCTTGCTCGCCGGTGCCTTGCTCGCGCTCGACGCTTCGTCGATCACAGCTTCGGCCGGCAAGTCAGCGCAGGGGTAGGACTCAGGGTGTGGTCGGCTTGGCTGCGGCTGGCACTGCGTCGTCGCCGACCCCCAGGCTGCGACGCAGTTGCTGGAAAGCCACCGACTCGCGCAGCACCTCGCGGCCC
>Ga0213872_10000119_pt1 | contig 73666 bp, 67 predicted proteins | sample VelepicomBERX_R2_FD_160071 | JGI IMG/M metagenome (GOLD analysis project Ga0213872, IMG submission 160071) | Rhizosphere microbial communities from Vellozia epidendroides in rupestrian grasslands, the National Park of Serra do Cipo, Brazil - RX_R2 | ecosystem: Host-associated > Plants > Roots >... | reverse complement strand
AGCCAGCTGCTCGCCAACTCGGTGTCGGCGACCTCCAACGGCACCACCTTCACCACGATCACCCTGTCCGACGGCACCAAGGTCGTCGTGATCGGCGCGGCCCTGACCACCAGCTCCTTCTCGTAATCGGATCTGGTCTTCGGTTGATGAAGGGGCCGGCATTTTGCCGGCCCCTTTTTCTTTGCGGATTGGCTGGAGGCTTTTGCTACACTGCCGGCCAATCGGGGTAGAGTTAGCTTTGGGGCGTGATGACAGAGCAGAGTGATACGTCGCAAGACGAACGGGGTCGGTCCACGCTCGCTGCCCTGGTCGAAGTGGCCCGGGCCCATGGCGTGCATCTTTCCGCCGCCCAGATCGAACGCGACTTCGCGCTCGACGGCAAGGAGGCTTCGCTTTCCCTTCTCAAGCATATCGCTGAGAAGAACGGTCTCAAGGGCCGCATCGTCACCATGGATTGGCGCCATCTGGTGAAGCTCGGCCGTGCGGTGCCGGCCGTCCTGAAGCTGCGTAATGGCGGCGCCCTGGTGGTGGTGGGACATCAGGCCGAAGGCCCCGTGCCGACGGTCTTCCTGCAAGACCCGCTCGATCCGTCGGGAGGCGCCATCGGCGTCGACCAGGCGCGCCTCACCGAGTCCTGGACCGGCGAGGTGCTGCTGATCAAGCGTTCCATCCTGGAAGTCGGCGACGAACGCCCGTTCGATTTTCGCTTCCTGGTTGGCCAGGTACTGCGTGAACGCCGGATTTTCCGCGATATCGGTGTCGCCGCCTTCGTGCTCAGCCTGTTCACCATGGTGCCGCCGCTGCTCTACATGACCATCGTCGACCGCATCCTGGTCTATCAGCGTTTGTCATCGCTGTGGGTGCTGGGTATCGGTGTCGCTTTCATCATCGTCTTCGACACCGCCTTCGGTTTCCTTAAGCGCTATCTGATCACCGTCGGTACTTCGCGTATCGATGCGCGGCTCAATGTCTATGTGTTCAACCGGCTGATCGGCCTGCCGATCGATTATTTCGAGCGCACGCCGACCGGCACGGTCACCTACAACATCCATCAGATCTGGCGCATCCGCCAATTCCTGACCGGGCAGCTGTTCGGGGTGGCGCTGGAATGCCTCAATCTGATCGTGTTGCTACCGGTCATGTTCTTCCTCAGTGCGACCCTGACCTTCGTGGTGCTGGGGATCGGCGTTCTGATGTTCGTGACGGTGGCGCTCTATCTCAAGCCGCTTGGCCATGCCACGAGCCGGGTGGTGCGGGCCGAAACCGCCAAGGGTTCCTTTCTGGTCGAGGTCATCCATGGCATTCGCACTGTGAAGTCGCTGGCGATCGAAGAGCCGAAGCGCCAGGACTGGGATGCTCGCGTCGCCGAGGCGGTGCGCGCCCAGACCGCGCTGCAGCACCTGGCCAACCAGCCGCAGACCATCCTCCAGCCTTTGGAAAAGCTGATTTATTCCGGTTCTCTGGTGATCGGCTCCTATATGGCGATCGGCCAGGGCGCCACCATCTATGCCGGCAGCCTGGTCGCCTTCGCCATGATCTCCGGCCGCGCCGTCGCCCCTTTCGTGCAGATCGCCGGTCTGTTGCAGGAATTCGAGCAAGTGCGCGGCGCCGTATATCAGGTGGGTTCGGTGGTCAACAACCAGCCCGAACAGCCGATCGGCGTGCGCGGCGCCCGCCCCCGCATCGAAGGCGACATCCGGCTTTCCGAACTCCGCTATCGCTATCCTGGCGCTTCCTCCCATGCGCTGAAGGATCTTACCGTCGACATGCCCAAGGGCAGCGTCATCGGCATCATGGGGCGATCCGGCTCGGGCAAGACTACGGTCACCCGCCTGCTGCAGGGGCTGAGCCGCGATTATGAAGGGCTGATCAAGATCGACGGCGTCGATCTGCGCGAGATCGACCTGACCCATCTGCGCTCCAATATCGGCGTGGTGCTGCAGGACAATTTCCTGTTCCAGGGCACCATCCGCGACAACATCATGGCCGGCCATCGCGGCGCCACCCTCGAACAGGTGATCGGCGCCGCCCGCCTGGCCGGCGCCGAGGAATTCATCGAACGCCTGCCGCGCGGCTACGAGACCATGATCGAGGAAGGCTCGTCCAATCTGTCGGGCGGCCAGCGCCAGCGCATCGCCATTGCCCGCGCTTTGCTGGGCGACCCGTCGGTGCTGATCCTCGACGAGGCGACCAGCGCTCTCGACCCCGACAGCGAGGCGATCGTCAACGCCAACCTTCTGCGCATCGCGCAGGGGCGCACCATGATCGTCATCTCGCACCGCCTGTCCTCGCTGGTCAATTGCGACAAGATCCTCGTGCTCGAACGCGGCGAACTCAACGACGCCGGTACCCACGAAGAGCTGCTCGAACGCTGCGCCATCTATCGCCATCTGTGGATGCAGCAGAACCGCCACACCAATAATTCTTCTTCCGGAGCCTCCCATGACCGCCCAAGCCTCGCGTCGGCTCCCAACGCTTAGGCCCTCGCCCCAGGTCCTGGCCGAGATCCAGGCCGATCAGGCGATCAAGGATTTCCAATCCGAGACGGCGGAAATCGTCGAGGCGCCCGATCCGCTGACCAGCCGCCTGGTGCTTTATGTGCTGGCCGGCATGGTGGCGTTCGCCATCCTGCTGGGCAGCGTGATCAAGGTCGACCGGGTGGTCAGCGGCAATGGCCGCGTCGTTTCCGACTCGCCCAATCTGGTGGTGCAGCCGCTGGAGACCTCGGTGGTGCGCAGCCTGCTGGTGCGTCCCGGCCAGGTGGTGCACAAGGGCGAAGCGCTGGCGACCCTCGATCCCACCTTCACCACCGCCGATGTCGGCACCTTGAAGGCCCAGGCGAGCCGGCTGAAGGCCGAGATCGCGCGCTGGGAGGCCGAGGAGAAGGGCGAGCCCTATCAGCAGGTGCAAGGCGATGCCGACAGCGCCCTGCAATATTCGATCTGGCGCTCGCGCCAAGCCGAATATGCCGCGCAGATGACGAGCTATAAGCAGAAGATCGACGGCTACGAATCGACGATCGCCCACGCCAAGCTCGACGCCGAGCATTACAAATCGCGCCTCGGCATCACCCAGGAAGCCGAGGATATGCGCAAGACCCTCGAAGACCTCAGGGTCGGCAGCCGCATGAATACGCTGCAGGCCGCGGACGCCAAGGCCGAGATCGCCCGCAGCCTGGACAAGGCGCAAGGCGACATCCTGACCGCCACCCACGGGGCGGAAGGCCAGCGCGCCGACCGCGAGGTCTATGTCGAACATTGGAAAAGCGAGATCGGCAAGAACCTGGTCGACCGGCGCACCGAGCTGGGCAAGAACCAGGACGATCTGGCCAAGGCCGAGCGCCGCAACGAACTGGTGTCGCTGCGCGCCGCGCAGGACGCCGTGGTGCTGGAGGTCGGGGATTTCTCGGTGGGGTCGGTGGCCATGCCGAGCCAGAAACTGATCACCCTGGTGCCGATCGACAGCGGCCTGTCGATCGAGACCGACATCGACGCCATGGATCAGGGTTTTGTGATGCCGGGCCAGACGGTCAATTTGAAATTCGCCGCCTATCGCTATGTCGATCACGGCGTTGGGCACGGCAAGGTGCGCGCCATCAGCGCCGATTCCTTCGCCCAGCGTGAAGACAATACCAAGGCGCAAACGCCCAACCGCTTCTACCGCGCCATGGTGGACATCTCCGATCTGCCGCTGCGCAATGTGCCGAAGGATTTCGCCCTGGTGCCGGGCATGACGCTGACCACTGACATCGTGGTCGGCCGGCGCAGCATCATGGCCTATATCCTCGAAGGCGCGGTGCGGACCTTCGACGAGGGCATGCGCGAGCCCTGATGATGTTGTCGCGGCTTTTCGGTTTCCTCAGGCGCGGGCGCCAGAAGCCGGAGGAATCCGGCATCGCGGCGCTGGTCCAGGCCGCCTCCGCCGGCGACGCAAAAGCGCAGGCGGCGCTGGGCTCGGCGCTGGAACTGGGCGAGGGCGTGCTGCGCCATCCGGTCGACGCGGTCGCCTGGTATCGCCGAGCCGCCGAGCAGGGCCATGCCGAAGCGCAGGCGAGCCTGGCCCGCATTTATCTGCGCGGCTGCGAGGCGCCGTTGCATGAGTTGTCGCCGGAAGCGGTGGCGCAGCTTTATCCCAACGGATTGTCGGTCGACCGAGATCCGGTCGAGGCGCGGCGCTGGGCCCGCGCCGCCGCCGAACAGGGGGTCGTCACCGCGCAGTCGATGCTGGGCGATCTGCTGGCCGGCGGCCAGGGCGGCGATGCCGACTATGTCGAGGCGCGCCGCTGGTACGAAAAGGCTGCGGCGGAGAATGATCCGGAAGCCCAGCTCGGCCTGGGCATTCTGTGGGCGGGCGGTTATCTGGGCGAGGCCGATCCCAAGACCGCGGCCGGCTGGTTCGAGAAAGCGATCGCCCAGGACAATGTGCCGGCCTGCTTCTACCTCGCCTCGCTCTACAGCCAGGGCCTGGGCGTCGAGGCCGATGAGGGCCGCGCCGCCGAGCTGGTGACCCGCGCCGCCGAGGGCGGCGTTCCCGCCGGGCAGCGCATGCTGGGCTGGTTCCTGATGAGCGGCCGCGGCGTCAGGCAGGACCTGTTCAAGGCCGAGACCTGGCTGCGCCGCGCCGCGCTGCAGGGGGATGTCGAGGCGATGGTGCTGCTCGGGTCGCTGCATAGCCGCGGCGAGGGGCTGCGCCCCAATCTGGTCGAAGCGGCGAACTGGTACCGCTCCGCCGCCGAGCTGGGCCATATCGGCGCCCAGAAGGTGATCGCCCAGATGTATCTGACCGGCTCCGGGGTCGCCGCCGATCCGCTCACCGCCGCCCATTGGTACAAGCAGGCGGCCGAGCAGGGCGATGCCGGCGCCGTCTACAATGTCGGCGTGCTGGAAAGCCTGGGGGCCGCCGGCGAACGCGATGCCGAGGCCGCTCTGGCGCGCTATCGCGAGGCGGCGGAACAAGGTCACGCCGAGGCGCAGTTCCAGCTTTGCGTCGCCTATGCCCTGGGCGACGACGTCGCGCGGGACTATGTCCAGTCGGCGCATTGGGCGCGCCTGGCCGCCGAGCAGGGCCATCCCGGCGCGCAATCCAATTATGGCCGCTATCTGATGCAGGGCGACGGGGTGCCGCAGGACCTCGTCGAGGGCGAGAAATGGCTGCGCCTGGCCGCCGAGTGCGGCGTGGCGCAGGCAATGACCGCGCTGGGCGAGTTCAGGGCCGGCGCCTGGGGCGGCGAGCCCGATCTCGAGCAGGCCGCGCGATGGCTCGGCCGCGCCGCCGAACTGGGCGATGTTCGGGCCGCCGAACTTCTCGGCTTATTGGGTGAGCAAATACCAAAATGATCCTTTCTTTTTGACGGCGTTAGATTGTATGACCGTGCCGTCGACTTGAAGGAGTTCCAGGCGTCCCCCCGCCCCGGATATCATGCACCAGATCAATCTGCCGCTCGCTCCCATGGCCGCCGTAAGCGGGCCTGAGCCCTTGGCGCGTTTATTGCCGGACCTGTTCTTTTCCCGCGCCGAATCATCGCCCGACAGCATCGCGGCGGTGTTCGAGGGGCGCTCGCTGACCTATGGCGAGATGGCGGAAAAGATCGAGGCGATGGCGCGCGGCCTGGTGGCGGCGGGGGTGAAGCCCGGCCAGTTCGTCGGGCTGTGGATGACCCGCTCGCTCGATCTGCAGATGGCGCTGCTGGCGATCCTGCGCGCCGGCGCCGCCTATCTGCCCTTCGACCAGGCCGCCCCGCCCGAGCGCGTCGCCATCTGCCTTGACGATGCCGAGGCCGTGGCGCTGGTGGTCGACGCCACTACGCAGCCGCGCACAGGCGCCATCGCGCAGACCGTTCTGAACGCCGCGGCGCTGCCGACCACCGATATCGCGCTGCCGGTGCTGGCCGAGGCGGTTCAGCCCGAAGACCCGGCTTATCTGATCTACACCTCGGGCTCGACCGGTGTGCCCAAGGGCGTGGTGATCAGCCATCGCAACATCTGCCATTACCTGGCGGCGGCGCAGACCCTGTTCCAGCTGTCGCCCGAGGACGTGGTGTTCCAGGGCGCTTCGGTCGCCTTCGATCTATCGCTGGAAGAGATCTTCCTGCCCTATCTGGCCGGCGCGCGGCTGTGGATCGCGACGCAGGAAATCCTGCAGGACACGGAAAACCTCGCCGCCCGCATGAAGGATGCCGGCATCACCGTGCTCGATACGGTTCCCACCCTGCTGGCGCTGCTGCCCGAGGACGTGCCGAGCTTGCGCGTCGTCATCCTGGGCGGCGAAGCCTGCCCGCCGGCCCTGGCGGCGAAATGGTGCCGGCCCGGCCGGCGCCTGTTCAATTCCTACGGCCCGACCGAGACCACGGTGGTCGCCACCGCCATCGAGATCCAGCCCGAGGACCCGATCACCATCGGCCGCGCGCTGCCCGGCTACACCACCTACGTCGCCGACGAAAATCTGCGGGCGGTGGCGCCGGGCTCAGAGGGCGAGCTGCTGATCGGCGGGCCGGGCGTCGCCGCCGGCTATTGGCGCCGCCCCGATCTGACGGCGCAGAAATTCATCGCCAATCCGTTTCGTACCGACGGCGCCGATCCGGTGCTCTATCGGACGGGCGATGCGGTGATCCAAGACGAACAAGGCCGCCTGGTGTTTCGCGGCCGCATCGACGACCAGGTCAAGATCCGCGGTTTCCGCGTGGAACTGGGCGAGATCGAGGCCCGCCTGGGCCAGCAGCCCGGCGTGGTCCAGGCCGCCCTGGTGCTGCGCCGCGACGGCGAGATGGACCAGCTGGTCGCCTTCGTGAAGCTGGCGCCGGGCGCGGTGATCGATGCCGAGGGCTGGCGTAAGGCTCTGGCGGCGACCATGCCGCCTTACATGATCCCGGCCCATTTCCTGGCGATCGAGGAGCTGCCGACCCTGACCTCGGGCAAGCTCGACCGCAAGAGCCTTGCCAAGCTGCCGCTCGACCTTTCCGATCTGCCGGCCGAGGCCGACGACCAGGCCGCCAACGAAACCGAGGCGGCGCTGCTGGCGGCGGTCAAGCCGCTGCTGCCGGGGCAGCCGATCCGTTTCGATGCCGATTTCTTCCTCGATCTGGGCGGGCATTCGCTGATCGCCGCGCGCTTCGTCTCGGCGGTGCGCAAGATCCCGGCTCTGGCGCATCTGACCATCCAGGACGTCTATGCCGCCCGCACCCTGCGCGGCATGGCCGGGCTGCTGACCGCGCGCGGTGTCCAAAAGATCGAAAACCTGGCCTTCGAGCCCCCGCCGCTGCTGCGCCGCTTCCTGTGCGGCCTGGCCCAAGCGCTCTGCATGCCCGGGGTGCTGGCGATCACCACCGCGCCCTGGCTGGCGGTGTTCGTGGGCTATCAGCTGTTCACCGGCGAGGAGCATAATTTTTGGCGCGAAGTCCGCGTGGTGACGCTGACCTATGCCGGCATCAACATCGCGGTGTCCGCTTTCGCCATCGCCGCCAAATGGGCGATCCTCGGACGGACCAAGCCGGGCAGCTATCCGGTCTGGGGCCTCTATTATTTCCGCTGGTGGCTGGCCCGCCAGATCATCGGCGCCGTCCATCTCAACTGGTTCAAGGGCACGCCGGTGCTGCGCGTGCTGTTCCGCCTGCTCGGCGCCAAGGTCGGCCAGGACGTCATTTTCAGCGATTTCGACATCGGCGCCATCGATCTGATCGAGATCGGCGACAATGCGGCCTTCGGGTCCAAGATGCTGTTCGCCAATGCCGAAGTGGTCGGCAACCAGCTGGTGATCGGCAGGTTGAAGATCGGAGCGGGTGCTACCGTCGGGTCCTCCTGCGTGCTGTCGAGCGGCTGCGAGATCGGCCAGGGCGCCGAACTGGCCGACCTCACCGCGCTGCCGGTCGGAACCAAGGTGGGCGCCGGTGAATTCTGGGAAGGCTCGCCGGGCCGCAAGGTCGGCATGGTGTCCGACCACGGCCTGCCGCTGGCCACCGCCGGCCACGGGCTGCGCGTGCTGCATTTCGGCGTCTATGTGCTGATGCTGGCGATCCTGCCGGCCGTGGCCTTGATCCCGATCATCCCGGCCTTCTACATTCTCGACAATCTGGGCGACTGGGCCGGCGAGCGCCTGCCGATCGGCGATCTTGGCCTGCTGCCGCTGATCGCCTGGCCGGCGGCGATGGCGCTGATCCTGGTCACCGTGCTGCTGATCACGGTGATCCGCTGGACCGTGTTGCCGTCGGTGAAGACCGGCAATTACTCGATCCATAGCTGGTTCTATATTCGCAAATGGGTCGTCGCCCTGGCCACCGAACTGACGCTGGAGACCCTGTCGTCGCTGTTCGCCACGGTCTATATGCGCAATTGGTACCGCCTGCTCGGCGCCAAGATCGGCCGCGATGCCGAAATCTCGACCAATCTGGGCGGGTCATACGATCTCATCGATATCGGCGAGAAGAGCTTCATCGCCGACGAGGTGGTCCTCGGCGACGAGGAAGTCCGCAATGGCTGGATGATCCTCAAGACGCTGCGCACCGCCAAGCGCGTCTTCGTCGGCAACAGCGCCGTGGTGCCGCCCGGCGCCGATATTCCCGAAGGGGCGCTGATCGGCATCAAGTCGCGTCCGCCCGCCGACAATGACCTGATGCAGGAGGACAGCACCTGGTTCGGCAGCCCGCCTCAGCCGCTGCCCTTGCGCCAGCGCTTCGACAGCGTGGGTGCGCAATGGACCTATGAGCCCAGTCTCTCGCGCCGTGTCGGGCGGGCTTTGTTCGAGGCGTTCAGCGTGTCATTGCCCTCGATGCTGGCGATCTGCTTCGGCAGCCGCGCCGTCGATTTCCTGGCCCCGGCCATCTTCGCCCGCGATTTCTGGGCGCTGTCCTGGCAGTTCATCTGGTGTTCGACCGGGATTTCGGTCGGGCTGACCCTGGCCGCGATCCTCATCAAATGGCTGATGATGGGCGTCTACAAGCCGACCATGAAGCCGATGTGGTCGTGGTGGGCGCTGCGCACCGAGGCGGTGGCGGTGAATTATTTCGGCCTGGCCGGCGCCGTGCTGCTCGACCATCTGCGCGGCACGCCCTTCCTGCCCTGGTGCCTGCGCCTGTTCGGCTGCAAGTTCGGGGAAGGAGTGTATATGGACAGCACCGACATCACCGAATTCGACTGCGTGCGGGTCGGCGATTTCGCCGCCGTCAATTCCGGCGGATTGCTGCAGACCCATCTCTATGAAGACCGGGTGATGAAGATCGGCCGGGTGAATGTCGGCGAAGGCGCCATGATCGCCGGCGGCACCACGGTGCTCTACGACACCCGAATCGGCGATTATGCCCGCGTCGGCCCGCTGACCATCGTCATGAAGGGCGAGGAACTACCGCCGCATAGCCAGTGGCAGGGCGCCCCGGCGCAGCCGGTTCTCTAACGCTTCTCCACGGTCATCGCCATGCCGTATCTCGGCTGCAGCGTGATCAGCCCGCGCGGTTCCACGCGATGTCCCGGGACCAGGCGGAACCTGTATTTCCGGGCCAGCGTGGCCAGGACCAGAACCGCTTCCATCATGGCGAAGGACGCGCCGATGCAGATGCGGGGCCCGCCGCCGAACGGCAGGTAGGCGAAGCGCGGCCTCTCCGCCGACCGTTCGGGGGAGAAACGCTCGGGGTCGAACCGCAGCGGGTTGATCCACAGGCGCCGGTGCCGATGGACAAGCCAGGGATAGATCGCGACATAGGACCCCTTGGGGACCCGCCGCCCGCAAATGACGTCGTCGGCGACCGGCTCGCGCGTGACGAAGGGCGCCGGCGGGTAGAGCCGCATCGATTCCTCGATGACCATGCGGGTATAGGTCAGGTGCGGCAGATCGTCATAGGTCGGCGCGCGGCCGCCCAGGACCTCGTCCAATTCGGCATGAAGGCGCGCCTCGTGGATCGGATGCTGCGACAGCAGATACCAGGTCCAGGTCAGGGCGAGTGCCGTGGTTTCATGGCCGGCGAGGAAGATGGTGATGGCCTGGCTGCGGATCTCCGCCGAAGACATGCCCTGGCCGGACTCGTCGTCGCGCGCGGCGACCAGGCGGGCCAGCAGGTCCTGCCGCCCGTCGCTGCCCGGGTTGCGGCGGCGCTCCTCGATCAGGCGGTGAATGACCGCGTCGAAGGGGGCGAACAGCCGGCGCCGGAAGGCATTGCGCCGCCAGCCGGCCAGCCAGGCTGGCAGGCCCATGAAATCGAAGAAGTTCGGCATGCTGCCCGCCTGGGCATTGGCGAAGCTGCGCTCGACGATGGCGGCGATGTCGTCGGAATCGGACGAGAACATCGTGCGCGAGATGATCCGCAGGGTGAGCCGCATCATCTCCGCCGCCATGTCGAGGGAGGCGCCCGGTTGAAGACCGGCCCATGCCTCCATTAACGGCGCGGCGGCATCGCCGATGGCCGGAGCGTAGCTGCGCATGCTGGCGGCATCGAAGGCGGGCGCCATGATCCGCCGCTGGCTCCGCCAGGTCTCGCCTTCGCTGGTCAGCAGGCCGCGTCCCAATCCCGGTTCGAGGATGCGCCGCGCGAGCTCGGACTTGCGGTAATTGGCGGCGTTGTCGAGCAGCACATGCCGGATGCCGTCCGGATCGCTGACCAGGAAGGTGTTCAGGGTCAGCAGCTTGGCCTCGACGATCGGTTCCTCATAGGCCTCTTCGCTGAGGCCTTCCAACGGATTGTCGCGCAGCGCGCGCAGCAGCGCGCCGAGCTTCAGGCGATGGGGCGGCGGAACGGGTCCGGCGAGAACCGGATCGGTGGATGCGTGACTTGTCATAGGGTAATCGCCTCATCCTTTTGCAGCCAGACCAAGCCTTCCTCGACTTTGACCGCGAAACAGGCGGTACGGCCACGGTCGGGTGCGACCGCCTGTCCGGTTTCGAGCTCGATCACCCAATTATGCAGGGGGCAAGTGACTCGACGCCCCTGCACGATGCCTTCTGACAACGGCCCCTGCTTGTGCGGGCAGGAATCATGCAGCGCGAAGACATGGTCGTCGGCGGTGCGGAACACCGCGACCGGGCCATCGGCGGTTTCCACCACGAGGGCGCCGAGTGCAGGGATGTCGGACAGCGCGCCGACTTTGATCCAACTGGGCATGTTCTTCTCACGCTCCGTTTCGACAGGGCAGCCCCGCTTCCCTCGCGCTTGTGCCGGCCGTCCTGCGGGTTTAGAACCGTTCTTACCGTGTTCCGGAGGAACCAAGCGATGCCGACCACTTTGCCGATGCCGAGTACGTCCACCGTCCTCAAGCGGGGATTGTTGTGCCGCTGCCCCAATTGTGGCAAGGGTCACTTGTTCAAAAGCTATCTCAAGCTGGTGGACCATTGTGAGTCGTGCGGCGAGCAGCTCGGCCACATCCGCGCCGACGACTTCCCCGCTTATCTGACCATCGCCATCGTCGGCCACATCGTGGTGGGCGGCATGCTGGCCGCGGCTCAGTCGGGCGTGCCGACCTGGGCCGGCATCCTGGTCAGCATCGCGGTGACCATCGGTCTGACGTTGTGGCTGCTGCCGCATATGAAGGGCGCGGTGGCCGGTTATCTCTGGCGCCTGAAGATTCCCAAAGGCTCGGTCGAGGCTGGCTGAAGCCTGATGACAGTCCCGCCGGAGAGGGCTACTCTCTCCGGCATGGATTTCGAGAACACCCAGATCGCGAAGCGAATTAAACGCCCGGCGCTCGTCTAGAGGCCGGGTCGTTTCTATTCCTTTTCGTGATTTCTGGGGTTTTCAGGATGAATTCCGTCGAATTGGCGACTCCTTGCGCCTTATCAACCAGCGCCTTGTTCACTGTTTTTGGCGAGGCTGATCCCGCCCTTCTTCCCCGCATCGTCGCTTTGTTCGCCAAATGCGCCCTGGTGCCGGCTTGGCTGCATGCCGAGACCTTGGGCGGAGAGATGCATGTCGAAGTCGGGTTCTCCGGTCTGAGTCCGGCCAAGGCCGATCATTTCGCTGAGGTGCTGCGCCAGATGCCGGTCGTTTCTCTGGTCCGCCTGACAGGAGAGTCCCGATGACGACGCACCAGACACCGCTTCAAACAGCGCTCTCTGGCCGCGATGGCGCGCTGGCCGTGCTGGTCATGGCGGTGTGGGGCACCAATTTCGTCGTCATCAAATATGCGCTCGGCGTGCTGCCGCCGCTGCTGTTCGCCACTTTGCGCTTCCTGCTGGTGGCCTTTCCGGCGGTGTTTTTCTTGAAGCGCCCGGCGGTGCCGCTGCGTCATCTCGCTGCCTATGGCGTGCTGATCGGCGCCGGTCAGTTCGGGTTGCTCTACATCGCCATGACCGGGCTGATTTCGCCCGGCCTCGCTTCCCTGGTGGTGCAGACCCAGGTGGCCTTCACCATCGGATTGTCGGTGATGATCTCGGGCGACAGCATCCGCCCGTTCCAGATCGCCGCCGTGTTGCTGGCCAGCGCCGGCATCGCCGTGATCGGATTGCATGCTCATGGTTCGGCGACGCCGCTGGGTCTCGCCTTGGTGATCGGCGCGGCCTTGTCCTGGGCGGGCGGCAATGTGGTGGCGCGGCAAGGGGGAAGGGTCAATATGCTGGCCTATGTGGTGTGGGCCAGCCTGTTCTCGATTCCGCCGCTGATGGGCCTGTCGCTGTTTTTCGAGGGCTGGCCGGCGATCGCCGCCGGATTGGCCCATCTCGACGCGCCGGTGCTGGCGGCAGTGGTGTGGCAGTCGGCCGGCAACACCATGTTCGGCTATTCGCTGTGGGCGTGGCTGCTGGCCCGTCATCCGGCTGCGACCGTCTCGCCGATGGCGCTGCTGGTGCCGGTATTCGGCATGAGCGCGTCTGCGCTGTTGTTGGGCGAGCCCTTGCAGCCGTGGAAATTGGGTGCTGCCGCCCTGGTGCTGGGCGGGCTGGCGGTCAATTTCTTCTGGCCGCTGTGGAAGGCTAGAACAGCCTTCCCCCGTTAGGGACCTTCAGGTCGGGCGCGAACAGCACGACCTTTCCCACTTCGTCAGGGAAGCCAAGCGTCAGCACTTCCGACATGAATTTTCCGATCTGGCGTGGCGGGAAATTGACCACGGCGGCGACCTGGCGGCCGATCAGCGCTTCCAGGGTGTAATGCTCAGTGATCTGGGCGCTGGAACGCTTGATGCCGATGGCGGGGCCGAAATCGATCTTCAGCTTGAAGGCCGGCTTGCGCGCTTCGGGGAAAGGTTCCACTTCGAGGATGGTGCCGACCCGGATGTCGACGGCGAGGAATTGGTCGAAGGCGATCTGAGGCGCGGCCTGCGCTTCGGCATCGTGCTGCATGTGCATGAAAAGGACTCTCCCGAATAGGCGAGAGACATCCTAGCAGGTCAGACCTTGGCGCTGGAGGGGTCTTGCTTGTGGTCGTGGCCGGTCAGGCGGATGGTTTCCTCGGCGCGTTGGAAGGCCTTGCGCCATTCCTCCTCGGCGCCCAGCTTGCAGGCGCGGCCGTAATATTTGCGGGCTTCGACCAGCTTCTCGTTGCGCGCTTTCACATCGCCTTCGTTTCCTTGGGCCGAGGCCTCGTGCAGGAAAGCGTCGCAAACGCGCATATTGCCGGCACATTCGAGGATCTTGGCCCGCAGCATCGCCTTGCGCTTGAACTCGAAGGGCAAGTCCTTGTCCTTGCCGCACCAGTCGCGCAGCTGCTGGTTCATCCGTTCGGCTTCTTCCGGATCGGCGGCGGCGATCTTGTGGACGAATTCGCGAACGGTCTGCTTGCTTTGCTCGATGGCGGCTTCGCGCGCTTTCTCCGCCTCGGACTTGCCAAAACCAAACATCGGCCCCCTCTCCTTGATCGGGCAGAGATGCGAAAGGTCTATCTGCAACGGTCACAGCGTATCATTTCGGGCGCTTTAAATACAGCGCTTGCCCATTTGGCCGAATATTGCGCCGCGGTAAATGATCGTCGGCCATTATTTTGGATTACTGATGCGCGCAAAAGCGCCTCCATTTGCCCTTGACTCTGGGCACAATTCGGATAAGAACATAAAGGGAACAAAACATCGGAGCACCATGCCGGACCTCGCCCAATTGCGCGCCCGCATCGGCGCCTTGGAGGGGTTGCCCGGCTTTGCCGCGGGCCGTCCCGCCGAGGCCGTGCCGCTGGGGGCCGCCGCCATCGACGACTGCCTGCCCTGGGGCGGGCTGGCGGCTGGCGGGCTGCACGAAATTCGGGCGCAAGAGGCCGATGATGCCGGTGCGGTTGGCGCTGCTTTGGGGTTCTCCGCCTATCTGCTCGGCCGCCTGGCGAAGGCGCGGCGCGGCCGGCTGATATGGCTGACCCTGTCCGACCATGTCCACGCCCCTGGCGTGGCCGGGCTCGGCGTTCCCATGGAGCGGCTGCTGCTGGTGCGGCCCGCCCGCACCGCCGATCTGCTATGGGCGGCCGAGGAGTGCTTGCGCTGCAAAGGCGTGGCCGGGTTGCTGGCGGACATCGACGGCGTCGATTTTCGCTCGGCGCGGCGCCTGTCGCTGGCGGCGCGCGGGTCCGGGGTGCCGGGCCTGCTGCTCAATCGCGGCGGATTGCTGGGGGCGGCGCTGACCCGCTGGCAGGTGGGTTCCGCCGCCAGCGAAACAACGATCGGGGTGGGCGCCTGGCGCTGGCATCTGGCGCTGACCCGTTGCCGCTTCATGGCGGCGGGCGAAGAGGATCGGTCCCTGCAATGGCTGGTGGAGGCGAAACATGCGAAGGGTGGTTTCAGTCTGGTTGCCCTATCTGGCGACGGATCGGTTGGCAAAGCCCGACAGCGGCGCCAGGCCGGATGAAGCTTGGGCCGTCGCCGAAGCGGGTACTCAACGCCGGCTGGTGGCGGTCAACCGCGCCGCCGAGCGGGCCGGCCTCAAGCCGGGCATGAGCGTCGCCGATTCTCTGGCGATCCGTCCCGGCCTTAAATTGGCCCCGCATGAGCCGGCCGAGGAGGACGCGCTCTTGGGCCGCCTGGCCGAATGGTGCAGCGTCTACACTCCCTTCGCGGCGCCCGATCTGTGGCGCGAAAGCACCGGCAGCGCCGGGCTGTGGCTCGACATTTCCGGCTGCGACCATCTGTGGGGCGGCGAGGCGGCCCTGCTCGACGATCTGACCGGCCGGCTCGAAAGGTTGGGCTTCACCGCCCGCGCCGCCGTGGCCGACACGCCCGGCGCCGCCTGGGGCTGGGCGCGCTTCGGCGCTGGCGGCGTGGTGGCGGCGGGGGACGCGCGTGCGGCCCTGGCGCCTCTGCCGGTCAGCGCGTTGCGGTTTGCGCCGGAGGTTACGCTTGGCCTGGCCCGACTCGGGCTGCGCCGGATCGGCGATCTCTATCCATTGGCGCGCGGACCCTTGGCGGCGCGGTTCGGCTCCGTCGTCGGCCGGCGCCTCGACCAGGCTTTGGGTGCCGAGGAGGAGCCGATCTCGCCGTTGCGCCCGCCGCAATCCCTGCAGGTGCAGCGCCGCTTCGTCACCCCGATTGGCCGCGCTGAGGACGTCGCGGCGGCGGTACGCTTCCTGCTGCCGCGCCTGATGCAGCAACTCGAACGCCAGCAGCTCGGCGTGCGGCGGCTCGATCTGTCGGTGTTCCGCGTCGACGCCTCCTCTGTACGCCTGGCCGTCGGCACCAGCCGGCCGACCCGCGATGCCAATGCCTTGTTCCGCCTGATGGCGCTGCAGCTGGACAAGCTGCAAGCCGGCTTCGGCATCGAAAGCCTGGTGTTGGCCGCCAGCGTCGCCGCCCCCTTGGCCGCCCGCCAGCAGGACATGGAGGATGGCGAAGCGGCGGAATGTCTGTCCGAAATGTTGGACTCCTTAGGCAACCGGCTGGGTTTCAACCGCATCCAGGCCTTCGCCCCGGCCGGCAGCCACCTGCCCGAGCGGGCGGTGCGCCGCCTGTCCGTCGAGGCCGCCGCTGCCACCGCGCTGGTCCCCGAACCCTGGCCCGACCAGCGCCGCCCGCCGATCCTGCTGTCACGCCCCGAAGCGGTAGCGGTGACGGCTCCCCTGCCCGACGCCCCGCCCTTGCTGTTCCGCTGGCGCCAAACCCTCCACCGCGTCCGCCGCGCCGAAGGCCCCGAACGGCTGGAAGGCGAATGGTGGCGCGACCAGAACCCGGCGCGGGACTACTACCTGGTCGAGGACGAGGACGGTGGGCGGTTCTGGCTTTACCGGCTGGGGTTGCCGGGGGAGTTCAACCCGGCGCGGTGGTTTGTGCATGGGTTGTTTGCGTGATACCGAAACCCCGTCACTCCCGCGCAGGCGGGAGTCCATGTCGGGAGCGGAACCAGCCTGGATGCCTGCCCCCGTCGGCTTTGCCGACAATTTAATGATTCGCATGCCAAGCATGCGGACGGGCATGACGGAGAGGTGATGTACGCCGCACTCCAGGTCACAACCAATTTCTCCTTCCTCGAAGGGGCGTCGAATCCCGAGGAATTGGTGATCGCTGCCCAGGCGCTGGGATATCGCGCCATTGCCGTCACCGATCGCAACAGCTTGGCCGGCGTGATCAGGGCATACCGGAAAGCCAAAGAGCTGGGGATGTGTCTGGTGATCGGGGCGCGGCTCGATCTGACCGATGGGGCCAGTCTGCTGTGCTTCCCGCGCGATCTCGAAGCTTATAGCCGCCTGTGCCAATTGCTGACAGCGGGGCGGCGCCGCGCGGAGAAGGGGGCGTGCCGGATCACTCGGGCCGAGGCGATGGAAGCCGGGGCCGGGCAGTCGCTGGTGCTGTTGCCGCCCGAGCGGCCGGGCAAGAGGTTCGCGGCCGAATTGGGCGAGTGGCGGCGGCGCTTTCCCGGGTCGGTGTGGCTGGCGGCGTCGCGGCGCTTCGCTCAGGATGATGCGCGGCGGCTGGCGTTGCTGGCGCGCATCGCCGGCATGGCGGGCGTGCCGTTGGTGGCGGTCAATGACGTGCTCTATCACAGCCCCGAGCGGCGGCCGCTGCAGGATGTGCTGACGGCGGTGCGGCTGGGCTGCACGGTCGCCGAAGCGGGCCGGAGCCTGGCGGCCAATGCCGAACGCCATCTCAAGGATCCCGCCGAGATGGCCCGCCTGTTCAAGGATTATCCGGACGCCGTCGCCGAGAGCCTGGTGATCGCCGAGCGCTCGCGCTTTTCGATCGGCGACCTCAATTACAATTATCCTGCCGAAAGCGAGGATGCGGGGGGAGATCTTGACCGGTTGGTCTGGGAGGGAGCGGCCAAGCACTACCCCGACGGCGTGCCGGATAAGGTCCGCCACATGCTCGGCCATGAACTGGCCCTGATCCGCGATCTGAAGTTCGAGGCCTTCTTCCTGACCGTCTACGACATTGTCCGCTTCGCCAGGAGCCAGGGCATTCTCTGCCAGGGGCGCGGCTCGGCGGCCAATTCGGCGGTCTGTTACTGCCTCGGCATCACGGCGGTGGATCCGGCGGTCAGCGAGCTTCTGTTCGAGCGCTTCATCAGCCGCGAGCGCGGCGAGCCGCCCGACATCGACGTCGATTTCGAGCATGAGCGGCGCGAGGAGGTCATCCAGTACATCTATAAGAAATATGGCCGCGAGCGCGCCGGCCTGGCCGCCACCGTGATCCATTACCGGAGCCGTTCGGCCCTGAAGGATGTCGGGCGCGCCATGGGTCTGTCGGATGACGCCATCCTGTCGATCAGCCGGTCGCGCTGGGGCCGCAGCGACGAGCCCTTAGGCGAGGAGCGGCTGCGCGAACTGGGCTTCGATCCGGAAGACCAGACCTTGTGCCTGACCCTCGATCTGGCCCGCCAGCTGACCGGCTTCCCCCGCCATCTGTCCCAGCATGTCGGCGGTTTCGTCATCACCCGCGACCGGCTCGACAAGCTGGTGCCGATCGAGAATGCCCGCATGGAGGGGCGCACGATCATCCAATGGGACAAGGACGATCTCGATACCGCCGGGCTCTTGAAGGTGGACGTGCTGGCGCTCGGCATGCTGACCTGCATCCGCAAGGGCTTCGACCTGATCCGCGAGCATCACGGGCAGGATTTCGACCTGGCAACGGTGCCGCGCGAGGATCCGGCGGTCTATGACATGATCTGCCGCGCCGACGTGATCGGCGTGTTCCAGATCGAGAGCCGCGCCCAGATGAGCATGCTGCCCCGCCTGCGGCCGCGCTGTTTCTACGATCTGGTGATTGAAGTGGCGATCGTTCGGCCCGGCCCGATCCAGGGCGGCATGGTGCATCCCTATCTGCGCCGGCGGCAGGGGAAGGAACCGGTCGACTATCCCGACGACAAGCTGAAGGCGGTATTGAAGCGGACGCTCGGCGTGCCTCTGTTCCAGGAACAGGCGATGCAGATCGCCATTGTCGCCGCCAATTTTACGCCGGGCGAAGCGGATGGGCTGCGCCGCTCGATGGCCAGTTTCCGCAATCTCGGCACGGTCAACCAGTACGAGGCGCGGCTGGTCGAGGGCATGGTGGCGAACGGCTATCAGCGCGATTTCGCCGAGCGGGTCTTCAAGCAGATCCAGGGCTTCGGCGATTACGGCTTTCCGGAAAGCCACGCCGCCAGCTTCGCCCACCTGGTCTATGTCTCGGCCTGGATCAAATGCCATTACCCGGCGGTGTTCGCCTGCGCCCTGCTCAACAGCCAGCCGATGGGCTTCTACGCCCCGGCGCAGATCGTGCGCGACGCCCGCGACCATGGCGTCGCGGTGTTGCCGCCCGACGTCAATCTCAGTCGCTGGGACAATGTTTTGCAGGACGGCGCCCTGCGTCTCGGCCTCCGCCAGATCACCGGCTTTTCCGAAGCGGATGCCAGGACGCTGGAGACCTGTCGCGGCGACGGTTACGCCAGTCCCGAGGATCTGTGGCGGCGCAGCGGCCTCGACTCTTCTGCGCTCAAACGCCTGGCCGACGCCGACGCCTTCGGCTCGATCGGCCTGCCGCGCCGGCAGGCGCTGTGGGCGGTGCGGGCGCTGGGCGCGCCTTTGCCGCCCCTGTTCGCCGCCGCCGGGCTGGGGGCGGAACAACCGGTGGTTTTGCCGAAGATGACGATGGGCGAACAAGTGGTTGAAGATTATGCTCATCTCAGGCTGTCCCTGAAGACGCATCCCTTGGCGCTGATGCGGCGCGGGTTGGCGGCCGAGAACATCGTGTCGGCGCGCGAGTTGGAGAGGCGGGGCGACGGCAAGCGGGTGGTGGTCGAGGGGCTGGTGCTGGTGCGCCAGCGTCCGGGCACCTCGTCGGGGGTGATTTTCCTGACGCTGGAGGACGAGACCGGCGTCTGCAACGTGGTGGTGTGGCCGCATCTTTATGAGAAGAACCGGGCGGCGGTGTTGGGCGGGCGGCTGCTGCGGATCGCGGGCAAGCTGCAGATCGAGGATGGTGTGGTCCATCTGGTGGCCGAGCGCATTTTCGACCGCACGGCGGCGCTGAGCAGATTGTCGGAGTCAGGGTTGAAGACCGCATCGAGGGATTTTCACTAGTGGTCCTCCCCACACGCATGATTCCATGCGTGTGGATAAGGAGGCCCACCAACCAATTGAATTGTGGTGAGACTCTGACAGATGGTCAGGGGACCATCTGTCAGAGTCTCACCACTAGGGGGAGCACAGGGTGATCGAGCTGCATCAATTCCGCCGGGCCTGGGGCCTCAATCCCAGCCCGTTCTGCCTCAAGGTCGAGACCTACTGCCAGCTGGCCGGCATTCCCTACAAATCGGTTCGCACCGTGCCCTTCAAGGCGCCGCGCGGCAAGCTGCCCTTCGTCGTCGATGGCGGCCAGCGCATCGCCGATTCCGGCCTGATCTTCGATCATTTCCGCTCGAACCCCGCCTGGGACCTCGATGCCGGGCTCGATGCGCGGCAGCAGGCGATGGGCCATCTGCTGCGGCGGACCTGCGAGGAAAGCCTTTATTTCACCGTGGTCTATTCGCGCTGGATCGACGAAGCCGGCTGGGCGGTGGCCGGGCCGGAATTCTTCCGCGGCATGCCGGCCATCCTGCGCGCGGTGCTGCCGGGGCGCGTGCGCCAGAAGGTGCGCCGGCAGCTCTACCAGCAGGGTTATGGACGGCACAGCCGCGACGAAGTCTATGCGCTGGGCACCGCCGATCTGGCCGCCATCGCGACCTATCTCGGCGACCATGTCTTCGCCGTCACCGACCGGCCGACCTCCGTCGACGCCACGGTCTATGCCCTGCTGAAAAGCATTCAGGGGGCGCCGCTGGAAAACCCGTTGAAGCAGGCGATTCTCGCTTCGCCGGTGCTGACCGACTATGTCCAGCGCGTCGAGCGCGCCATCGCGGCGAAGGGAACCCCCGATGCGTAAGCTCGTCCTGACGGCCGTCCTGCTGTGGGCGGTTTCGGCCGTGCCGCTGTGGGCGGACTGCAAGATGAGCCGGCTGGGCGATTTGAAGCCGATCATCGCGCACAGCCGCATCTATGTACCGGGCAAGGTCGACGGCAAGGAGGTGCTGTTCATGATCGATTCCGGCGCCGACACCATGCTGTTCGCCGCCGAGGCGGCTGCACTCGGCGTGTCGGTCGGCGGTTCTTCCGGCCAATCCTTCGGCGCCACCGGCCATGAAAGGTTCGATGGCCAGGCGACGCTCGCCTCGCTGGAGATCGGCTTGTGGAGCGGGCACGATGTCAGCTTGCGCGCCGTCGGCTCGTTGGGCGGAGAGAATTTCGAGGGCGTGCCGGTGATCGGCGTGCTGGGCGAGGACATCCTTAGCCATTTCGACGTCGAGATCGACATCAAGGGCCAGCGTTTCTCGCTCTTCCAGATGACGGGCTGCGATGGCGCCAACCTGGCCTATTGGACCGAGAATTATAACGTCGTCGACATCGGCACCTATGATGCGCGCCAGCCGCGCCTCCGCCTGTCCGGCGAACTCAATGGATCGCCGGTCTCGATGATCCTCGACACCGGGGCGCCTTTTTCGGCGGTGTCGCTCGACGTCGCCCGCGCGCTCGGGCTCAGCCCCGGCGGGCCGGGCACCGAGGCTGTAGAGCAGACGAGCGGCGTTCAGGGGCAGGCCGAAGCGACTTGGGTCGGTACTTTCAAAAGCTTCGCTCTCGATCAGGAGCAGATCGCCCCGGCCAAGATCCGTTTCTTCAAATTCGCCCAGGTGGCGCCCGACACGGGCTCGAAACTGGGACGGCGCGCCTTTTCCATCGACATGTTCCTCGGCTTCGACTTCATCCGCGCCCATCACGTGCTGATCTCGCACAGCCAGAAGAAATTCTATTTTTCCTATAGCGGCGGCCAGCCTTTCTCGGTCCCTAAGCCCTCAGAACCAGCCAAGTAGCCGCCACCAGAGATAATCCAGCGGAAACAGCAGCAGGATCGTCGCCGCACCCAGCCACAGGCACAGCTTTACCGCATGTCCCATCGATTCGCCGCCCAGCTGCATGGCCACCACCAAGGGCGGCGATTCATAGGGCAGGATCGGGTTGGAAAAGCCCATGACCTCGCTGTTCAGCACGGTCGCCAGCGGCAGGCCGGCCGCGCCCGCCCAGCTGGCCGCCAGCGGGGTCAGCACCGCCGGCACGCCGGTGACCGTGGTCAGCAGTGCCATCACGGTGCCGATCGCGCCCAATCGCGCGAAATTGGCGGCCGGCTGATCGGGGTGCAGCGGAATCACCGACGAGACCAGATCGCCGAGTTCGCGCCCCACCCCGGATTGCGCCACCAGCGCGCCCATGCCGAGAACGCCGCCGACATAGAACAAGGAGGTGTAATTGACCTCCTTGGTGAAGGCCTGGCGATCGACCAGCCCGATGCCGGGCAGCAGCAGGATCGCGGCAGCCGCCATGCTGATCCAGGCCGGGCTGATGTGATGCAGGAAATCGGTGGCCCAGAAGCCCAGCGCCGCCAGCAACACCACCGCCAACCAGCGCTCGCGCCGGCTCATCGGCGGCAATTTCTCGGGGTCGGGCGGCTTCGGCGTGTCCGGCCAGAACAGCGCGATCAGCGGGATCAGCAGCAGGGTCTTGAGAAAACCGAGCACCGGGAAATGCAGCAGCAGATAGGTGCCATAGGACGGCACATAGCCATAGAGCGTCTCGGCGGCGCCGGCCCACACCATGTTCGGCACATTGGCCGGCAACACCGAGAAGGTTGAGACATGGCTACCCAGCGCCGCCGCCAGCACCAGCCCGACTCGGCCCCTGCTGCCCGGCGCGAAGCCATAGCGCCCGGCCAATGACAGGGTGATCGGCATCAGCAGCACGGCGCGGCCCATCGAGGAGGGCATGACGAAGCCGAGCGCGGTGCCGACCACCACCACCCCGGCCACCACGCCCCAATAGGAATTGCCGAAACTGGCCGATAAAACGCGCGCTATGCGGTCGCCCAGCCCCGTCGATTTGATGGCGACGCCCATCACCAGCCCGCCCATGATCAGCCACAAGGCACCGGAGGCGAAGCCGCTGAAGATGACGTTGGCCGGGGCCAGCTTGGCCAGCATGGCGATGGTGAAGAAGATCAGCGACGTAGCCGCCTCGGGCAGCACGCCTGTCGCCCACAGCCCGATGGAGAGGATACAGAGCGCCAGCGCGCCATTCTCGCCGAGCACACTCACCGCCAGCGCTGCCAGACAGGCCAGGATGGCGAAAATCTGGCCTATCGACAGCCTCAAGGCACCTCCAGCCATTGGCGCAGCCGGGCGAACTCCTGTTCGGCGGCGTCGGCGCGGTCGGTCAGTTCCGACCAATCCTTGCCGGCCTTGACGGCTTGTTCAAGCGCCGCCATCAGCTCGGCCAGCGGCCTCGCCGCGCCATTGCGGGCGGCGCCCTTGGCGGTATGGGCGGCCACCCGCACCGCCTCGGGATCGCCGGACTCCAGCGCATCGCGCAAGCTTGCCAGCAGACCGCCGAAACTCTCGGCGAAGAAGCCGGCCACCTCGCGCAGATCCCCCAGATCACGGCTGCCGAGGATGTCGCCCAGAGCCGACCAATCGATCGGGTCGGCCGCCTCGCCGGTCTCGAAGATTTTCTGCATCAGCACCGACAGCCGCTCGAGGGTCAGCGGCTTGCTGACATAATCATCCATGCCGGCATCGAGGCATTTCTCATATTCGCCTTCCATCACATTGGCGGTCAGGGCGACGATCGGCAGATGGCCGCCCTGGCGCGCTTCCGCGCGGCGGATGCGGCGGGCCAAATCATAACCGTCCAGCACCGGCATGATGCAGTCGGTCAGCAGCAGGCGATAGGGCTTGGCTTGCAGCAGCGCCCAGGCCGCCTCGCCATGTTCGGCCATGTCGCAAGGATAGCCGAGCTGGCGCAGCTGCTTGCCGAGCACCAGCCGATTGATGGCATTGTCCTCGGCCACCAGCACCAAAGCGTCCTGATGCGTCATCTCCGCGGGCGCGGGCGCGATCGGCGCCTGGGCGATGTCGGCCGGGGCGGGCCGGCCCAGCGCCTGGGCGACGGCGCGCAACAATGTCTTCTTGCGCAGGGGCCGCAGCAAAGGTGGCGCCAATCCCTGCGCGACACACCACTCGGACATCGCCGGGTCGGGAGAGGGCAGGGTGGCCAGGATCGCGTCGGCGGGCAGGCGGGACAGCAGCGCGGGCAGCAATTCCTCGAACTCGGTCCCGGTGTCGACCACCGCGAAATCGAGATCCTCGGCCTCGACGATCAGTTCCTTGGCCGCTACCGCGTCCGAGGCTTCCAGTGGGCGCGCGCCTTCCGAGCGCAGCAGCGCCGCCAGATTGGCGCGGCTTTCCGGCAGGTCGTCGATCACCAGCGCCGAGAGGCCATAAAGCTCGGCGCTGGCCGGCGGCGGATCGGGATCGACCACCAGCGGCACCTCGAACCAGAAGGTGCTCCCGGCGCCCGGCGCGCTGACCAGGCCGATCTCGCCGCCCATCAGCTCGGTCAGGCGGTGGCAGATCGACAAACCGAGGCCGGTGCCGCCGAAATGGCGCATATGCGAATCGTCGGCCTGCGAGAAGGGCTGGAACAGGCGCTGCTGCTGTTCGGGCGACAGGCCGATGCCGGTGTCGGTGACCTCGAAGCGCACGGTCGGGCGCTCCTCGCTGTTGCTCAGCGCATAGAGGCGCAGGATCACGCTGCCGCGATCGGTGAATTTGACGGCGTTGGTCAGCAGATTGAGACAGATCTGCCGCAGGCGCACCGGATCCCCGATCATATGCTCGGGCAGCGACGGATCGGCCCACCAGGCCAGTTCCAGTTCTTTGTTGTGCGCCTTGGCGGTGACCAGTTCGACGCTCTCGGCGATCAGCTGCGACAGGCTGAAGGAAATAGTGTCCAGGGCCATCTGCCCGGCCTCGATCTTCGACAGATCGAGGATTTCATCGGTGATGGCCAGCAGCGTGCGGCTGGATTCCTGGATCACCTCGACCATCTCGCGCTGCTCGGGCGAGAGGGCGCTGCGGCTCAGCAGCTCCAGCATTCCCATCATGCCGTTCATCGGGGTGCGAATCTCGTGGCTCATGGTGGCCACGAACATCGTTTTGGCCTGGGCGTTACGCTCGGTCTGTTCCTGCAATTCCCGCCAGTGCCGGCGATCGGCGGCGGCGCGGCCGACATCCTCGATCCACAGGACGCGCCGTCCGCCGCCCAGCGGCAGCGAGGTCCAGGCCAGCCGGGCCTGGAAGATCCCGCCATCGGCGCGGCGCAGGCCGGTCTCCAGCGCGCCGTTGCCAAGGGCCAGGGCGGCCGTCAGCGCTTGATGGCCGGCGATTTCGGCGAAGAACAGCGCGAAGGGGGCGGGGGCCAGCGGCGTGCCGAGCTCGAACAGGGATTCGGCGGCCGCATTGGCCAGCTCGATCCGCCCATCGGCGCCGAGCACCAGGCAGGGGTTCGGATCGCCCGTGACCAGTCGGCGCAGCAGCCGGTCGGCGGGCGTCATGTCACGATAACTCGTTCTTCTTGGGCTGTTCGATCATCAGATATTCGATGCGCGCGGCACCCGACAAATCGCGCAGGCGGCGCAGGAAGCGCTCGGACAGCATGGCGCCCCGGCTCAGCAGCAATTCGCCGTCGGGGCCGCGTATGTCCTGAGCCAGCACGGCGCCGACCGGCACCGATTCGAGGCGCAATTTCATGCCGTTCGCGGTCTTGTTGTTGTCGGTGCGCGCCCTGACGGTGCCGACCGGCTTGTGGCTCAACAGCAGGGCCTTGCTGACCGTGTCGATGTCGACCGCGGCATAATGGGTTTCCGGCTTGGCCTCGCGCGGCTCGCCCAGCGCCTTGGCGATGCGGGTGGTCAGGGTCGCCTTCGAGACCGGCTTGACCACGAAGGCGCCGACGTCGAGGGCCGCGGCGGCGCTCACCAGCCCGCCGTCGGCGGTGCCGGTCAGCATCAAAACGGGCAGGTTGCGGGCAACGGCGGTCTTGCCGGTGCGGATCAATTTCAGAATCTGCAGGCCGTTCAAGTCCGGCATATTGAAATCGACGATCGCCATGCTGATCTTGCTCTCGACCTGGAACAGGGTGAAAGCCTTGGCGCCGGTATCGGCCTGCAAGACGTCCGAACAGCCCATTTCGCGCAGCATTCTGCCGATGATGGACAGGCTGAAGGCTTCGTCGTCGGCCACCAATATGCGAAGACCGTCCAACATGCTCGAAGGGTCCGTCACTTAGATGTTCTCCCCCGGGACGGCACCCCGTCCCCCCATTTAAATCGATATTTGTCGGTATTTTGTAAAGTTTGCAAGTTTCTGCTAACAAGACCTACACAATAAGGGAGGGGCAGGCACAATGCCGGCACTGAAGCAGGCCGACCGTTTTCTCGCATCGACCGATCCCGATTTTGCCGCCCTGATCGCCAAGGTCGGGCCATCTCGGCTCACCATCGATAAAAGCCGGGAACCCTATGAGGCGCTGATGAGCGCGGTAGCCCACCAGCAGCTGCATGGCAATGCGGCCAAGGCCATCCTCGGGCGGGTGATCGCCCTGTTTCCCGAACATCCCTTTCCGCCCCCCGACCAGTTCCTGGCCCGTGCCGACGAGGAGCTGCGCGCTTGTGGATTATCGGCGGCCAAGCTGCTGGCGATGCGTGACATTGCGGCGAAATCGGTGTCGGGCGTGGTGCCCAGCCGGGCCAGCGCCGCGCGCATGGAGAACGAGGCGCTGATCGAGCGGCTGACCTCCCTGCGCGGCGTCGGGCGCTGGACGGTGGAGATGCTGCTGATGTTCAGCCTGGGCCGCCCCGACGTGCTGCCGATCGACGATTTCGGCGTGCGCGAAGGCTATCGCAAACTGAAGAAGCTGGAGGTCCAGCCCAAACCCAAGGCGCTGGGCGAAATCGGCAAGGCCTGGGCGCCCTATCGCTCGACCGCCGCCTGGTATCTGTGGCGGGCGAGCGAGATCAAGGTTTCAGACGTCAATTCTTGAAAGTTTCGACGATTCCGTCGAGCACGAACTGAACCGCCAGCGCGGCGAGCAGGATGCCCAGCACGCGGGTGATCACGTTGCTGCCGGTGACGCCCAGCGCCTTGCGCAGCCAACTGGCGGCCAGCAGCGAGACCAGCACCACCACCAAGGTCGCCAGCAGGACGGCCAGCACGCTCATCACCTGCAACGGGTGGCCGGCGGCGCGGCCCATCAGCAGCACCACGGTGGTCATCGCGCCGGGACCGGCGATCAGCGGGAAGGCCAGCGGGAAGACGGTGATGTCGTGGCGTTCCTCGGTCTCGCGGTTCTCGGCGGCGGTCGAGCTGCGAAAGCCGGACGGCCGGGCGAACACCATGTCGATGGCCAGGAAGAACAGCATCAGCCCGCCGGCGATACGGAAGGCCGGCAGCGAGACGCCGAGTGCTGCCAGCAATTTCGCGCCGACGAAGGCGAAGGTCACCAGGATCAGGGTCGAGAGAAGCGTAGCCTTTTCCGCCGTGTAGCGCCGCTGCTTCTTGTCCATGTCCGGGGTCAGGGCGGCGAACACCGCCGAGGTGCCGACCGGATCGAGCACCACCATCAGAGTGATGAAATTATAAATCAGCGTCTGCCAGTCCATCGGGCTCTTCCTATTTCAGCGGCGTCGCGGCGAAGCGCTTGAAGAAGCTGCTGTCGCGCCATTGCGGGACGCCGCCATCATTGGCGACGCGGGTGATCAGGGCGACCAGGTAACGGTCATAGGCATCGGCGGCGGCAAGATCGATCGGCTGGGCCAGATCGTCGGCCTGGCCGTGATAGCGTTCCTTGTACCAGGCCCTCTGCACCGCTTCCTCCTCATGGCCGTCGGCGGCGAAGGCCAGCATCAGGGCCGGGATGCCGCGGCGGATGAAGCTATACTGGTCCGAGCGGACGAACACCAGATGATCGGGCGCCGGATCGGGCACGATGTCGACGCGGGCGTGCTCGGCCACCATCTTGGCGTCGTTGCCCAAGGTACTTTCATCGGCGCCGAAGGCGACCAGTTTCCGCAGCGGGAACAGCGGCAGGAACATGTCCATATTGATGTCGGCCACCAGTTCGCCGACATGGCGGGTCGGATGGGCGGCGAAGAAGCGCGAGCCCAGCAGCCCCTTCTCCTCGCCACCGACGGCGACGAACAGGACCGAGCGCTTGGGCCTTCCCTCGGCCTGCAGCAGGCGGGCCGCTTCGAGCAGCGAGGCGACGCCCGAGGCATTGTCCATGGCGCCGTGGAAGATGCCGTTGCCATGGTCCGGCTTGCCGGTGCCGAGATGGTCGAGATGGGCCGACAGCACCACCGCCTGGTCGGCCAATTGCGGATCGGCGCCGGGCAGCTCGGCCACCACATTGTCGGCCTTGATGCGAGCATGGTCGGTCTTGACGTCGGCCGCCAGCGTGAAGGCCAGCGGGAAGCGCGGCAGCGGCTTATGGGCATCGGCCAGGGCGGCCAGCGCCTCGAAGCTCTGCGGCGCGCCCTCGAACAGGCGCGGCGCCGAAGCCGGATTGACGCTGCCGATCGTCATCGGCACGCGATAGCGGCGCAGCTCGGGCTCGGACAGATACATGCCGGGCGCTTCGGCGGCCCGGCGGGTGCGGTCCCAGGGAACCTCGACCACGGCCGGGGTCTGCACCGCCAGCGCGCCGACCGCGCCCTTGGCGGCCAGCAGCCTGGCGAAGTCCTCGGCGCGGGCATAGGCCTGCAGCGGCCCCGGCACCGAGGCGGGGGCGCCCGACAGATAGACGGCGATCTTGCCCTGCAGATCGATGCCCTCGAAATCGTCGAGGCCGAGTTCGGGCAGATGCAGGCCATAGCCGATGAAGACCAGCGGGGCATCGGCCTTGTCGAGCTGTTCGGCGCCGGCGTGCAGCACCAGATCCTCGCCCAGCGCGAACGGACGCGGCTGACCGGCAGAATCGCGCAAGGTGACGCTCGACTGATCGTAAAGGATGGTCTGCACTTCGTAGGAGACAGGCTGGAAATAGCCGTCGGCGCCGGCCGGTTCGAGGCCGAGGGCGCGGAAGCTGTCGGCGACGTAACGGGTCGCCTGTTCATAGCCTTCGCTGCCGGTCAGCCGGCCCTGGAACTGGTCCGAGGCCAGGGCCGAGACATGGGTCCACCACCGGCTGGTGTCCTTGGTGGGTGGCGGCGTGCTGCTGCAGGCAACGAGGCTGGCGGCAAGCAGCGCGGCAGGCACCAAGGATCTGGCTTTCATATGGATGTCCCGTCCCCTGTTCTTATCCCGTCACAATGCTACCTTGTGTGCGGGACTTCAGTAAGGAGGGAATTGTGATAGGACCGGACGGTAAGCCCTTGGACCGCCCCGCCATTCTGGCGGCGGTGGGGGTCTACAACACCGAATCGCGCGGCTCGCCCGCTTTCGCCGCGATCCCGCGGGCGCTGGTGACCATTCTCGACGGTCTGGCGATCGGCAAGACCACCTATGTCAAAGGGAAAGACGGGCAGGTGCAGCTGACGCGCGGCAAGGATCGCAAGATCGCCGCCAAATAATTACTTCGGCGGTTGCTGCTGGGTTTGGGGCTTGTTCTTGTCGGCCGGCTTGCAGGGCGCCAGGGCCATATAGACGCCGTTGCTGCGCCCCAGCGTGCGGGCGTCGATGCAGCCATCCTTGTCCTGGGTGATGACCAGGCGGTTGCTCTCGCGATTGCGCTCGATGTGCTTTTCCTCGGCCAGGGGATTGACCATGCCGATCTGGGCGACGCCCCACAGCATCAGCACGATGGCGGCGATGATGCCGAACGCCATAAGGAAAGGCGTGCGAACATTTTTTCGCACGCTGCGGATGACAGTTCCGGTGATCATGTTCGCGCGCATGAGTCCAATGCCGAGAAAAATGAGCACAAGTAAAATGACAACTGCGCCGATTGCGGCTTTTGTTTCCATCTCACGCCAACTGTCTTATCGATCCGTGCTTTGTGGCGGACCTTCAAGTGTCAGTATAAGCCAGACCGCGCGAAAGAGGAATTAAGATCAATCGGGCTTGAGCCGATGGCGCACGTCGGTGACCTGGCCGGGCATCACCGGCGGCGCGTGGTTGCCCCAGGACGCGCGGATGAAACTGGCCAATTCCGCCACCTCGGTATCGTCATAGCGCCAGGCGAAGCCGGGCATCGCAAAGGCCGAAGGCGCCGCCGCGGTCGAGGGCAGGCGCGAGCCGGCCAGGATCACCTCGATCAGCGAGGCGGGATCGCGCGACAGCACCATCGGATTGCCGGCCAGGCCGGGGAAGGCGGTCATGGCGCCCTGGCCGCCCAAGCGATGACAGGCCGAACAGCTGTCGAGGAAGATGCGGGCGCCGGTCGAGCCGGCCTGTCCGTCGAGATAGGTTTTCAGCGTGGTCTCGTCGGGGCTGAAGGCGGCGTGTTCACCCAGGGCCGGCTCCAGGCTTTTCAGATAGGTCGCGATGGCGGACAGGTCGGCTTCGTCCCAATATTGCGTCGAGAAGCCGACCACTTCGGCCATCGGCCCGCTGGCGGCCGAATGCGGATTGCGCCCCGATTTCAGCAGCTGGACGATGTCCTCCCTGCTCCAGCGGCCCAAGCCGTCGCCGTCATTGCCGCGCAGATTGATCGGCGCCGTACCGGTGAAGGAGGCGCCCGACAGATAGAAGGGCGTCGCGCCGTCGGTGTCCTTTTCGGCGAAGGCGAAATTGCGCGGCGTGTGGCAGGTGCCGCAATGGGCCAGCCCCTGGGCCAGATAGGCGCCGCGATTCCACTCGGCATCGTGGCCGGGCTCGGGGGTGAAGGGCATTGCCTTGTGGAAGGCGAGGTTCCACACCGCCAGCGGCCAGCGCATGGTCAGCGGCCAGGAGATCTCGGCCGGGCGATTCGGGCTGGCGGCAGGCGTTACCTCGCCCTGCAGATAAGCGAACAGATCCTGCAGATCCGCGTCGGACACCTTGGCATAGGACGTATAGGGCATGGCCGGATAGACCCGCCGCCCGTCCGGTGCGACGCCCAGGCGCATCAGCCGCACGAAATCGGCGAATTGATAATGGCCGATGCCCTGGTCGGGATCGGGGGTTATGTTGGTGGAATAGAGCGTTCCGACCGGCAAGGCGAAGGCGACGCCGCCGGCCAAGGGCTCGCCGCCCGGTGCCGTGTGACAGCCGGCGCAGTCGCCTAAGGTCGCGACCTTCCTGCCATGGGCAAGGTCGGGCTGGCGCTGGGCGATCGCGGGCGCGAGCGAGACGGCGGGAAGGGTGGTGGCGAGGCTCCAGACGCCATAGATCCCGACGGCGATCACCGCGACCAGCAGGCATGCCATGAGGCGGCTGAGCAGCCTCATTTCGGCACCATCGGCCCGGGATTCTTAAGGTATGTCGCGCGGATGTTGTGCGCAGCCCAGAAGGCCAGGGCGCCGACCAGGCCGGTCGGGTTGTAGCCGATGCCGTGGGCGAACACATTGGCGCCCAACACGAACAGATTGGGCACGTCCCAGCTTTGCAGATATTTGTTCAGCACGCTGGTCTTGGGGTCGGTGCCCATCGCCGTGCCGCCATTGATGTGGGTGCTCTGATAGGCGCGCGTATCCCAGTCGGTGCCGCGCTTGATGATGCGCCCGGACATCGATTTGGCGCCCATGGCCTGGCCGATTTCCTGCAGTTTGCCGCCGACATGTTCGGACAGGCGCAAATCGTTGTCCTGCCAGTTCAGCGTCATGCGCAGCAAAGGCGAGCCATAGGCGTCCTTGTAGGTCGGGTCGAGGTCGAGGAAGCAGCCGCGATAGGCCATGTTGGTCAGCTGCGCCTCGATGCGGCCGCTATGCAGGTAAGTGTCCTTCACCGCCTGTTTCCAGGCACTGCCCCAGGCGGGCGTGCCCTGGGGCAGGGGAATGCCGCGCACCGGGCCGTTGCCGGTCTGGCGGCCCCAGATCACGCCGCCGCCGATGAAGTTCAGCGGCCCATGGTCGAAATTGTCGCCATAGAATTCGTCGATCGCCTGGCCGACGCCGCCGGCGCCCATGAATTGATTGATATAGGTGGTCTTGTCGAAGAACAGATTGAGGCTGTCGATCAGCTGGTAGCAGAAATTGCGCCCGACCACCCCTTCGCCGGTCTCGGGGTCGTAGGGCTTGCCGATGGCCGAGGACAGCATCAGCCGCACATTGTGAAGATGGAAGGCGGCCAGCACGACCATCGCGGCCGGCTGCTCGATCTCGCGCCCGGCGGCATCGACGTAAGAGACGCCGGTGGCCTTCTTTCCCGTGCTGTCGGTGTTGACCCTCAGCACATGGGCGTTGGTGCGCAAGCTGAAATTCGGCTTGCGGTACAGGGCCGGCAGGATGGTGGTCTGCGGCGAGGCCTTGGAATAGTTGATACAGCCGTAATCGCTGCAGAAGCCGCAGAAATTGCAGGGGCCGAGCTGGCAGCCATAGGGATTGACGTATGGCCGCGAGGCATTGGCGGCGGGCAGCGCATAGGGCTTGTAGCCCAGCTCGCGGGCGGCCTTGGCGAACAGCACGCTGGTCGGCGGATCGGCCAGCGGCGGCAGGGGAAAATCGCGCGAGCGCGGCGCCTCGAAGACATTGCCGCCCTCGATCTTGCGGCCCTTGATGTTGCCGGCCTGGCCCGAAGTGCCGCAGACATATTCAAAGCGGTCGAAATGGGGCTCCAGCTCGTCATAGGTGACGCCCCAATCCTGCAGCTGCATGTCGGAGGGAATGAATTTGGCGCCATAGCGTTCGATGACGTGCGATTTCAGGCGCAATTCCTCGGGCATCACCCGCGAATGCACGCCGGACCAATGGATGCCGGCGCCGCCGACGCCCTGGCCCGGCTTGAACGAGCCGAACTGGCGATAGGGCACGGCGACCTCGTCCTTGCCGTGGCGCAGCGTCACCGTGGTCTTGGACAGGTTTTGCAGCAGCCCGTTGCGGGCCGATTGGGCGATCTCGTCGACCACTTTGGGATAGGCCCAGTTGGGCACCGTATCGGCGTCGTCGCCGCGCTCCAGGGCGACGACCTGAAGCCCGGCCTCGGCCAATTCCATCGCCATGATGGCGCCGGTCCAGCCGAAGCCGACGATCACCACGTCGACGGGCTTGGCCGCGCTCGCCATCAGCCGCGCTTTCCGTGCAGGCTGACCGGGCCATAGGGATAGGGTTTGGCCTCGGAGACGAATTCCAGAAAGTCGGCGCGCACGCCGGGATGGCCGATCATTTTCCAGGCCGCCATGTCCTTGTTGCCGCCATAGAGCGGATCGCCGAACGCGCCCTCCATCGTGTTCTTGAGCAGGAATGAGGTGAAGAATGTCTTCAGCGACAGGGCATCGGACGTCACCTCGCCCTTCTCGATCTTCTTCAGCCACTCATCCTGATCGATCGGCGGCAAGGCCGCGAACGCCTTGCCGGTTGCGGCCTGCACCGCTTCGTCGATCGCCTTGATGCCGAGCCGGTATTGCTGTTTGGGCGTCAGGGCCGACTGATAGCCGAATTCCGGCTTGGCCTCGAGGAAGGGGCCTTGCATGTACCAGAGCGCGCCCTCGGCCCAGGGTGTGCCCATCTGGCGGTCGATATATTGCGGCACGCCCAGCTCGATGGCGCCGGGGCCGTTATCGTCATTGGGGATCAGCCGGGCGCAGGCGGCGTTGAGAAAGGCCCATTCGGCCGGGGTGAAGAAGCTGGGGGCGTAGTCCTTGCTGGCCGGTGTGGCGGCGGGCGGCGCTATGCCGGTGGCGCCGAGCGTGGCCAGCGGCGCGAGAGACGCGGCTCCGCGTAGAAAGGAACGCCGGCTTGTACGGTCGGGAATATCCGCCACGGTTTCCCCTTCCCTGGCACATCGTCAGATGATAGTCGATCCCACCATGCGTCTCTATATCGATTCCGATGCCTGTCCGGTGAAGGAAGAAGTGATCAAGGTGGCCGCCCGCCATGGCCTGCCGGTCATCATGATCGGCAATCGCTGGATCCGCGGGTTCGACCATCCGCTGGTCGAACAGGTGGTGGCGGCCGAAGGGCTCGACCAGGCCGACGACCGCATCGTCGAACGCATCGAGGCGGGCGACATCGTCATCACCGGCGACGTGCCGCTGGCGGCGCGCTGCCTGGCCAAGGGCGCGCGCGGCATCGATCATCGCGGCAAGATCTTCGACGAAGGCTCGATCGGCATGGCCAAGGCCGTGCGCGACCTGATGACCCATCTCAGGGACACCGGGCAGATCGAGGGCGGCGGGCCCGGCGGTTATCAGAAGCAGGACCGCTCGCGCTTTCTCGACGGGTTGGAGCGGCTGATCCAGGCGGTCAAGAAGGGTCAGTAATGCGGCGGCGGCTTGTCGTCCTGGGGCGAGGGCGACCAGCCGGCGGCCATGTCGCGCATGCGCTCGGTGAGCCGGCGCAGCTGCAGGGTCAGCAGATCGATGGTGCGCTGCTGCTCGGCGATGACGTCGGACATTTCCTCCGCCATCCGTTCGTGGTGGGTGAGTCGAGTCTCTAGCGCGATCAGGCGCTCTCGCATATCGTCGGGTTCGGTGGTCATTTCCAAGTCATAGCGACAGCGGGGGCGTCATGGCAATCACCGGGATTGGCGGATTGTTTTTCCGGGGCAAGGATCCCGGGGCGCTGATGGCGTGGTACAAGACCCATCTCGGCATCGAAGCCGGCAATATCTGGCGGCAGCAGGAAGGCCCGACCCTTCTGGTTCCCTTCCCCGACAGCAGCGATTATTTCCCCGCCGAGAAACAATGGATGATCAATTTCCGCGTCGAGGGGTTGGACGATTTGCTGGGCAGCCTGCGCGCCGCCGGCATCGCGGTGATTACCAAGGCCGACTGGGATTCGCCCGAGATCGGACGCTTCGCCCGCATTCATGACCCTGAAGGCAATGTGATCGAATTGTGGGAGCCCGCTTAGTGGTGAGGATCTGACGGATGGTCCCCTGACCATCCGTCAGATCCTCACCACAATTCAATTGGTTGGTGGGCCTCCTTGTCCAAACGCATGGAGACCATGCGTTTGGGGAGGACCACTAGGCCCCTTGAAAAGCGGATAAGTCGTCGCAACTTTAGGTGACCGTCCCGGGTTGGGAGGTTCAATGGCACCGCATGACATGTCCCTGGGCTGGATCGCGTCTCTTTACGCCTCGATCCGCGCCCGCACCGAAGCTTTGGCCGCCCCGCTCTCGGCCGAAGACCAGACGATCCAGTCGATGGCCGACGCCAGTCCGGCCAAGTGGCATCGCGCCCACACCACCTGGTTCTTCGAGACCTTCGTGCTGATGCCGCATCTGCCGGGCTATGCGCCGTTCGACGAAAGTTACGGCTATCTGTTCAATTCCTATTACGAGGCGGTCGGGCCGCGCCATCCGCGCCCGTCGCGCGGGGTGCTGAGCCGCCCCGGCATCGCCGAGATCGCCGATTACCGCACCCATGTCGACCGCGCCATGGCCGAGCTTCTCGACAGCGCGACCGACCCGGCCTTGGCCGATGTGGTCATGCTCGGGCTGCATCACGAGCAGCAGCATCAGGAATTGCTGCTGACCGACATCAAGCATGCCTTCGGCGCCTCGCCGATTTCGCCGGTCTATCTGCCGGCGCCGCCCGCCGCCCCGCCGGAGGATCTGGCGCCGATGGGCTGGATCGAGATCGAGACCGGCATCCATGCGATTGGCCATGAGGGCACGGCCTTTTCCTTCGACAATGAGGGGCCGTCGCACGAAGTTCTGCTGCAGGGCTTTATCATCGCCGACCGCCCGGTCAGCAATGGCGAGTTCATGGCCTTCGTCGAGGATGACGGCTACAAGCGCCCGGAATTGTGGCTGTCGGACGGCTGGGCCGCGGTCCAGGCCCATCAGTGGGAGGCGCCCGGCTATTGGCGCCGTGATGGATCCGGCTGGTCGGTCTATACGCTGAACGGCCTCTGTACCATCCGGCCCGACGAGCCGGCCTGCCATGTCAGCTATTACGAGGCGGCGGCTTTCGCCGAATGGGCCGGGCGCCGCCTGCCGACCGAGTTCGAGTGGGAGGCCGCGGCCCGGCTGATGGGATCGGCCGAGCCGGTCGAGCATCCCGGCATCGTGGCCCATCCGCGCCCGCTGCATCCCGGTTTCCGCCAGGATGTGTGGGAATGGACCGCCAGCGCCTATGGGCCCTATCCCGGCTATCGCCCGCTGGGCGGCGCGCTGGGCGAATATAACGGCAAGTTCATGATCAACCAGATGGTCCTGCGCGGGCGCTCCTGCGCCACGCCACCGGGCCATGACCGCCTGACATACCGCAATTTCTTCCCTCCCCACGCACGGTGGCAGTTCTCGGGGTTCCGATTGGCAGGAGAATAATCGATATGCGCATGACCAATCTGGCTGCGGCACTGGGCGATTCCCCGTTCCGCCGCGACGTGATCGCCGGCCTGTCGGCGACCCCCAAGGCGGTGCCGGCGAAATATTTCTACGACGCCGAGGGCTCGCGGCTGTTCGAGGAGATCTGCGGGCTGCCGGAATATTATCCGACCCGCACCGAGATCGCGCTGTTGGACGAGGTGGCCCCCGAAATCGCCCGGCATATCCGCCCGGCCTCGGCCCTGGTCGAATTCGGCAGCGGCGCGTCGGTGAAAACCCGGCTAGTGCTCGACGCAGCGCCCCAACTGGGCGCCTATGTGCCGATCGACATCAGCGAAACCGCCTTGTCGCAGGCGGCCCAGGCGATCGCCGCCGACTACCCCAATCTGCGGGTCAGCCCGATCGCCGGCGATTTCACCAAACCGATGGCGCTGCCCGAGGCGATCCGCGCCCGGCCGATCGTTGGTTTCTTTCCCGGTTCGACCATCGGCAATTTCACCCCCGACGAGGCCGCCGGCCTGCTGTCGCGGGCGCATAATCTGCTGGGCGAGGGCGCCTCGTTCCTGGTCGCCGCCGATCTGGTCAAGCCGGTCGAGACTTTGCTCGATGCCTATGACGATGCCCAGGGTGTCACGGCCGCCTTCAACAAGAACCTGCTGGTCCGCATCAATCGCGAGCTGGAGGGGGATTTCGATCTCGACGCCTTCGACCATCGCGCCGTGTGGAACGCCGAGGAGAGCCGCATCGAGATGCATCTGGTCAGCCGTCGTGCGCAGCAGGTGAGCATCGGCGGCGACGTGTTCGACTTCGCCGAGGGCGAGACGATCCACACCGAGAATTCCTACAAATTCACCCGGGAAATGTTCGCCGATATCGCCGAACGGGGCGGCTGGCGCGTCGAGACCGAATGGGTCAGCGACGCGCAGCCTTTCGCCACGTTTCTTCTGAGAGCGTCTTAATGCTCGACCATCTTGCGGTAGAGATGCCAGGTCGCGTGGCCTAGCACCGGGATCACCACGACCAGCCCGACGAACAGCGGGATCGACCCGATCGCCAGCAGCGCCGCGACGATCAGGCCCCAGGCCGCCATCGGGCCCGGATTGGCCATCACGGCGCGCACCGAGGTTCTGACCGCCGTGTCGAAGCCGATGTCGCGGTCGACCATCATCGGGAACGACACCACGCTGATCGCCATCGCCACCAGGGCGAACACGAAGCCGACGGCGAAGCCCTCGACGATCATGCGATTGCCGGCATCGGTGGTCAGCACGTCGCGCATGAACTGGCCGGCGGACTCGGGCAGGGCCGGTCCCATGGTGGTGGTGTAGATCAGCCAGGCGGCGGCCAGCCACGCCAAGAACAGGGCCGCCAGCACCATGCCGAGCAGCAATATTCCGCCGATGGCGGGCCTATGGACCACGTCGAAGGCGTTTCGCCAGCTGACCTCGAGACCCTCTTCACGGCGCCGGCTCATTTCATAAAGCCCGACCGCGGCGGCCGGCCCGAGGATGGCCAGGCCCGACGCCAGCGGGAACAGCAGCGGGATCATGTCGAGGCCGAACGCCACATAGGCGGCGGCGAAGCAGATGATCGGATAGCCCAGCACCAGGAAGAAGACGTCGGTGCGATAGGCGCCCTCGTCGGAGATGCCGCGGATCAGCACGTCGCGCAGATCGGTGGCGGTGATCTGTTTGACCGCCGGGGCCGGTGAATTCAGGGTTTCGACGGCATGATGCAGGGCACGGCCGGTAGCGGCGATGCCGTGAGCCGCGTGCAGGACCTGATCTCCGGTCCATTCCACGGGATTACGAATTGTTCCGCTCGTCATGGGCATTCTCCCAACCTGTGGGGTGGAGAATGTCCCGGGATAGCTCGTCGGCGCGGGATATCCCGGGGCGTTCTAGCCCTATGATCCTACCACAGAACTCCGTTGCTCCTCCATTCCCATGGCGGCGAGCAGGGGCGAGGCCGCCTGCGACGCCTGGAAATCGGCCTTGGAGCCCAGATTGCGCCAGTTCGCCAGGATCAGCGACTGGGCGACGGCGCCGCCCAAAGTGCTGCCCGGACCTGTGACAATGAAGAGGTCCGGGGCGAATTCCCGCGCCGCCACCTGGATGGCGCGGGTGAAGTCGTAGGTCTCGGTGACCTGATGGCCCAGGGTGTAGTCGCGGAGCGTGGAAACATCGCTGGCGCCCGGCCACCAGACGGTGCCGCGGCCGTCGATCAGCGGCAGGGCAGGCTGGCCGAACAGCGAGACCGGCAGGCGCGCCCGCCCGGCCTCGGCGACCGGCGCCTGCAGATTTGTGTGGAAGGCGGCATGGTTGGCCAGCCGCATCGGAAAGCGTTCCTGCACCGGCGGCACCGCCTTCTCGAAGGCTTCGAGGTGCGCCTTGTCGCCGGCCAGCACCAGCATGCCGCCGAGATCGATCGACAGCGATACGCCTTTTTCCCGGGCCAGCGCCAGCAGCTCCGCCTTATGCGCCGGATCGGGCTTCCAATCCTCGCCGACGAACGGATAGATCAGCTGGCCGCCGAACAGGCTCTGCTGCATCAGCGTGCCCATGGTGTTGGCGACGCGAAAGCCGTTCTCCGGCGACAAAGCGCCGCCGCAGGCCAGGGCCGAATACCAGCCCATCGAATTGCCGGTGACGGCGACGATGTCGATCCGCGTCCTGTCGATGGCCAGGAAATCGGCCAGCGAGCCGGCGAAGATCAGCGCCGAGGCATTGTCGCCGCGCGTATGGGTCGCCATCGAGAACGAGGCCGCGCCGTCCAGCGCCGCCAAGGTCTCCTGCCCCATCTCGGCGCGCTGCCGGTCGAAGGCGTCGAACAGGGCGCGCCGGTTGGCGTGCTGGCGGCCCAGATAGCCGAGTTCGGTCTTGTTGTAGACGCCCCGGCCCGGGCAGATCACGACCGCTGTTTTCTTTTTCATTTCAGCTTGATCGCCGCCTGATAGATAGAATCCGACGACGGCATGGTCGCGGCATAGGCCGGACCCGTTGCGATGAAGCTGTCCTCGGACGCGATGCGGCTGACATTGCCGATGCCGTGCTCGTTGAACAACGTGACGATCGCCTCCGACGGCCCGCCCGAGCGGCGGCATTCATCGACCACCAGGATGCGCTTGCAGCCCTCGACCGCCTTCAATAGCGACGCTTCGGGCAGCGGGGCCAGCCAGCGCAGATCGACGATGCGGGTCTTGAGCCCGGCTTCGTTGATGCGCGGTTCGGCCTGGCGCGACAAATAATAGCCATTGCCGAAGCTGACGATGGCCAGATCCTTGCCGGTGCCGTGCACGCCGACTTCGCCGAGCGGGATGGTCTCTCCGACCTTGGGATAGCGGGTCATCCAGCCGCCATCCTTGTCCGCATGCAGGTCGCGCATCGGATAGAGGGCGATCGGCTCCAGGAACACCACCACCCGCTGCTCCTCGCGCGCCAGGCGGACGCATTCACGCAGCATGCGCGCGGCATCGGCCCCGTTCGACGGCACCGCCAGGATCAGGCCGGGAATGTCGCGCAGCACGCCGACCGAATTGTCATTGTGGAAATGACCGCCGAAGCCCTTCTGATAGCCTAAGCCCGCGATGCGCAGCACCATCGGGTTGGTATATTGGCCGTTCGAGAAGAAGGACAGGGTGGCCGCTTCGCCGCGGATCTGGTCTTCCGCATTGTGTAGATAGGCCAGGAATTGGATCTCGGGCATCGGCAGGAAGCCGTTCTGGCCGAGGCCGATGGCGAGGCCGAGGATGGCCTGCTCGTCGAGCAGGGTGTCGATCATCCGGTCGGGGCCGAACAAATTCTGCAGCTTCTGCGTCACGCCATAGACGCCGCCCTTGCGGCCGACATCCTCGCCCATCATGACGATCTCGCCATGGGCCAGCATCAGGTCGGTCAGCGCCCAATTGATGATGCGGCTCATCGGCTGCGGTTCGGCCAGCACCTTCTCGTCGCCCAGGCCCACGGCGGCGCGGGCTTCAGCGCTGGGGCCGTTGGTTGGCTTGCAGGCGCGCTTGGGCGGGATCAGGCTCGCCATCACGCCGGCGGCGTCGGTCAGGCGCGGGCGCTTGACGGCTTCGGCGGCGATGCGCTCGACCCGGGCCAGCGTGTCCTTGTAGATGGCCAGCGCGTCGTCGGGCGACAAGGCGCCGGCCTGGTCCAGCAGGCGCACGCTGTGCAGCAGGGGATCGTTGGCCTCCTCGGCCTCGACTTCCTCGCGCGCCATATAGGTGGTCGGCAGATCGGCGCCGGCATGGCCGTAAAGGCGCACGGTGCGCACATGCAGGAAGGCCGGCTTGCGCCGGGTGCGGACATAATGGGCGGCTTCCTGGGCGACCTGGTACGTCTCGAAGATGTCGAGCCCGTCGCAATGGAAGTACTTCAGGCCCGGCCGGTGCGCGAACGAGGCGGCGATCCAGCCTTTCGGCGTCTTGGTCGAGATGCCGATGCCGTTATCCTCGCAGACGAACAGCAGCGGCATCGGCACGCTCTGATACGACGTCCAGCCGGCGGTGTTGAAGGCGCCCTGGGCGGTGGAATGGTTGGCGGAGGCGTCGCCGAACGAGCAATAGACGATAGCGTCGTCGGGCAACTGCCGGTGTTCGGGCGGGCGGCGCTTGGCCAGGCCCAGCGAATAAGCCGCACCCACCGCCTTGGGCAGGTGGCTGGCGATGGTCGAGGTCTGCGGCGGAATGTTCAGCGCCTTCGAGCCCAGCACCTTGTGGCGGCCGCCGGAGATCGGATCGTCGGAGGACGCCGCGAAGGACAGCAGCATGTCCCAGGCGATGGTCTGGCCCGGCACCTGGTCGGCGCGGGCGATCTGGAAGGCGGCGTCGCGGTAATGCAGGAAGGCCATGTCGGTCGGGCGCAGGGCGGCGGCGATGGCGGCCAGTCCCTCATGGCCCGACGAGCCGATGGTGTAGAAACCCTGCCCCGCCTTCTGCATGGCGCGGCTGGTGCGATCCAAGGCACGGGACAGGCAGCCGGCTCGAAAGAGCGCGACTGCCTGTTCCCGGCCCAGCGGGCCTGCGGGAACTCGGCCCGAGGGAAAATCCCGCGCCGCCACGCGACGCAGGAAATTCTCATGAACGATCTCTGCGCGGGGCATCAGAAGAAAGCCTGCAGCCCTGTGATGGCGCGCCCGAGGATCAAAGTGTGGACGTCGAACGTCCCTTCATAGGTGTTCACCGTCTCCAGATTCATGGCGTGGCGCATGACCTGGAATTCGGAATGGATGCCGTTGCCGCCGTGCATGTCGCGGGCCATGCGGGCGATGTCCAGCGCCTTGCCGCAATTGTTTCGCTTGATCAACGAAATCATTTCCGGCGCGGCCTTGGCCTCGTCCATCAGGCGGCCGACGCGCAGACAGCCCTGCAAACCGAAGGCGATGTCGGACATCATCTCGGCCAGCTTCTTCTGGAACAGCTGGGTCTGGGCCAGCGGGCGGTTGAACTGCTTGCGGTCGAGGCCGTATTGGCGGGCGGCGTGCCAGCAGAATTCGGCGGCGCCCAGCACTCCCCAGCCGATGCCGTAGCGGGCGCGGTTGAGACAGCCGAACGGCCCCTTCAGCCCTTCGACGTTGGGCAGCAGATGCTCTTCGCCGACTTCGACCTCATCCATGACGATCTCGCCGGTGATCGAGGCGCGTAAGCTCAGCTTGCCTTCGATCTTGGGGGCGGACAGGCCCTTCATGCCCTTTTCCAGCACGAAGCCCTTGATCTTGCCGCCATGCGCCTCGGACTTGGCCCACACCACGAAGATGTCGGCCAGCGGCGAATTGGTGATCCACATCTTGGAACCCGACAGCTTGTAGCCGGTGGCGGTCTTCACGGCGCGGGTCTTCATGCCGGCCGGATCGGAACCGGCGTCGGGTTCGGTCAGGCCGAAACAGCCGATCTTCTTGCCGCTGGCCAGATCGGGCAGGTACTTCTTGCGCTGCTCCTCGGTGCCATAGGCATAGATCGGATACATCACCAGCGAGGACTGCACCGACATCATCGAGCGATAGCCGCTATCGACGCGCTCAACCTCGCGCGCCACCAGGCCATAGGCGACATAGCCGGCGCCCAGCCCGCCGTACTCCTCGGGGATGGTGATGCCCAAGAGGCCCATCTCGCCCATCTCGGTGAAGATGGCCGGATCGGTGATCTCGTCATTGAAGGCCTTGATCACCCGCGGCTGCAATGCCTTCTGGGCATAAGTGCGGGCGGCGTCGCGCAGCGCGCGCTCTTCCTCGGTCAGCTGGTCTTCCAGGCGGAAGGCGTCTTCCCAATCGAAGGCGGAGAGATCGGGGGCATCTTTGGGCTTCAGGCTGGGCTGCAAATTGGACATGGTGTTTCCTCGAATTGGACCCCGCATATTACGCTTTGCGGGTGGGGAAAATAACCCTATCCTTGCATGGATATATTCATGGAAGACATAGATTGGCGACGCCGCGCCGCTTCCTGCCCTCGATCAGCATGCTGACCGCCTTCGAGTCCGTCTGCCGCACCGGCTCGACGGTGGCGGCGGCGCGCGACCTCGCTTTGACCCAGGGCGTGGTCAGCCGATTGGTGCAGACCTTGGAGGCGCAGCTCGGCGTCACCCTGTTCCTGCGCCAAAACCGCCGCATGGTGCCGACCGAGGCGGCTTTGGCTTATGCGCGCGAAATCGGCCGCGCGCTCGACGTGATCAGCCGCGGCTCGATGCGGGTGCGCTCCAGCACCGGCGGCGGCACTTTGTCTCTCTCCGTGCTGCCGACCTTCGGCATGCGCTGGCTGGCGCCCCGGCTGAATAAATTCCTGGCTGCCCATCCCGGCATCACCCTCAATCTCGGCACGCGCTTGAGACCCTTCGATCTGGAAGAGGAGGGCTTCGACGCCGCCATCCATTACGGCGCGATGACCTGGCCCGGCGTCGGCTATCTGAAATTGTTCGATGAAAGGCTGGTGCCGGCCTGCTCGCCGGACTTCCTGGCCGCCAATCCGGTCGCCAGCGCGCAGGATCTGCTGGCGCTGCCGCTGATGCAGCTGGAAACCCGGCCGATGGCCTGGGCGGCGTGGTTCGCCGAGCATGGCGTGTCCGAGCGGGCGCCGCTCGGCATGATGTTCGACCAGTTCGCCCAAATGATCCTGGCAGCGATCGACGGCCTGGGGATCGCCTTGCTGCCCGAATTCCTGGCCAAGCCGGAACTGGCCGATGGCCGTCTGGTCACCGTATGGGGCGAGCCGGTGCCCAGCGAGGGTAGCTATTTCCTGGTCTGGCCCCAGGCGGGCGAGAAATATCCACCGCTGGTGGCTTTCCGCGGTTGGCTGGAGGAGGAAGCCGGTCCATAGGAACAAACCCACATTTGTGATAATGTGAGTTTGTTCCACACTGCGAGATCATTCATGAGCCGCCTCACTATCGACATTACCGACCAGCAGCATCAGAGCTTGAAAGCGCTCGCCGCCTTGCAGGGCAAGACGATCAAGCAATATGCGCTCGAACGGCTTTTCCCCAGCGACGCGACCGGCGACCAGGCATGGCAGGAATTGAAAGTGCTGCTGGGCGAACGGATCGCCGAGGGCTTGGCAGGCAACGTCTCCAGCAAGAGCATCACCGCAATCGTAGACGAGGAACTGAGCGGGAATAGCCGCGCTTGACCGCCCCCTATGTGCTGACGTCGGCCGCTGAAGCCGATCTGCGCAGCGTCGTGCGCTATACACGTCAGCAATGGGGTGAAGCGCAGGTGCGCCTCTATATGGGCAAGCTGGAACGGGGCATCGAACAGCTTGCTGCTGGAAAGGCCGCCGTCAAGGATATGGGATCATTCTATCCCGGGCTGTGCATGGCTCATTGCGAGCATCACTATATTTTTTGTCTGCCACGCGAGCATTCGCCTGCGCTAGTCGTGGCGATCTTTCATGAGCGCATGAACCTCATGGCCCGGCTGGCGGATAGGCTGGGGTAATACCCCTATGCAACCCCTTTTACGATGACGATCTCTTCACCCCCCCAATCCACGCGGGGAAATAGTTTGCTAAGGATCGTCTTAAAAATTATGCCGAGCCACCCAAGGGTGATACCGCCATAAGCAATCGCCGATATCAGCAGGGTGAGTAAAGCCCATCCATCCCGAGAACTTTGCTGATCGTCGTGGTCGCCGCCCATTCCAAAGCAACCAGTTGCTATGTCGGGTGGGTTCACAATGGCTGGAAACTCTATCGCTGCGAACAGTATGGAAAACACGCATACGACTCGAAGCCAAAACTTGGTGCGCGTTGCAAGCGCGATCGGTATCAAAAGGGGAAAGAAGAAGGCCCCCGCTAAACGTGGGTCTCCTTCGGTCTGCCCCTGAGTCAGAAAGCATCGCTCGTTGTAGGCGTAGACACACCTGTAGAAGTAAATCCAGGCGAATAGGGCAACCACTGTAAGTCCGACTATCGCAGCCCATCGCTCAGCGCTGCAGTAGCGCCTGACTATGAGCATCAGAGATTGGACAACACTCGAAGGCTGCTTCTCTGATCGTTCGCCAGTCACAGCTGGTTCCGAAGTCCTCGCTAGAGTGCAAATTATGACTGCGAGGTGCTGACAAACGCCAGCAGAAACAGCAAATAGCTCATGATCTTCATTATGGTTCCTCCCGAAAAATCGAGGGGCCGAAGCCCCTCGGCACGTCGCCTTCGGCTTACATCGAGCCGCCGCTGGCGAAGATCTGCTGGCCGCTGAGCCAGCCGGCATCGTCGGAGGCGAGGAAGCTCACCACCGTGGCGATGTCGTTGGGCTGGCCGATGCGGCCGAGCGGGGTGGTGCTGACCGCCCAATCGTGGAAATCGCCGCCGATGAAGCCGGCCGAATGGGTGCCCTCGGTCTCGACCATGCCGGGATTGACGGTGTTGACACGGATGCCCTTGGGGCCGAGTTCCTTCGACAGCGTGCCGGTGATGGCGTCGACCGCGCCCTTGGTGCCGTTATAGACGGCGAGGCCGGGCGGGGTGATGCGCGACACCAGCGAGCCGATATTGATGATGCTGCCGCCCTGCGGCAGGTGCTTCGCAGCGGCCTGGGTGACCAGCAGCAGGCCCAGCACATTGATGTCGAAGATCTTGTAGTAATGCTCTTCGGTGACCTCTTCGAGCGGCTTGACGTCATAGACGCCGGCATTGTTCACCAGCACGTCGAGCTTGCCATAGGTCTTGATGGCGGCGTCGACGATGGCCTGGGCCTCGGCGGCCTTGGCGACGTTGCCGCCGACCGCGATCGCCTTGCCGCCGGCGGCGGTGATGGCGGCGACGACCTTGTCGGCGCCTTCCTTGCTGGACGCGTAATTGACGACGACGCTGGCGCCGTCGGCGGCCAGCGACTTGGCGATGCCGGCGCCGATCCCCTTGGAGGCGCCAGTGACGATAGCGACTTTACCGGAAAGCTTGCTCATGGTGGTGGGTCCTCATGCAGCGGTCAAAACCGCGTTGGTTCGATAGTTCGGTAATTTGGAACTATTGAACTCTGCGTCAAGGGGCGTATATGAAAGAAATCATGAAGCCGATTTTCCACCCGCCGCTCGACGCGATCACCCTGGAGGGCATCTTCCATGCCCTGTCGGACCCCGTTCGCACGGCGATCTTCTTCGAGATATCCCTGTCGGAATGCGCGCAGAACTGTACGGTTTTCGCGCGGCTTACCGAGCGCACCATTCCGAAATCGACCCTGTCGCAGCATTTCAAGGTGCTGCGCGAAGCCGGCCTGATCCGCTCGGAACGCCAGGGCGTCGAGATGAACAATGTCTCGCGCTGGTCCGAGATCGAGGGGCGCTTTCCGGGGCTGATCCCCTCGATCCTCGAAGCCTACAAGAAGCAGCTTCAGGCAAAAGCGGCGGAGTTCAGTTTATAACCGGCCAAGGCTCGTTCCAGCCGTCAAGTTCGCCGAGGCGGTCGTGCCAGCGCCGCATATTGGGGAATTCCTCCAGCGGCAATCGCGCCTCCTTCGCATAGGGCAGGCAGATTCCCACCGAAAAATCGGCCAGGGTCAGATGGTCGCCCAGCAGCCATTTGCGCCCGGCGAGATGATTGTCGAGCACGCCGGCATATTTGCGGAAATTGCCCTGCGCTTCCTCCACCGCCGCGGGATCCGCCGCGCCTAGATTGAAGCGCGGACGAATGATGTGCTCGAAATAGAGTGATCCGCCCGCCCGGATGAAATGCTGGGAATTCCAGCTGAACCATTTGATCATCTCGACCTGCCCGTCGAGGCGGCGCGGCAGCAGCTCGGATTCGGTGGCCAGGGCCAATTCACACAGGATGGCGTCGGCCTCCCACACCACCTTGTCGCCATGGGTCAGCACCGGCACCTTGCCGTTGGGATTGAGGGCCAGATAGTCCGGCTGTTTATGCTCGCCTTTCTCCAGGCTGACATAGACGAACTCGACCGGTGCCTTGAGATAATGGGCGGCGGCGCAGGCTTTGCGCGGCGCCAATGTGTCGGAATAGAACAGCTTCATGATCGGCTACTCGCTCCCTCAAAGATTATGTTGATATCAACTTAAATGGATCGAAGAGTCAAGCCGGGGAAAGATTAAGGAGAATTAATCCGCGCTTAATCGCGCCTCAATCGGATGCTCTGTAGGGTGCGGCCCATGCTACGATTCTCATTCCTGCTTCTGCCCATGCTGCTCGCCGCTTGCAGCCTGGGCCCCGACTACAAGGCGCCGGAAAACCCGACCCCGGCCGCCTGGCGCAATCCGCCTGCATCGAATGCGGAATTGTGGCCGTCGCAAGATTGGTGGCGGGGCTTCGGCTCCGACCGCCTGGATGGCTATATCGCCGCCGCGCAGAGCGCCAACACCGACCTCGCCGCCGCCATGGCGCGGGTGCGCGAGGCCGATGCCCAGGCGCGCATCGCCGGGGCGCCGCTGCTGCCGTCGGTGGGCTTGGGCGGCACTGTAACCCGAGAGCGCCAGCCCTCGGCGCGCACCGGCAAGATGGTGACCGGCACCTCCTACAGCCCGGGCCTGACCGCCAGCTACGAGCTGGATTTCTGGGGCAAGAACGCGGCCGCCGCTCATGCTGCCGAGGCGACCTTGCTGGCCAGCCGCTTCGACCAGGAAACCGTGTCGCTGGCGGTGCTGACCGGCGTGGCGACCACCTATTTCCGCACGCTGGAACTGCATGACCGCCTGACCGTCGCGGAAAACAATCTGGCCAGTGCGCGGGCCACCCTCGACGGGCTGCAAAAGCAGCAGCATGCCGGCATCGTCAATGCGCTGGACACCGCCCAGCAAGAGACCGTGGTGGCGACCTTGGACGCCAATGTCCCGCAGATCCGCCAGCAATATGAACAGGCGCTCGACGCGCTGGCGATCCTGCTGGGCCGTACGCCGGATCAGGTGGAGCGGGGCCAGGAGACCCTGGCCGGCCTGTCGCACCCCGATGTGACGCCCGGCCTGCCTTCGGCTTTGCTGCAGCGCCGCCCCGACGTCGCCGAGGCCGAGGCACAACTGATCTCGGCCAACGCCAATATCCAGGTGGCGCGCGCCGCCTTCTATCCCAGCATCGATCTGACCGCCGATGGCGGCTTCGTCAGTTCGGCGCTCGGCAATGCGCTCAATCCCTCCAACGCGATTTTCACTCTGACAGCGGGCCTTACCCAGCCGATCTTCGAGGGCGGCAAGCTGGAAGGGCAGTTCGATTACAGCCAGGCGCGCTATGACGAATTGCTGGCGACCTATCGCAAGACGGTGCTGTCGGCCTTCGCCAATGTCGAGGATTCGCTGGTCGCCGTGCAGCAGAGCGCGGACCAGGAAAAGCGCCAGGCCCAGGCGGTGGCGACCGCCCAGCGCGCCTATGATTTCGCCCGCGCCCAGATGACGGCCGGCACCATCAACATCCTGACCGTGCTGAATACGGAAAATGCGCTGTTCTCGGCCCAGGACCTGCTGGTCCAGGCCAAATCGGCGCATTTGCAGGCCCTGGTCAATCTTTACGGCGCCCTCGGCGGCGGTTGGCAGAAAGCATAACGATGAAGAACACGAACATGATCGCCCGCATTGGCAAGACCCGGCTCATTCTGGGCGTGGCGGCCATCGCCCTGGCCGCTGTCGCCCTGGGTAATTTCTCCGGCTCGCCCGCTCCCAAGGCGGCCCCGCCGAAAAGCGGCGCCGAGGTGGTGGCGAACACCGCCAAGGCCGAGCGCCGCGACATGCCGATCTATCTGCAAGGCTTGGGCACCGTGCAGGCCTTCTACACCGTCACCGTCACCTCCCGCGTCGACGGCGAATTGCAGAAGGTCGGCTTCACCGAGGGCCAGGCGGTCAAGAAGGGCGATCTGCTGGCCCAGATCGATCCGCGCCCCTATCAGGCCGCCTATGACCAGGCTGTCGCCGCCAAGGGCAAGGACGCCGCCCAGCTCGCCAATGCGCGGGCCGATCTGCAGCGTTACAACGAACTGGCGCCGCAGGAACTGGCCTCGAAGCAGATACTGGAAACGCAGAAATCGCTGGTCGCGCAATTGGAAGCCCAGGTGGCCGGCGACCAGGCCGCCATCGACAATGCCAAGACCCAGCTCGATTACGCGCACATCACCTCGCCGATCGACGGCCTGACCGGCGTGCGCCTGGTCGATCCCGGCAATAATCTGCACGGCGCCAACGCCACGCCGATCGTGGTGGTGACCCAGACCCAGCCGATCTCGGTGGTGTTCACCTTGCCCGAGGAGGTGCTCGACCAGCTCGCCCCCGCCTTGAAGCAGGGGCCGGTCCAGGTCGCGGCGCAATCGCGCGACGGCAAAGGCGAGATCGACCGCGGCCAGATCGCCGTGCTCGACAACCAGATCGACCAGGCGACCGGTACGGTGCGCCTGAAGGCGACCTTCCCCAACGCCGACAACAAATTGTGGCCGGGCGAATACGTCAATGCCCGCGTGCTGCTGAAGACCAGCAAGAACGCGGTGACCGTCCCCGATTCGGCGATCCAGCGCGGGCCCAACGGCCTCTACGTCTTCCTGGTCAAGGGCGACCAGACCGTCGAGATGCGCCAGATCAAGATCGGCGCCGCCGCCAACGGCTTCACCATCGTCGAGGGCGGTCTCGATGAGGGCGATACGGTGACGACCAGCAACGAGTACCGCCTGCATGAAGGCGTGAAAGTAAAGGCGCCGAAATGAGCATCTCGTCCCCCTTCATCGAACGGCCGATCGCCACCTCGCTGCTGATGGCGGCGATCTGCCTGATCGGCATGGTGACCTTTCCGATGCTGCCGGTGGCGCCGCTGCCGCAGGTCGATTTCCCGACTATCCAGGTCAGCGCCAATTTGCCGGGCGCCAGTCCCGAGACCATGGCGTCCTCGGTGGCGACGCCGCTGGAATATCAGATCGCGGAGATTCCCGGCGTCGCCCAGCTGACCTCGACCAGCATCCTCGGCAATACCCAGATCGTCGTGCAGTTCGATCTCAACCGGAACATCGACGGGGCGGCGCAGGACGTGCAGACCGCCATCGACGCCGCCGCCGGGCAATTGCCGAAGAACCTGCCCAGCCCGCCGAACCAGCGCAAGGTCAACCCGGCGGACAGTCCGGTGCTGATCTATGGCGTGCATTCCGACAGCCTGCCGATCACCAAGGTCGACGATTATGCCGAGAACGTGATCTCGCAGCAGGTTTCGCAGATTCCCGGCGTCGCTCAGGTGGTGGTCGGCGGCCAGCGCAAGCCGGCGGTGCGGGTGCAGGTCGATCCGGTCAAGCTGGCGGCCATCGGCCTGCAGCTGGAAGACGTGGCGCAAGTCATCAACATCGCCACCACCGACGCTCCCAAGGGCGCGATCACCGGCCATTCGCACAATTTTACCATCTACAACAACGACCAGCTGCTGAAGGCCGATCCCTGGAACGACGTCATCGTCGCCTATAGGAACGGCGCGCCGGTGCGGATCAAGGATATCGGCCGGGCGGTGGACGGGCCGGAAAACAGCCAGGTCGACGCCTGGCAGAACGGCAAGTCGGGCGTGGTGCTGCTGGTCTTCAAGCAGCCGGGCGCCAACGTCATCGACATCGTGCAGAAGGTCGAGGACAAGCTGCCGCAGATTCTCACCGCCGTGCCGCCCTCGGTCACGGTGGACAAGGTGATCGACCGCACCACCACCATCCGCGCCTCGGTGGAAGACGTCGAATTCACCCTGCTGCTGACCATCGGCCTGGTGGTCGGGGTGATCTTCCTGTTCCTGCGCAATTTCTGGGCGACCGTCATTCCCGGCATCACCGTGCCGCTGGCTTTGTTCGGCACGCTGGCGCTGATGTATGTGGTCGGCTACAGCCTCGACAATCTGTCGCTGATGGGTTTGACGATTGCGGTGGGTTTCGTCGTCGACGACGCCATCGTGATGCTGGAAAACATCTACCGCCACATCGAGGCGGGCATGACCCCGCTGGAAGCTGCGCATAAGGGTGCTTCCGAGATCGGCTTCACCATCATGTCGATTTCCATCAGCCTGGTGGCGGTGTTCATCCCGCTGCTGCTGATGGGCGGCATCATCGGGCGCCTGTTCCGCGAATTCGCCGTCACGGTGACGATGACCATCGGCGTATCGGCCTTCGTCTCGCTGACCCTGTCGCCGATGATGTGCGCGCTGTTCCTGCGCAACGAGCATCAGGTCCGGCATGGCCGCCTCTATACGATGATCGAGAACGGCTTCGACGCGCTGCTGAACGGCTATAAGCGCGGCCTCGACTTCGTGCTGCGCCATCAGTTCCCGACGCTGCTGACCTTCATCGCCACGGTGGCGGCGACGGTGGTTCTCTATGCGTACGAGCCCAAAGGCTTCTTCCCGCAGCAGGATACCGGCGTGATCGCCGGCCTGTCGGAGGCCTCGCAGGGGGTGTCGTTCGAGGAGATGGTGCGGATCCAGCACAAGCTGACCGACGTGCTGGCCCAGGATCCCGACATCGAGGGCTGGGCGACCTCGATCGGCGGCAGCCGCCCGGTCAATACCGGCTGGGTGGGCATCGGGCTGAAGCCGCGCAGCGAGCGCAAATCCAGCGCCGACGAGGTCATCGCCCGCCTCAGGCCCAAGGTGGCGCAGATTTCCGGCGGCACCCTGTTCCTGCAGGCCAGCCAGGACCTGACCGTCGGCGGCCGCACCTCGCGCACGCAATATCAGTACACGCTGCAGGATGCCGATCTAGGCGAACTGAACGAGTGGGCGCCCAAGCTGCTGGCCAAGCTGCAAGGCCTGCCGCAGCTGCGCGACGTTGCCTCCGACCAGCAGACCAGCGGCAACACTTTGTCGATGACCATCGACCGCGACCAGGCGGCCCGCTTCGGCATCCAGCCGTCCCTGATCGACGCCACGCTTTATGACGCGTTCGGCCAGCGCGAGGTGACGCAGTACTTCACCCAGATCAATTCCTACCATGTGGTTATGGAAGTCCTGCCCGAGATGCAGTCGGATCCGGACACGCTCAACAAGATCTACATCACCTCGCCGGTGACCGGGAAGCAGGTGCCGCTGTCGACCTTCGTGCATTTCGACACCGATCACACGGCGCTGCTGTCGGTCAGTCATCAGGGCCAGTTCCCCGCCGTCACCCTGTCCTTCAACCTGGCCCCGGGCGCCGCCCTGGGCGACGCGGTCGACGCCATCAACCAGGCGGCTTCCGAGATCACCATGCCACACTCGATCGCCGGCACCTTCCAGGGCACCGCCCAGGCCTTCCAGAGTTCGCTGAAGAGCGAGCCCTATCTGATCCTGGCGGCCCTGGTCGCGGTCTACATCATTCTCGGCATGCTCTATGAGAGCTACATCCACCCGCTGACCATTCTTTCCACTCTGCCGTCGGCCGGCGTCGGCGCGCTGCTGATGCTGATGGCGTTCCACTACGATCTGTCGGTGGTGGCGCTGATCGGCATCATCCTGCTGATCGGCATCGTGAAGAAGAACGGCATCATGATGGTCGATTTCGCCATCCAGGCGGAGCGCGAGCAGGGGATGAGCCCGGTCGAATCGATCCGCCAGGCCTGTCTGCTGCGCTTCCGTCCGATCATGATGACGACCATGGCGGCGCTGCTCGGAGCACTTCCGCTGATGCTGGAGAAGGGCACCGGCTCCGAGCTGCGCCAGCCGCTCGGCTACACCATGGTGGGCGGCCTGATCCTCAGCCAGATGCTGACCCTGTTCACCACGCCGGTCATCTATCTCTATCTCGACCGGCTGACCCGGCGCGGCCGTCCGCACGGCCATGACACGCAGAAGAAGGAGCCGCAGCTTGTCCATGCCGGTCAACATGACTAGCCTCGGCGAAGGAGGTTTCCGTTGAAACTGCTGCTCGTCGAAGACAATGAGCGCGTATCCCGCTTCGTGGTGAAGGGGCTGCGCGAGGCCGGCCATACCATCGATCATGTCGAGAACGGGCGCGACGGTTTGTTCTATGCCGCCAGCGAAACCTACGACGCCATCATCATGGATCGCATGCTGCCCGGCCAGATCGACGGCCTGGGCATCATCGAGACCTTGCGCCAGCAGGGCAACCGCACGCCGATCCTGGTGCTGTCGGCCCTGTCTTCGGTCGACGAACGGATCAAGGGCTTGCGGGCCGGCGGCGACGATTACCTGACCAAGCCCTTCGCCTTCGGGGAATTGCTGGCCCGCCTCGACGCGCTGGTGCGCCGAACCCAGGCGGAGGCCGAGGCGACTCACCTCGCGGTCGGCGACCTGACCATGGATCTGCGCTCGCGCAAGGTGACGCGGGGCGTGCGCGCCGTGGCGCTGCAGCCCCGCGAATTCCAGCTGCTCGAATATCTGATGCGCCATGTCGGCCAGGTGGTAACGCGCACCATGCTACTGGAGAATGTCTGGGATTATCATTTCGACCCGCAGACCAACATCGTCGACGTGCATATCAGCAATCTGCGCCAGAAGATCGAAAGCCAGGGCGAGAAGCCGCTGGTCAAGACCGTTCGCGGCGCCGGCTACATGATGACGGCGGAATGATGCTCACGAAGTTCACCCGCAGCTCGGCTCTGACCCTGGCGATCGGCTATGTCGCGCTGGGCGTGGTGGCTTTGGTGCTGTTCGCGGCGCCGCTTTGGTATGCCTGGCAGGTCACCGTCGAGGATGGCCGCATCGAACTGATCCACGAGGATGTGCAGCGCTTCGTCGAAGTCTACGAGCGGCGCGGCGAAAGCGGCTTGGCCGATTTCATCGAGCAGCGCGTTTCGATGCAGATCGCCGGCGAGCGCATCCTGATGATGGCCGACATCGCGATGAAGCCGATGGCCGGCAATTTGCCCAACTGGCCGAACGAGGTGCCCAAGGCGCCGGGACTCTACACCGTGACGCTGGATCTGGCCGGCCATCCCACCCGCGTGTTGCTGCAACGCGCCGTGCTGCCCAATGGCGACACCCTGCTGGTCGGGCGCGACCTTTCGCATCTGCGGCCGATCGAGAACCGGTTCTGGGTCGGGCTGGCCGTTTCCACCGCCTTGTTGTGCGGCCTCGGCCTGTTCGGCGGCTGGCTGGTACGGCGTACCGTGCTGTCCGAGATCGACACCATCAGCCGCAGCGTCACCGCCATCGTCCATGGCGATCTGTCGCACCGACTGCCGATCAGTCCGCGCGGCGGCGAGTTCGACAGCCTGTCCAACACCATCAACCGCATGTTCGACCAGATCGAGCAGCTGGTGCATGGGGTGCGCAACGTCTCCAACTCGATCGCCCATGATCTGCGCACGCCGCTGGCCGAATTGCGTTCGCGCCTCGAGGAAATGGTGGTGACCCGCCCGACCGGCGAGGAACTGCATGACGGGCTGGCCGACGCGGTCGAGGATGTCGACCGGGTGATCGGCATCTTCAATGCGCTGCTGCGCCTGGCCGAGATCGATGCCGGGGCCCAGCGCTCGGGCTTCGTCGAGGTCAATCCGGCCGAGCTGGCCTCGCGTGCCGCCGAATTCTATCGCCCCGCCGCCGAGCAGAGAGGCATCAGCCTCGATTTTCACGACGCCGCCGAGGGCGCTTTGCTGTCGGGCGATCCGCTGCTGTTGTCCCAGGCGGTGTTCAATCTGCTCGACAATGCGGTGAAGTTCACACCGGCCAACGGTCATGTCAGGGTCGAGGCGGTGCGCGTGGGCGACGCCCTCGAATTGCGGGTCGGCGATGACGGGCCGGGCATTCCCGACGACGAGAAGCAAAGAGTGGTAGAACGTTTCTATCGCGGCGATCGCAGCCGCGGCAGCACGCCCGGCGTCGGGCTCGGCCTGACCCTGGTCAGCGCCATCGCCCGCTTGCATGGCGGGCGTCTGGATCTTTCGGACAACCATCCGGGCCTGCTGGCCCGGATGGTGTTCGTACCCGACGGTCAAGCCGCCTTGTAGCGGGCGGCGGGCTGGGCCAGCGACAGGTTCGGCATCAGGGTCTGACGGGCCGCCTCATAGGCGTTCCAATCCTTCTGCTCGGGCAGCGACGGAATGGTGATCAGCTCGCCCTGGGCCAGGCCGGCCAGTGCGGCGTCGACCATGTCCTCGGTGGTCATCACGATGCTCTTCGGCAGATGTTCGACCGGCGTGCCGGCGATGTCCCAGAACTCGGTGGCGGTGGCGCCGGGCAGCACCGCCTGGATGCGCACGCCCTTGTCGGCCAGCTCGTGATGCAGCGATTGCGAGAAGGCCAGCACGAAGGCTTTGCTGCCGCCATAGACGCCATTCAGCAGTTCGGGGTAGATCCCGACGACCGAGGCGATGTTGATGAGGGTGCCGGCGCCGCGCGCAACGAAGCCGGGGGCCGCGGCATAGGTCAGCCGCATCAGGGCGGTGACGTTGAGGTCGATCATCGCCTGCATCTTGTCGGCATCGGCGTTCAGCAGCGGCGCGGTGGCGCCGACGCCGGCATTGTTGACCAGCAGGGTGATGCTGCTGTCGGTCTTCAGCACGGTTTCGATCTTGGCGAGGTCGGCGGCCTTGGTCAGGTCGGCGGCGACGATTTCGACCGAGCGGCCGGTCTCGGTGGTGAGGCGGGTGGCGGCGGCGCGCAGCCGGTCGATGTTGCGGGCGACCAGGATCAGATCATAGCCCTGGCGGGCCAGGCGGTCGGCATAGATCGCGCCGATGCCCGAGCTGGCGCCGGTGATGAGGGCAGTACCTTTGGTCATGTGAACCTCCTTGAGTTTGGCTGAGGAGGATTCTAGGTCGACTCGACTTTGTCCCAAATGACGTATATACAACTTTTCAGGACATACTCTGAGGATGCGATGATTTCGATCGGTTTCCTGCTGTCGCCCCGCTTCCAGATGATGAGCTTGGCTGCTTTGTCGGCCTTCGAGCTGGCCAATCAATCGGCGGGCGAGACGCTTTACGACGTCACGCTGCTGTCCGAAGCCGGCGGATCGGAGAAGAGCTCGATCGGCAGCCGGTTGGAGACGGTGCCGATCGGCGAAGCGGCCTTCGACACGCTGATCGTGACCGGCGCGCTGGAGCCCGAGCCTCCCACGCCTGTCCTGCGGGACTTCGTGCGGTCGGCATTGGGTGGATGCCGCCGTGTCGCCGCAATCTGCACCGGCGCCTTCGTCCTGGCCGAAGCCGGCCTGCTCGATGGGCGCCGCGCCACCACCCATTGGTTCTATGCGCGCGACCTGCAGAAGCGCTTTCCCCTGGTGAAGATGGAGGAAGACCGCATCTTCATCATCGACGGTTCGGTGTGGACCTCGGCCGGGATGAGCGCCGGGGTCGATCTGGTGCTGGGCATGATCGAGAAGGATTTCGGCGCCGAGCTGGCCCGCTCTACCGCGCGCAAGCTGGTGCTCTATCACCGCCGCGCCGGCGGCCAGTCCCAGCATTCGGCGCTGCTGGAAATGGATGCCAAATCCGACCGCATCCAGACCGCGCTCGATTACGCCAAGCGCAATCTGCGCGGCGATCTGTCGGTCGAGCAGCTGGCCGAGGCCGCCCATCTCAGCCCCCGCCAATTCAGCCGCGCCTTCCGCGCCGAAACCGGCCAGTCGCCGGCTAAGGCGGTCGAGCATCTTCGAGTCGAGGCGGCGCGATTGATGATGGAGCAGACCCGCCATCCGATCGACGTGGTCGCCGCCGAAACCGGCTTCGCCGACCGCGAACGCATGCGCCGAGCGTTCTTGCGCGCTTTCGGTCAGCCGCCCCAGGCGATCCGGCGGTCGGCGAGGGCGGAGGTGGCGGTTTGAAGACAGACGGGTGAGCTCAAAATATGTACGAGCGTATTTTTTTCTTGCAATAAAATACGTACGTACATATTTTATCGGCAGCCGGCATTTGCCGAGCCACCCAAACCCAGGAGAACACCATGTCGAACCAAGTCGTACTGATCACGGGCGCCCTGACCGGCATTGGCCGCGCCACCGCCGAAGCCTTCGCCAAGGAAGGCGCCAAAATCGTCATTTCCGGCCGCAACGAGGAAACCGGCGCCAAGCTGGCGGCCGAGCTGCGCGCCACCGGCGCCGAGGTCGAATTCGTCCGCGCCGACGTCCGCAAGGATGAAGAGGTCCAGGCTCTCGTCGACCGCGCCGTCGCCCGCTTCGGCCGCGTCGACATCGCCGTCAACAACGCCGGCACCGAGGGCACTCCCGGCCCGGTCGTCGACCAGACGGCCGAGAGCTATGCGGCCACCTTCGATACCAACGTCCTCGGCGTGCTGCTCAGCATGAAGCATGAGTTGCGCGTGATGCAGGCCCAGGGCGCCGGCAGCATCGTCAACATCTCCTCGACCTACGGCCACAAGGGCGCGGCCTATGCCTCGGTCTACACCGCCAGCAAGCATGCGGTGGAAGGGCTGACCCGGGCCGCCGCGCTCGAGGTCGCCGGTTTCGGCGTCCGCGTCAATGCCGTCGCCCCAGGCGCGACCGAGACCGGCATGCTGAATCGCTTCGTCGGCGGGAACGAGGAGTTCAAGGCCGGCCTCGTGAGCACCATCCCGGTCAAGCGCCAGGGCGAACCCCGCGAAATCGCCCAGGCCGTGCTGTTCGTTGCCTCCTCCAAGGCGAGCTACGTCACCGGCGAGATCTTCGCGGTCGATGGCGGCTTCGCGGCCGCCTGAACCTTCTGCAAGGAAAGACCAAGATCATGAAGCTCTATCATTCCCCCGCTTCGCCCAATTCGCGCCGGGTAAGGATCTTCATCGCCGAGAAGGGGATCGACATCCCCTTCCAGGTGGTGAATCTCGGCGAGAAGGAGCAGTTCTCGGACTGGTTCAAAGCGATCAATCCGCGGAGCCAGGTTCCGGCGCTCGCTCTCGATGATGGCCGCGGCATTGCGGAAGTTCCCGCGATCCTTCGCTACCTTGAGGAGGTTCATCCCGAACATCCCCTGCTCGGGATCGATGCCGCCGACAAGGCCATCGTCGCCATGTGGGAACGTCGCGCCGAACTCGACGGTTTCGCTCCCGTCATGGAAGGCGTGCGCAATGCGGTAGCGGGCCTCAAGGGCCGCGCCCTGTCGGGTCCGCACAATTATGAGCAGATCCCCGATCTGATCGAGCGCAGCAAGCAGCGGGTGGCCAACTTCTATGCCGACTTCAACACCCGGCTGGAACAATCCCCCTTCGTCGCGGGCGACAGCTTCTCGGTTGCCGACATCACCACCCTGGTGACGATCGATTTCGCCACCGGCGGCCTGAAGATGCCGATACCCGATGATGCAACCGCGCTGCGTCGTTGGTATGACGCGGTCTCGGCGCGTCCGAGCGCCAAGGCCTGAGGCGGCGGCCTGGAGGGTTGGGCCCGCCCGACTCTCCAGGCGCCTCTTGCTTTTGTCACTATGGACGAACATATTATGCGCATGGGCAAGATCTCGAATCGCGACAAGATCCTGACGGAAGGCCTCAAAGTCATCCATGAGCGGGGATATATCGGTGCCAGCGTGCGCGATATCGTTCAAGCGGCGGGCGTGCCGCAGGGGTCGTTCACCAACCACTTCGCCTCCAAGGAGGCCTTCGCTCTTGAAGTGCTCGATCTCTATTATGCCGAAAGCTTAGAGATCGTCGGGCGGTCCCTCACTAATAGCGAGCTGCGTCCTCTCGATCGCATTCGCGCTTATATCCGCGAGAATAAGGAACGGATAACCCGCGACGGCGTGCGCAACGGCTGTCTTTACGGCAATCTCAGCGCCGAGGCGGTCGATCACAGCGAAGCGATACGCCTGCGCCTGGGCGAGATCTTCGCAGGCGCGCAGAGTGCGGTTGAAGAGTGTCTGAAAGCTGCGGTGGCCGAGGGTTCGCTTCCTGCAGACCTGGATACGGCACAGACCGCCGCCTTCTTCGTCTCTTCGCTGCAGGGAGCCATTCTTCTCGCCAAGGGAAAGCGGGACATCGCGCCGATCGATCAGTTTGAACAAATACTTTTCGGCAGTGTCCTGAAAAAGTGACGGTCCTTTGGACGGCAGCTGGTCGGCGGGAAATTTGACAGATATACGGGCTGACCGTACACTCGTTCCCACATGAATTGGAGCTGGTGGTGCCGTCGTTCGACCCCGCGAAAGATGCCGAAAATCAAAGGAAACATGGTGTTTCTCTGGCATTTGGCAGAAGGGTGGTTGCGGATCCGTACTCCATTGAAGCGATCGATGACCGCTTCGCCTATGGTGAAGAGCGATGGAATGTCATCGGCTTGGTTGACGGCCAGGTTTATGTCGCTACCTACACCGACCGGGAAGAGGGCGTGCGCTTCATATCGGTTCGCCCCGCCTCAAAGCGCGAGGCCGATAGATATTACGGAAGGACATGAAATGCCGAACACCGATGACACGGAGTTGAGCGACAACGCCCTTGCCTCTATGCACCCTGTGCCAATCGCGAAGCGCGCGCGCGTTGTGTCGGGTCTCAGCCAGGCTGAATTCGCCCGTGTCTATGGGCTGCCGATTGGAACCATTCGAGATTGGGAGCAGGGGCGCTCTCAGCCTGACGCCGCGGGTGTGGCCTATCTCACCGCGATCGTTCACGATCCAGAGGCGGTGGCGAAGGCTTACGGAGCGGCTGCCGAATGAGGATCTCAGTGCGTATCCGTGCCATCCCCGCCGATGTGCGAGATGAAGGCCCTAAGCGCGCTTGAAACCGCGCGCCCGCCGTGGCGAATGAAGACGGTCTCGACTTCGGCTTCCTCCTTGGGCAAGGCGAGCACGGAGACCCGGTTCTCCGGCCAAACCGTCCCCATCAGCGCGCGGGGTAAAAGCGTCACGCCAAGCCCGGCCCCGATGCAGCCGACGATCGCTTCCAAAGTGCCAAATTCCAGGGTCTTCAGTCCGACAAGGCCGCGCCGCGCGAAAACCGCCTCGAGCCGCTGCCGGTAGGAGCAGCCCGATCGCAAAACGAGCAGCCGAATGCGCTCGGAATGTTCCAGCAGCCTCTCTATCGTTTCGATCCCCGGCGGCGCCAGCAGGGCCAATTCTTCGCGGAAGATCGGCTGTTCGATCAGCCCGGCATTCCGCACCGGGCCGGCGACCAGCGCTCCGTCCAGCCGGCCATCCAGCACCATCGGCATCAACTCGACCGTTATGCCCGAGCGGATGGTCAAATCCACATCGGGATGCCGAGTGACAAAGGGGCCGAGCAGCGGAGGCAGGCGCAGCGCCGCCGTGGTCTCGAGCGCCCCGATGGTCAGCGGGCCGCAAGGCGCCCCATCATCGCGCGCGGCTTGGGTCGCTTCCTGCGCCAGGGTGAACATCTTGTGGGCGTAGGGCAAAAGCCGCTTTCCCGCGGCGGTCAAGCTGACGCCGCGAGCGCTGCGGTCAAAGAGTTGCACGCCGAGTTTCGTCTCCAGCGCCGTGATGCGGGCGGTGACATTGGATTGGACGGTGTTCAGCACGAGCGCGGCCCGGTTGATGCCGCCCTCCCGGGCCACGGCGTCGAAAAAGCGCAAATCAGCCAAATCCATGGGCGCCGCCTATCTCAAAAAGAGAACGATACTATCTCGTAAAAGCAATATTCAAGAATGGTTCCGGCACTTACCCTCGGGTGGCGATCAACACAGGAGCGCCGCCATGACGAGACCCCATTGGAGCGACACGGACGTCACGCGCCGGCTGGGAATAAGCTATCCCATCTTTCAGGGGCCCTTCGGCGGCATGTCCTCTGAAAAACTTGTGCTGGCGGTCTGCGAAGCGGGCGGGCTCGGCTGTTTTGGCGCCAATCTCCTGTCCGGCGTACAGATCCGCGAGCTTTGCGACCGGCTGCGCCGTGCCACAAGCAAGCCGTTCGCGATCAATCTTTGGATTCCGATGGCGGATCAGCCCTTGTATGACGCGCCGGGCTTCGAGCAGGCGCGCGCTCGCCTGAAACCCTATTACGACGACCTCAATCTCCCGGTGCCCGAGCGGCCCGAGCGGTTCGCCGAGATCTTCGAGGAACAGTTCGAGGCTGTTTTGGAAGCGCGGCCGGCCGTGCTCAGCTTCGTTTTCGGCGCTCCGTCGCCGGAAGCATTGGCCGAGTGCCGTAAGCGCGGAATTTTGACGATCGGCACCGCGACCTCGCCGGATGAAGCCGACTATCTGGAAAAAGCGGGCGTCGACATGATCGTCGCGACCGGGTCCGAGGCGGGCGGACATCGCGCGTCCTTTCTGACCGAGCCCGAGAAGGTGCTGAGCGGATTGTTCGCCCTGCTTCCCCAAGTCGTCGACCGCGTGAAAGTGCCGGTCATCGCGGCAGGGGGAATCGCCGATGGCCGTGGCGTTGCCGCCGCCTTGGCGCTCGGCGCCTCGGCCGTGCAGGTCGGCACCGCTTTTCTGGCGTGCGACGAATCGGCCGCCGACGAAACCTATCGAGACATCCTGTTTTCACCGCGTGCCCGCGAAACCAGTCTGACGCGCGTCTTTTCCGGCCGATTGGCCCGCACCGTCCGCACCAGGATGCTCGATGAATTGGAGCGCGAACCGGTCGAAATCGCCCCCTATCCGATTCAAAATTGGCTCACGAACAAGATCCGCAACCAGGCGCGGCAGGTGGGCAATGAGGATCTGCGGAATTATTGGGCAGGGCAGGCAGCGCCCCTGCTCCGGCATCGCAGTGCCGCCACGTTGTTCGATGCGCTTGTTAGTGGGGCTGCTGAGATATTTGGCTGATCTCGACGGTTGGCTGATGGTCGGCGGATTGAGTCGGACTACGTACGGGGATGAACAGGATAAAAAGGATGAACGGGGATGAATCGTGCGATCGCTATGTCGTGCGTCTGCGCTGAGGTCTATCCCCGTTTATCCTTTTTAGCGGCGAAGCCGCGGATCCTGTTCATCCCTGTACGAAGTCGAGTCTGTCACTTGGTCAGTTGGGCTAAGCGTTCATTTCAATAAGATCCCAGCGATTACCGTAAAGATCCTCGAACACCGCCACGGTGCCGTAAGCTTCGTGGCGCGGTTCCTCGACGAACCGCACGCCATGCTGGGTGAAGGCGGCGTGGTCGCGGGTGAAGTTGTCGGTTTCGAGGAACAGGAAGACGCGGCCGCCCGATTGGTCGCCGATGGCGGCGCGCTGGCGGTCGTTCGCGGCTTTGGCCAGCAGCAGGCCCGCTCCGTCCCCTCCTTGCGGGCGCACCACCACCCAGCGTTTGTCGGGCGACAAGACGCGGTCTTCGGCGAGGGTGAAGCCGAGCTTGCCGACATAGAACTCGATCGCCCGGTCATAATCCTCGACCAGCAGGGTGGTCAGCGTGATGCGTCCTCTCAAGGATGGCTCCCCGGCATGATAGAGTGAGATTGATCCGGATCAAGACGTCCCGGCCGGCGGTTTCTATTCTGCATCAACCAGCGGAGGAGCGCGCGATGAAAGCCAAGGACATCATGACGACCCGCGTCGTCACCGTGCCGCCCGACATGACGGCGCGGGAAATCGCCCTGATCCTGATTACCGAAGGCATCAGCGCGGTTCCGGTGGCCGACGAAAACGCCGCCCCGCTCGGCATCGTCAGCGAAGGCGATTTGATCGGGCGCAATGGCGAGGACCGCGAAGCGCGCCGCGATTGGTGGCTGTCGCTGGCGGCGGCGGAAAAGTCGGCGGACGTCCTGGCCCGGCTGGGCGATCCTTCTCGCCGCCTGGCGCATCAGCTGATGACGGGGCCGGTGGTGACCATCGACGAGGAGACCGACGCCACCGAGATCGCCCGGCTGCTCGGTGCCTACAAGATCAAACGGGTTCCCGTGCTGCGCGACGGCCGCATCGTCGGCATCGTCAGCCGCGCCGATTTGCTGCGGGTGCTCGCCGCCGAACAGGCCAAGCCCGCCGAGCCGCCGCACGAAAGCCTGCTCGGCCGCGCATTCGCCGGGTTAGACGGCCATTTCGGCCTGCGCCACTCCGCCGCGCCGGCCTCCGAGGTGCCGCCGGAAAACCATGCCTCGGCGGCGGATTTCCGGCATCTGACCGAGGATCACGAGCGCGACGAGGCCCGGCATCGCGACGCGCTGCATCGGGCCGAGATCGCCGCGCGTGAGCGGCGGGTGGTCGAACTCGGTGCCCGGCATGTGACGGACCAGGCCTGGGAGGATCTGCTGACCAAGGCGCGCGAGGCGGCCAAGGCGGGGCAGAAGGATTATCTGCTGCTGCGCTTCCCGAGCCAGCTGTGCAGCGATGGCGGCCGGGCCATCAACATCACCGAGCCGGACTGGCCCGCCACCCTGCGCGGCGAGGCGGCGGAACTCTATCTGCGCTGGGAGCGGGATCTTAAGCCGGAGGGTTTCCATCTGGCGGCCCAGGTGCTCGATTTCCCCGGCGGCTTTCCCGGCGATGTCGGGCTGTTCCTGATCTGGGCGGACTGACCTACACTGGGGTCATGACCGCCTTCGCCCCGCTCTCCGACGATTTCGCCGCCGATCCCTATCCATCCTACGCGGCCCTGCGTGCGGCGAAGGGACTGACCTATTACCCCGATTTCGACGTCTGGCTGGTGTCGCGCTTCGCCGAGGTGTCGGCCATCGCGCTCGACAAGAAGATGGTGCGCTCGTTGGATGGGTTGGTTCCACCCGAGGAAATCGAGGAGCAGAAGCGGGCCGGCAATTGGCACGACATGCCGCATCATTCGCGCTTCGTGCAATTCTCGATGCTCGACAGCGACGGGCCGGTGCATGACCGGCTGCGCGCCCAGGTGTTCAAATTGTTCACCCCGGTCATGGTCGACGGCCTGCGCGCCGATATCGAGCGGACGGCCGCGCGGCTGATGGATGAGCTGGCGGACAGGCGCGAGATCGACTTCATCGAGGATTTGGCCGCCCGGGTGCCGGGCCATATCATCGGCCGGCTGCTCGGCGTGCCGGACGAGGATTGCCCGAAGCTGCGGGTGTGGTCAGAGAACATCGTCCAATATTTCGACATCGACCGTTCGGACGAACGCAAGGCGCTGGCCGAGACCAACACCACCGAATTTTACGAGTATCTGTCCGGGTTGAAGGCCGAGAAGCTGCGCCATCCCCGGCCCGACCTGATCTCGGCGCTGATCGAGGCGGAGAAGGCGGGGCATATGAACGAGGACGAGTTCATCTCGACCTGCATGCTGATCCTGATGGCCGGGCATGGCTCGACCATCGACGTGCTGGGCTCGGGCCTGCACATGCTGCTGCGCTTTCCCGACCAGATGGATCGTTTGCGCGCCGATCCCGGCCTGATCCGCACCGCGATCCCCGAGATGTTCCGCTATGAAAGCCCGCTGCCCTTCTTCCACCGCTATGCGACCGAAGAGACGGAAGTCGCCGGACGGCGATTCCCGCGTGGTACCAAGTTCGGACTGCTCTATGGCGCGGCCAATCGCGACCCGGCCCAGTTCGAGCGGGCGGATGTTTTCGACGCGGCGCGCCATCCCAACCGCCATCTGGCTTTCGGTGGCGGCGCGCATTTCTGCCTGGGCAATCATCTGGCCCGCCTCGACATGGAGGTGATCTTCACCACCCTGCTGAAGCGCTTTTCCCGGATCGAACTGGCCGAGACGCCAGTCTACAAGCGCGGCCTGTCGGTGCGCGGACCGAAGGGACTGCCCTTGTTCCTTCACCCTCTTTAGGATCAGCGAAAAGCCGGCTATGCTTGCAACTTCTTCGGGAGGAAGCCATGCAGAGTCGCCCACAAGAGGCGGACGAGGTTGCCGAGGAAAAAGCCGCCCAGCTCGCCCGGATGTTCCGGGCGCCGCTGCTGGCCTATTTCTCGAAACGGATCCGAAGCCGGAACGAGGCCGAGGATCTGACGCAGGAAGTATTCGTCCGGTTGTTGCGCCATCCGGATCGCCACCAGGGTGAGACGGTCGAGGCCTATGTCTTTACCATCGCCGCCAACCTGTTGCGCGACCGTCTGAAATCGGTCTCGGCGGCTCATGAGCGGCTGAGTTATAATGTCGACCAGATGGCCGAGTCGGGATATTTTCCGACCGCCCTGGTTGAGGATCGCGACCCTGAGCGCGTTCTGGTAGGAAGGGAGACCATCGAGGATGTGCTGGGCGCTTTGGCGGAACTGGGAGAGCGGACGCGGGACGTCTTCATCCTGGCGCGGCTGGAGAATTTGCAGCACAGGGAGATCGCCGAGCTGTTCGGCATCTCGGTGAGTTCGGTGGAAAAGATGGTCATGAAGGCTATGGCGCATCTCGGCGCGAGGTTCCTGGAGCTATGAGCGCCTTGTCCGAGCAATCCCAGGACATGCAGCGCCGCCTCGATGAGGCGGCGGAGTGGCATCTGCGCCTGTCGCAGGACCCCGATCCGGCCGTGCGGGCCGGCTATAGCGCCTGGGCCGCCGATCCCGCCAACAGCCGCGCCGCTGAAGCGGTCGGCCGGGGCTGGGCGGCCGTCGGCGCGCTCGGAAGCTCGCCGGAATTGCTCAAGATGCGTCAAAGGGCACTGGCCCGGGCCGGTTCCGGGCGCCTGTCGCGCGGCGCACGCTGGGGCTGGGGTGCTGCGGCCTGCCTGCTGGTCGCGCTGGCCGGCGGCGGCCTGTTCGTCGAAGTGCAGATGCGCTTGCCCGATTACCAGACCGAGATCGGCGTGCGGCGCGAGGTGGCGCTGCCGGACGGTTCGCATGTGTCGATGGATTCCGATACCGCCATCAAGGTGCGTTACAGCGAAACCGAACGCGCGCTGACCCTGACGCGTGGCCGGGCGCGCTTCGACGTCGCCCATGACGTGAAGCGCCCCTTCACCGTGACCGCCGGCAGCGAGACCGTCGTGGCGGTGGGAACCTCGTTCGACGTGGAAAAGCTCGATACCACCGTACTGGTGACCCTGATCCAGGGCCAGGTGGTGGTGAAGCAGCAGGAGGATGCCGCCCCGGCGCGGGGTGCGGCCAAGGACAAGGCGCCGGTCGCCCTGGCCCAGGGCCAGCAATTGGTCGCGGCGCGGCATGCCAAACCGACCGTCCAGTCCGCCGATCTGCAGGTCGCGGCGGCGTGGGAGGCCGGCCATCTGGTGTTTCATGACGAGCCGCTGGGCGCGGTGGTGGCGCGGGTCAACCGCTATACCGAGCATCCGGTCAACGTCGATCCAGCCGCGTCCGATATCCGCATTTCCGGGGTGTTCAATGCCGGCGACGTCGGCTCGTTCGTCAGCGCGATTACCGGCTATTTCCCGGTCCAGGCCACCACGACGAGCAATGGACGTATTCTGTTGCAGCATCGTTCGTGAAAAAATTTTGACAATTTTTTAGAATCTTGTGAGGTCGCGTCGTCCGCCCTCGTTCTTACCTAATGAGCGGGGATGAACTCCGCCGAATATCAGGGGAGGACCGGATGGCGGTAAGACAGCGTCGCGGATTGTTGCTGATGAGCACGGCGTTTGCCGGGCTCGCATTGCTCGGCAGTCAGGGCATGGCTCGGGCCGCGTTGGCGGCGGAGGCGCCCAATCCGGCGGAGAAGAGCGTCAAGTTCGACATTCCCGCCGAATCGCTCAGCCAGGCGCTGACCGATTTCAGCCAGGCCTCCTCCAAGCAGATCGTCTTTTCCGAAAGCCTGGTGCGCGGCCGCGAAGTCTCCGGCCTGCACGGCAATTACACCCCGACCCAGGCCCTGAGCGTCCTGCTGTCCGGCACCGACCTGCAAGTCGAGACCAGCGCCGTCGGCGTGCTGATGGTGAAACAAAAAAACGTCCGGGCCGCCCTGAATGACGGGGCGGCTGCCACTCCCGCCGCGGCGCAGACCCTGGCTTCGGCCGCTCCGGCGCCGCAAAGCGAGCCGCTTCCCGCCGAACCCGAGGAAGTCGTGGTCACCGGCATCAGCGCCAGCTTGAAGAGTGCGCGGAACACCAAGATGGAATCGGCCGGCATCGTCGACGCCATCGCCACCGAGGATATCGGCAAGCTGCCCGATACCAACCTCGCCGAATCGCTGCAGCGCATCACCGGCGTCTCGATCGACCGCTCCGGCGGCGAGGGCGCCTTCGTCACCGTGCGCGGCTTCGGCCCCGAATTCAACACGGTCCTCGTCAATGGCCGGCAGATCGCCACCCCTACGGATCCTAGCCAAGCCAGCGGCCGTGCTTTTTCTTTCGATACCCTGGCCTCGGAACTGGTCTCGGGCGTCGACGTCTACAAATCCTCGACCGCGACGCTGCAATCGGGCGGCGTGGGCGCGACCGTCAATATCAAGACGGCGCGTCCCTTCGACTATAACGGCCTGAAAGGGTCCGCCTCGGTCAGCGGCGATTACGACTTCAACAGCGGCAAGAGCGCCCCGAACGGCTCGTTCCTGGTCAGCGACAACTGGAACGGCAAGTTCGGCGCCCTGGCCACCTTCACCTATCAGGAACGCCATGACCGGCTGAACCAGGCCTCGACCGACGGCTGGCTGGTCAATCCGGGTGTTCCCGCCGCGGCGATCAATGGCGGGACGGGCGTCGCCCATACGCCGTCCAATCCACAGGGCAACATCTTCATCCCGCAGGATTTCAACGAACTGGTGACCTTCGAGGACCGCCAGCGCATCGGCAGCACGCTGGTCTTCCAGTACGCGCCGAGCGACACTCTGGTGCTGACCCTCGACGGGCTCTTTTCCCAGTTCAAGAACACCACCGACGCCCGTTCCTTCGGCCATTGGTTCACCGCGTCGAACCTCGACAGCGTGACCACCGATCCCAACGGCACCGCCATCAACCTGACCCAGAGCACCGGCCTCGGCGACGATTTCCACGACAAGAAATACGACAAGATCACCCGCACCGGCGATCTCGGCTTCAATGCCGATTGGGACATCACTAACAATCTCAAGGCGGTGTTCGACGGCAGCTATTCGCGCGCCATCGAGGATCCCAACGGCGGCAAGGAATCCTATCTGACCCTGCTGGGCTACAATCAGGCCCTGGGCGCCTATCCGGCGCCGGCGACGACTTTCGTCAACAATACCGGCAACATCCTGCCCTATACGACCTGGTCCAATGTGCCGACCAGCGGCGCCAATGCCGGCGTGGTGGGCGGTACCCATCCCTTGTTCCAGCATGTGATGCTGCTGCGCGGCTATGGCACCGACGACAAGGTCGGGCAGGTGAAGCTCGATTTCACCTATAAGGGCGACGATGCCGGGATGGGCCTCCAGAAGATGCGCTGGGGCTTCTATTTCTCGCACGACGACAAGAACACCGCGCTCTATTCCAACGACGGCGGAACCGGCTGCACCACCTGCGGCTACAACATCCCCGCCCCGTCCAACGTGCCGATCGGGACGTTCAATGCCGGCAGCGGGTTCCTCAACGGCATCAGCGGCTCGGGCAACCTGCTCAGCAAATGGCTGACCTTCGACGGCGACACCCTGTTCAACGCCATCACGGCGCAGCAGCGGGCGACCAACCCCAACTTCACCTTCGCCCCGCCGCAGGTCAACGACACCGACGTGGTCGAGCAGGTGCAGGGCGCCTATCTCGAAGGCGAATTCGGCGGCAATTTCTTCGGCCGGCCGATGAAGGCGGTGCTCGGCGCCCGGGTCGAGACGACCTTCTCGGACATCAGCGGCCTGTCGACCAATTTCCTGCAACTGGCCAAGATCCCGACCGATCCGACCCAGTATCAGGTGTTGACCGGCGGCACCGGCACGGTCGGGCAGCACAATCACTACACCGACATCCTACCCAATTTCTCGTTGCGCTGGGACCTCACCGACCAGCTGGTCACCCGCGCCGCCGTGTCGCAGACCATCACCCGGCCGACGCTCGAGGATCTCTCGCCGGTCACCACCCTAGTCACTTTGCGCCCCGGCAATTTCGCCGCCAGCAGCGGCAATGCGGACCTCAAGCCCTTCAAATCGAACAATCTCGATTTGTCCGCCGAATATTATTTCGGCAAGACCAATTACGTGTCGCTGGGCGCCTTCTATAAGGACGTCACCAACTTCATCGTGCTGAACAACAAGACGGGCACGGTCAACGGCTCGAACGGCTCGCCGCTGCTCGACCCCGCCACCGGCCTGCCGGCGCAATTCTCGATCACCGCCCCGGTCAATGGACAGGAAGCGACGGTCAAGGGCATCGAGGCGGCCTATCAGCAGGCCTTGTGGGATACCGGCGTCGGGTTCCAGGTCAACGGCACCTTCGCCGAAACCGACCACAATCTCGACACCGCCAATCTCTCCAACAAGTTCGCCGTCACCGGCCTGTCCAGCTCGGCCAATGCGGTGCTCTATTACGACAAGGGGCCGTATGAGGCCCGCCTCGCCTACAATTGGCGCGACAAGTTCCTGCAATATCTCGCCCCGCCTCCGCTGAACGGCGCCGGCCAGGCGGTGACCCAGGTGCGGCCGCGCTATCAGCTCGATTTCGGTTCGACCTACCACGTCACCGACTATGCCGGGATCTTCTTCAACGCGGTCAACATCACCAACACGCCGCTGCTGAAATATGCCTATTATGGCAATCAATTCCTCTATGCGGAGGATAGCGGCGTGCGCATCAATTTCGGCGTGAGGGCGAATTTCTAGCTCATGTCCCAGCGTCTTAAATCGGTTTGTATCGTAGGCGGCGGTTCAGCGGGTTGGCTGGCTGCCGCCGTCATCGCCGCGCGGCACCGTACCGGCCACCCCGACGACATCGAGGTGACGCTGATCGAAAGCGAGGCGATCGGCATCCTCGGCGTGGGCGAGGGCACCTGGCCGACCATGCGCAACACGCTGCGCAAGATCGGCGTGTCCGAGACCGAGTTCTTCCGCGAATGCAACGCCTCGTTCAAGCAGGGCGCCAAATTCTCCGGCTGGGCCACCGGTGCCGCGGATGATTTCTATTACCATCCGCTGGTGCTGCCCGAAGGCTTCCCGTCGCTCGACCTCGCCCCTTTCTGGAACCATTATGCGACCGGCAACGAGGCGGTGCCTTCCTTCTCGGACGCGGTCTGCTTCCAGGAAGCGGTGTGCGAGAAGGGCCTGGCGCCCAAGCTGATCACCACGCCCGAATATGGCTGCGTCGCCAATTACGCCTATCACCTCGACGCCAATAAATTCGCCGCCTTCCTCAAGAAGCATTGCGTCGAAAAGCTCGGCGTGCGGCATGTCGTCGACGATGTCGAAGAGGTCGTTCTCGACCAAACGGGCGACGTTTCCCATCTCCGCACCGCGAAGAGCGATGAGCTGCGCGCCGATCTGTTCGTCGATTGCACCGGCTTTCGCGCCTTGCTGATCGGCAAGGCGCTCGGCGTGCCGTTCCGTCCCTGCGACGACGTGCTGTTCATCGACCGCGCACTGGCCGTCCAGGTTCCCTACGACGCGCCGGACCAGGACATCGTGCCCCACACCCTGTCCACCGCGCAGAAGAGCGGCTGGGTGTGGGACATCGGCCTGCAGAACCGGCGCGGCGTCGGCTATGTCTATTCCAGCGCCCACAGCTCCGCCGAGGCCGCCGAGGCCGAGTTGGCGGCCTATGTCGGTCCCGCCATCGACACGTTGCAACCGCGCGAGATCCGCATCCAGTCCGGCCATCGCGAGCAGTTCTGGAAGGGCAATTGCGTCGCGGTCGGGCTGTCGGCGGGCTTCCTAGAGCCGCTCGAGGCCTCGGCGCTGGTGCTGATCGAATTGTCGGTCGAGATGATCAGCGCCATGCTGCCGGCGACGCGCGACACCATGGACATCACGGCGCGGCGCTTCAACGAGGTCACCCGCTATCGCTGGGATCGCATCATCGATTTCCTCAAGCTGCATTACAGCCTGAGCCAGCGCGACGACAGCGCCTTCTGGCGCGACAATCGCGACCCGGCCTCGATCCCCGATTCGCTGCAGGAACAGCTGGCGCTGTGGCGGTACCGTGCGCCGGGCGACCAGGATTTTTCCAGCAATAACGAGATGTTCCCGGCCGCCAGCTACCAATATGTGCTGTTCGGCATGGGCTTTAAGATGGATCTCAGCGGTCGCTCCTATCTGGTGCAGGACGGCGCCCGCGCCGAAGAGGCGTTCCGGCGCAATGCGGCGATGAAAGACAAATGGACCCGCACCCTGCCGAAGAACCGCGAGCTGATCGGCAAAATCCTCGAATACGGCATGGCGAAGGTTTGAAACATGCATCTGGTTGAGCTTTCGCGGCAGAGTCACGGCGGTTTACGCCTCGATCCGGCCCGCATCGGCGAGCAGGCGGCGCGCTGCCATATGGTGCCGCTGGTGATCAGCGAATTCCGCCGGGCCCTGGCCGATTTCCCCATCGTGCTGGCCAAGAGCCAGGAAACCGGCCGCTTCGCGCCCTATGCCCTGATGGGATTGGCGCCGGAGGAAAATCTGTTCTGGGACGGTACCCGTCTCGATGCGTCGCATGTGCCGCTCAATCTGCGCCGCCTGCCTTTCGCGATCGGCGTCGATCCGCAGGCGGATGGAACGTCGCGCAACGCGGTCTGCGTCGACATGGAAAGCCCAGCGGTCAGCGAGGCCGGGCCGGAAGCGCTGATTGACGGCGAGGGGCGCGATACCGCCTATTTTCTCGGGGTTCAGAAGGTGCTGCACGAGCTCTTGAGCTACAAGCTGCTGACTGAGCAGTTCGTCCAGACCCTGGCCGAACGCGATCTGATCGCCGAAATGCGGCTGAACATCGTCCTCGAAGGCGGCAAGCCGCTGGTTCTGACCGGCCTCTACGGCCTCGACGAGGACAAGTTCAACCGCCTGCCGGATGCCGCCCTCGCCCAGCTGCGCCAGGACGGCCATCTGACCCCGGCCTATGCGATGATGCTGTCGACGGCCCGCATCCAATCCCTGATCGACCGGCGCAACCGGCTCGAGGCGCGGGACCGGGCGTGGTTCCAATAGAGGCTTTCCGCTTCAATCCTGCCGCATCCGCAATGGAGATCGCGGTCGGCGCCGCGCCGTTGTTGGTCGTCGACGGCGTTTTCGCCGATCCGGCGGCAGCGAGATCGGAGGCGAGATCGTTGCCCGCGCCCTTGCCGCATCAGGACGATTTCTACCCCGGGCTGCGCTTTCCTCTGCCAGACGATTTTCACCAGGCCTTCGTCGATTGGCTGAATGGGCTGTCCGCGAAATCGTCGCTGCTGGCCGGCAAGCGGGCGGTCTCCGAGCGGAACGGCTATGTTTCGGTGGTCACCAAACCGGCCGCCGAGCTTCTACCGATCCAAACCCTTCCGCACTTCGACACCACCGACGACCAGATCTTCGCGGCGGTGATCTATCTGTTCGAGGCGGGATTCGGCGGAACCTCGTTTTATCGTCACCGTTCCACCGGATTGCAGTGCCTGACGCCGCGATCCGAATCGCTTTACCGAGCGGCCCTGCGCCGGGAAGTCGCCGATCCATCCGCTGTTCCGCGCCGCTACCGGAATGGCGGGGACGCCCTGTTCGATCGGATCCATCGCCAGGAGCCCCGCTTCAACCGGATGATCCTCTATCCTGGGCAGGCGCTGCATGCCGGCGATATCGATCCCGGCTTCGCCGGTGCCGCCGGCCTCGCCGATGGACGGTTGACCATCGCCGCGCTATGCCGCCTTATTCCCCGATGAAAACGCTTCGCGCACTCGCCCTGATCCTGGCCCTGGCGGCGCCCGCCTCTGCCGAGGAGGCGTTTCAGTACGAGGTCAAGGAAGGCCTCAATCTCAACGAATTCCTGCGCGAGGGGCCGGTGGCGGCGCATATGCTGCTGCGCTCTGGCCGCGAGCCGCGCTTCCTGGCGGTGTTCCCGGCCGGCAATAGCGGCGCCGGGCTGTGGTTCGAGCCGGTCGAGGGCGATCCGCAATGGGTGATCGATCGGGCGCCGCAAGCGGTGACCCTGCTTGACGGTGCCGGTCGTCCGCTCTACGGCATCACCAGCGAAGCCAGCCTCGAGACCCCGGTGCTCACGCCGAAACAGGCGGTGCTCTCCAGTGTGCGCTTCCTGCGCGACTATCAGGGCAAGGCGCCTGTCCCGGACGAGATCCTGGTGGCGCCGACGCGCCAGGAGACCAATTTGGTTTGGTCGCGCGACCGGCTCGACGGCGCCGCCGGCTATCGCCTGACTGTCGACGTGACCGGCGGAACCCTGGACGCGGACGGCAAGATCCTGGCCGGCGCCGACGGTCTGATCCGCCTGAAGTTCACCGCCGTTTCCGGCGAGACGCCGCTCACCCCGCTGTCGGGTGCCGCGCTGCTGAAAGACGACGCGGCGCCCGATCCGGCGGCCCGCAATGCCCTGACCTTCCTCAGCTATCGCGAAAAATTCCTCGCCGGGTCCTGGCGCTTCGACACCTATTTCGGCCGCGACACCCTGATGTCGACGCGCCTGCTGCTGCCGGTGCTGGCGCCCGAAGCGGCCGAGGCCGGATTGGGCGCGGTGCTGTCGCGCCTCAACGTGGCGGGCGAAGTGGCGCATGAGGAAGGCATCGGCGAGTACGCCGTGGCGACAGGCGGCAGCGCCAAACCGATCAACGACTACACCATGATCGACGGCAATTACATGCTGCCGGCGGTGGCCGCCGCCTATCTGCTCGACGATGCCGAAGGCCAGTTGCGCGCCGCCGATTTCCTGGCCAAGGACGATAATGGTAAGGCGCTGGTGCGCAATCTCGGCTTCGTGCTGCGCACCGCCGAGCCGTTCGCCGCGCATCCCGGCTGGCGGAGCTTGATCCGCTTCAAACCGGGCAAGCTGGTCGGGCAGTGGCGTGACAGCGAAGAGGGCAATGGTCGCGGCGTCTATCCTTACGACGTCAACGCCGTCTTCGTGCCGGCCGCGCTCGACGCCGCGGCGCGCCTGTTCGACAGCCGCCTGCTCGATCCCTATCTCGACGAAGGCCAGCGTGCCGCTTTCGCCAAGTCGGCCAAGACCGCCGAAGTCTGGCGCAGTCATGCACCGTCTTTGTTCGACGTCTCGGTGCCGCAGGCGCAGGCCCGCCAGGCCGTGGCGCGCTATGCCGCCTCGGAAGGCATCGCGCCGGTGCCGGTGACGGAGAAGGCGGTACGCTTCCATGCTCTGTCGCTGGATGAAGCGGGCCATAAGGTGCCGGTGGTCAATTCCGACGAAGGCTTCGCCCTGCTGTTCTCCGATCCGGCGCCGGCCGCGCTGAAGCGGGCGCTGGACGCCATGATGCGCCCCTTCCCGCTCGGGCTGCTGACCGATGCCGGTTTGGTGGTCGCCAATCCGGTGTTTGCCGATCCCGCCGTGCAGGCGCGCTTCTCGCGCAACGCCTATCACGGCACGGTGATCTGGTCCTGGCAGCAGGCGGTGTTGGCGGCGGGCTTGGAGCGTCAGCTGAAGCGGACGGGATTGCCGGCGCCGCTGCGCGCCGAGCTGCAGGCGGCAAAGCGGAGCCTGTGGCGCGTCATCGAGGCCAACCGCGCGCTCAGCAATTCCGAACTCTGGACCTGGAAGCCCGATCAGGGCCGCATCGTCGCCACGGCTTTTGGCGCCAATGCGGGCGATGCCGACGAATCCAACGCCGCCCAGCTGTGGAGCACCGTCTATCTGGCGGTGCGTCCGTTACCTCAGTAACGGTTCCAGCAGCGAGGCCGGTCAGTTCCGCCGCCCCACCATCGCTAGTGTGGCGATTCTTAAGTTCCTACGTCTTTGATACCGGCGATTTTAGGAACTTAAGAATCTCCTTGGCCACACTAGATAATTGATAAGGCTAGTGTCCTGATCGATCGCGAAGTTCGTATGTCGTTTGATCCTGGCATCACGAACTTCGCGATCGGGACACTAGCGCGCCCAGGCTGACGGCCGCGGCGCCCGACAGATAGACCCCGACATAAGCGAGATTGCCGCCGGCGGCCAGGCTTTGGGCCAGCACCGGCGCCAGTCCGCCGCCCAGGATGCCGCCGATATT
>Ga0213872_10000118_pt1 | contig 73787 bp, 70 predicted proteins | sample VelepicomBERX_R2_FD_160071 | JGI IMG/M metagenome (GOLD analysis project Ga0213872, IMG submission 160071) | Rhizosphere microbial communities from Vellozia epidendroides in rupestrian grasslands, the National Park of Serra do Cipo, Brazil - RX_R2 | ecosystem: Host-associated > Plants > Roots >... | reverse complement strand
GGCGCATGACATTCTCCTCTGCGCCGTGTGGCGCATGATGTCAGCTTATGCCTGCCCTGCCTCGATAACCGAAATTACCGATGTACGGCCGCCGAGGCCATGACCAGCTCGTCCGGCGTGCCGACATTGAACCAGCCCCCATCGAACCGCTCGCCGCTGATGCGCCCTTGCCGCGCAGCAGCCTTCAGGATCGGCCCAAGCGGCGCCGTGGCGCCAGTGGCGACCTCGGCCACCAATTCGGGTTTCAATACCATCAGGTTGGCATAGCAAAGTCGGTCGGGCGCATCCGGGTCGATCAGGCCTGCGGGCGATAGGCCAAAGTCGCCAACAGGGTGGTAGGGCGGGTTGGGTACCACCACCAGATGCGCCTGGCGCTGTCGGTCACGCGCCAGGGCAGTCGCTGCATCGCAAAGGCGAGCGAGTGGGTAGTCCGTCACGATATCGGCCGACAGCAACAGAAATGGCGCATCGCCAAGCAGATGGCGGGCATAGGCGATGCCGCCCGCCGTTTCCAGCGCGACTGCTTCGCGTGAGAAGCTCAGCGATACGCCGAACTGCGCGCCGCTACCCAACGCCGCGATAATCTGTTCACCCAACCAGGCCACGTTGATCACGATGTCGCGAATACCCGCCGCTGCCAACGCCTCGATATGACGCACGATCATCGGCTTGCCGGCAACCTCCAGCAACGGTTTCGGCGTATGGTCGGTCAAGGGCCGCATGCGTTCGCCGCGACCTGCCGCCAGAATCATCGCGCGCATCAGCTGCGCTCGAAGAACTGACCCGCAATGCCAAGCGCCGCGTCGACGGCCGCAGTATCGACATCCAGGTGCGTGACCCAGCGTTGGGCCGTACCCACGCTACTAACGAGCAAACCAGCCACATTCAAGTGCGCTGCAAAATCGGCGGCAATGGCGGCATCGACCTGCACGAACACCATATTGGTCTGTGTCTCGACCGTCAGCCCGGGTAACTGGGCCAGCCCGGCCGCCAGGCGGGCCGCGTTGGCATGGTCGTCAGCGAGGCGTGCCAGATTGTGTTCCAATGCATAGAGGCCCGCTGCCGCCAGCAGCCCTGCTTGCCGCATGCCACCCCCCAGCATCTTGCGCCAGCGCTTGGCCTGGCGGATGAAATCCTTGCCGCCCAACAAGACCGAGCCGACCGGCGCACCAAGGCCCTTGGAAAGACACACCGAGACCGAATCGAAGCCCTTCGCCAGCGCGCTGAGCTCAACACCCCGTGCCACGGCGGCATTCCAGATACGCGCACCATCGAGGTGGGTCGACAGGCCGATGCCATGCGCCCAACTGGTCACCTCGTCCACATAGGCTTGCGGCAGCACCTTGCCGCCAATGGTGTTTTCGAGCGCCAGCAGCCGAGTACGGGCGAAGTGCGCATCGTCGGGCTTCACCGCCTTCTTCAGCTTTTCGAAGGGCAGTGTGCCATCGGGCGCATTCTCGATCGGCTGCGGCTGGATACTCCCCAACACCGCGGCGCCGCCGCCTTCGTATTTGTAGGTATGCGCATCCTGGCCGACCAGGTATTCCTCGCCACGCTGACAGTGCGTCATCAAGCCGATCAGGTTGCTTTGCGTGCCAGAGGGTACAAAGAGCCCGGCTTCGTATCCCAGGCGCTCCGCCAACACCGCTTGCAGGCGAATCACCGTCGGGTCGTCGCCCCAAACGTCGTCTCCGACCGGCGCACTGGTCATCGCCGCCAGCATGGCCTGCGAAGGGCGCGTGACGGTATCGGAACGGAAATCGTAGCGGGCGGGGGCACTGCTGGGGGAGGGGTAAGCCATGTCGCGTTCCTAATGAGTTGGGTCAGTTCAGCCGTAGGCTAAAATGTGTAGCCCACGCCCGGCACAAAGCCGGTCAGCCGGTTGATGAGCTTGTAGAGCGGATGCAGCTCGCCGTATCGCGCGCAGGTCTCGCGCAGATAGTCGAGCGCCACCGGCATGTCGTCAATGTACTTCGTCTTGCCATCGCGATGCACCAGCCGGGCAAAGGTACCGAGGCTGCGAATATGGCGGAATACCCCCATCAATTCGAACTGCGCATAGAAGGTATCAAAGGCGTCAGGCACCGGCAGTCCGGCGCTACGGGCTTTTTCCCAGTAGCGGATACACAGGTCGAGGCGGAAGTCCTCCGGCCACTGGATATACATATCCTTCAAAAGACAGACAAGATCATAGGAGATGGGGCCGCGCCGCGCGTCTTGGAAATCCAGTACGGCAGGCGGATCACCCGCCATCAGGTTACGACTGTGGAAGTCGAAATGGATCAGTACCTTGCCTTGCGACTGCGCATGCATCACCAACAGCGCGCGGCAGCGCTCCCACACCCGCAAGTCCTCACCCACGAGGGGCTTTTCCAGATGGCGTGCTGCATACCATTCGGCAAAGCGGTCGAGATCGGCACTCATGGTCGCCGCATCGTAGTCAGGCAGCGTTTCGGCGCCTTCGACCTGCTGCAGCGCGAGCAGGCTGTCGATGACGGCGCGATAGTGCTGCTGTGCCTTTTGCTCGTCCGCTTCTGCCTTCAGCACCGTCAAGAGATCTTGCTCGCCGGCGTCTTCCAACAGCAGAAAGCCGTTTTCGAGATCATGCGCCAGCACACCCGGCACACGTACGGCCGGCTTGAGCAGGGCTGAGATCGCCACGAATGGGCGGCAATCGTTCGTCGTGGGTGGCGCATCCATCACCACGCGGGTGCTGCCGTCAGCCAGGGTGACGCGGAAGTAGCGACGGCTGCTGCCGTCGTCCGCCAAGGGGGTCAAGGTATGGCCAACAGGGAGTTGCGTGGCCAGCCACGCGGTCATTTGTTCGGTGCGTTGCATGCGAAGTTGTCGTCTGCGTTTGTCTGGAATGCGAAAGTATGCGATTTTAGCGCACTTCGTTTCTGCTCCGATGCCGCGCCGATGCCGCGTTTTCCGATATTACCTCTCGTCGTTGCCGTACTTTCCGCGTGGGCACTGGCTGACACCCCAGGTCCGACGGTGATCGATGCCGACCATGTCGATGGCATCGGCGACCGTGAAGCACACGCAGAAGGCGCCGTGGTGATGCAACGGGACAACGAAACCGTCGAAGCCGATTGGGTCAAGTTGTTCCAGCCCATGAGCGAGATCACGGCGGGCGACCATACCCGGATGACGCAGAAGGGTGACGTATTCGATGGCGGCGAGTTGAATTTGCGTGACGATGTACGCATCGGCACGCTGGAATCGCCGCGCTACAGCATGGCACCGCGCACGCCCAAGCATGTCGACCCGTTTGCCCCCCCCGAGCGCAGTATGAAGCACGGCGGGCATGGCGATGCCGTGCGGCTCTTGTTCGAGGGCCCCGATAAATACCGGCTTGAGCAGGCCCGTTTCACCACCTGCTCGCCTGATAACGAAGAATGGTTCATCCGCTCCAAGGAAATGGAGCTGGACTACACCCGCAACCTCGGTACGATCCGCAGCGGTGTGATCGAATTCAAGGATGTGCCGATCATTCCGGCCCCTTACCTCGACTTCTCGCTCGATGGTTCGCGCAAGTCCGGCTTCCTGCCGCCGACCTACGGTGCCGGCGGCCACGGAGGGCTGGATCTGACCGTTCCCTGGTACTGGAACATTGCGCCGAATTTCGATGCCACGCTGTCGCCGCGTTTCATCAGTAAACGCGGGCTCCTGATGGGTAGCGAATTCCGCTACCTGGAACCCGGCCTGAGCGGGCAGCTGAAGGTCGAAGATATTTCGCACGACAATCTCTTCGGCGGTAGCCGGCATAGCTACGGCCTGCAGCATCATCAGGACATCGCACCGGGCTGGCATGCCGATTTCGACCTGCAAAGCGTGTCGGACGACCGCTATTTCGCCGACTTCGGCGACCGGATTGCCGTGGCTTCGACCACCTACCTGCCGCGCAATGCCATCCTGACCTACAGCCAACCGGGCTTTACCGGTACGCTGGCGGTGCTGCGCACGCAAACCATTCAAGACCCGACCAACCCGATCGCGATCACGGTGCCGTATTCGCGCGAGCCGCAGCTGAACCTGGCCTATAACCCGGTCGATGCCACCGGCTACCACCTCGAAGCCACGGCCGAGGCGGTCTCGTTCCGCCATCCGACCGAGATCGAGGGCAAGCGGTACAACACCTATCCAAGCATTTCCTGGCCGTTTGAGAATGCCTGGGGCTTCATCACGCCCAAGATCGGTTTCAACGCCACGCATTACCAACTGAACGACGGCCGCACCATCGACCGCAACCTGCCCATCACCAGTCTCGATTCGGGGCTCTATTTCGACCGTGATATCCACTTCATGGGCGAAGAGATGGTGCAGTCGCTCGAACCGCGCCTCTATTACGTGCGCATCCCGTATCGTGACCAGTCAGCGATTCCGAATTTCGACACCGCGCGCGCGGACTTCAGCTTTGCGCAGATCTTCAGCGAAAACCAATTCGTCGGCGGCGATCGGATCAACAATGCGAACCAGATCACGGCCGCGGTCACCTCGCGCCTCTCGGAAGCCGATACCGGTATCGAACGCGCGCGCCTGACCGTGGGCCAACGCTATTACCTCGAATCGCAGCGCGTCGGCCTGCCGGGCGATACGCTCAGTAATACCCGCTCGTCCGACTTGCTGACCGCCCTGAGCGTGCAACCCAACAAGGATTGGTGGGTGGATTCGGGCTGGGATTACAACGAAAGCACAGGCAGCACAGCCAAGGCCACCTTGGAACTCCGCTACCAGCCCGCCGCAGGCAAGGTGTTGAACCTCGCTTACCGGCTCGACAAGATCAGCGACAGCAAACAGGTCGACATCTCGGCAGAATGGCCGATCACCGCGCGCTGGCATGGGGTATTTCGGCACAATTGGTCCATCATCGACCATCGTGCCTTAGAGACCTTGGCCGGCTTCGAATACAATGGCGGCTGTTGGGCGTTCCGGGTCGTGTCACAACGATTCGTTACCTCGTCCACAACCTACAGCACGCCAATCTTCTTCCAGCTTGAGCTGAACGATTTCAGCTCGATCGGCACTAACCCGCTTCAGGTGCTGAAGGACAGCATCCCTGGATACTCCAAGTTGAATTGACCATGATGCGTAACGCTTGCTTTGCTTCACTATTCCTCGCCACGGTAACGAGCAGCCCTGTGTTGGCCGAACCCGTGACGCTCGACCGCGTGGTGGCGATCGTCAACAAGACAGCCATTACAGAAATCGAGCTGGAACAACGGGTTGATAACATCAAGCGCAACCTGGAACGCCAGCATGTTGCAGCGCCCACCAACGACGTACTGCGCCATCAGGTGCTGGAGCGCCTGGTGCTGGAACGCGTGCTGGTCGATTACGGCGCCGAAATCGGCATGAAGGTCGACGACACGCAGATCGACCATACGATGGAACGCATCGCCCAGCAGAACAAGATGACGGTGCCGCAGTTCAAGGTCGCGCTGGAGAAGGAAGGCACGCAGTTCAACGAATTCCGTGAGGAAGTCCGCCAGGACATGCTGACGCAACGCCTGCGCGAACGCGAAGTCGACAACAAGGTGTTCGTAACGGACTCCGAAGTCGACCAGTACCTGGCACAGAACAAGACGGACGGCCAGGGCGCCGGCCGTGAATTCCACCTCGCCCATATTCTGATCGCGTTGCCCGAAGGGGCCGCGCCGGATCTCGTCGCCACCAAGGCCCGCCGCGCAGAAGGCGCCGCCCGTGCACTCGCTGGCGGCCAACCGTTCGCCGAGGTCGCAGCCAGTTTCTCCGAAGCGCAAGACGCCTTGTCGGGCGGCGATATCGGCTGGCGCTCGGCCGGTCGTCTGCCCCCGACCTTCCTCGACGCCATCCAGAAGCTGAAAGATGGCGAAGTCACGTCTGTCATACGTAGCCCGGCCGGCTTCCACATCCTGAAGCTAGTCGAACACCGTGACCGCGACGCCAAGGAAATCATCAAGCAGACGCACGTGCGCCATATTCTGGTGAAGGTGAACGAACTGACGTCGGAATCCGACGCCAAGGCGCGCATCGTGGAAATCCGCGACCGGATCAACGCGGGCGCCAAGTTCGAAGAACAAGCTAAGCTGTATTCTGAAGACGGCACGGCATCGAAGGGGGGCGACCTCGACTGGATCAACCCTGGCGATACGGTGCCTGAATTCGAGCAGGCCATGAATGCACTGCCTCCAGGCGAACTATCGCAGCCGGTACGCACCTCCTATGGTTGGCACTTGATCCAGGTGATCGAGCGCAAGGAACAGGATGTAACCAAGGATAAGGAGCGGCTGCGCGTACGCACCGAACTGCGCGACCGTAAGGCCGATGAGCAATACGACGAGTGGATTCGCCAGCAGCGCGACCGTGCCTTCGTCGAAATGCGACTGGACGAAAAGTAAGCCCAACGATGCACCCCTCGGGGTGCATCGTGCATTGCCACCAATCCGGATGACGTCATGAGCACGCTGCCTGTCATTGCGATTACCACCGGCGAGCCGGCCGGCATCGGGCCGGAACTGGCTTGCCTGCTGCCCGACACATTGCCCGCCCGCCTGGTACTGATTGGCGACCGCAACATGCTCGCCGAGCGTAGCGCGCTGGTCGGCGGCCGAGGCCTGTGCGACTACGATCCGGCGACATCGGGCCCGCAAGATGGCAAGCTGGAGGTGCTGCACACACCGCTCGCCACCCAGAGCGACCCAGGCAAGCTCGACACCCGCAATGCGGACTATGTCTTGCGCACGCTCGACCGGGCCATTGCCGGTTGTGAATCGGGTGAGTTCGGTGCCATGGTTACCGCGCCGATCCATAAGGGCATCATCCGCGATGCCGGCCACCCCGACTTTACCGGCCATACCGAATACCTCGCCGAGCAGACCGACACACCCTTGGTGGTGATGATGCTGGCCGGCACCTGCCCGACGATCTCGGAAGGCTACCAGCTGCGCGTCGCCCTGGTGACGACCCACCTACCGTTGTCGGAAGTCCCGGCCACCATCACCCCGGCGCGGCTTGAGTCCACCTTGCGCATCCTGCATACCGACCTTTGCCGCCGCTTTGGGTTGATGGCACCGCGCATCGCGGTTGCCGGCCTGAACCCGCATGCGGGCGAGGGTGGCCATATGGGGCGCGAGGAAATCGACGTGATCGTGCCGGTGCTGGAACAATTGCGCCAGGAAGGCATGGTGCTGAGCGGCCCACTCCCTGCCGACACGCTATTCAACCCCGACATGCTGGAACGCTTCGACGCCGTGCTGGCGATGTATCACGACCAGGGCCTGCCGGTGCTCAAACACGCAACCTTCGGCCATGGCGTGAACCTGACCTTGGGCCTGCCCATCATCCGTACTTCGGTCGACCATGGCACGGCACTCGACCTTGCGGGCACGGGCCGCGCCGATATCGGCAGCCTGATCGCCGCGACCCGCCTGGCACTCGATCTGGCCGCCTTACGGGCGCTTTAGCCATTCCAAGCCTTAGTCGTTCAAATCGCCGCCAGGCAACTTTCTGGCTAAGCGCACGAACGCGGACCGCATACCCGCTACAGCCAGTTCGTACAACAACAATGCCCGCAGGCTTTTGTGGGCGACTTTGCCGCATTCCCCCTACAATATCGGCATGAGCAAGCATATCCCCCGTAAGCGCTTTGGCCAGAACTTCCTGCAAGACCAAGGCGTCATCCGCGACATCATCAGTTGCATCTCGCCCCGCCCCGACGACGTAGTGGTGGAAATCGGTCCCGGCCTCGCCGCCTTGACCCAGCCCTTGCTGGATCAGCTCGACGTGCTGCATGCCGTCGAAATCGACCGCGATATCGTCGCGCACCTGAGCAAGCGTTACCCGCCGACGAAGCTGGTCATCCACAATGTGGATGCGCTGAAGTTCGACTTCGGCGGTTTGGCAGCCGAAATCGCCCCGGGCAAGCAGATTCGCCTTGTCGGCAACCTGCCTTACAACATTTCCACACCGCTATTGTTCCACCTCGCGAGCTTTGCACCCCAGGTCGCCGATTGCCATTTCATGCTGCAGAACGAAGTGGTGCTGCGCATGGTCGCAGAACCGAGCTGCGCGGATTACGGCCGCCTCTCGGTGATGCTGCAGTACTTTTTCCATATGGAAAAGCTGCTCGATGTGCCGCCAGAGGCCTTCGACCCGCCGCCCAAGGTCGACTCGGCCATCGTCCGCATGATCCCCCGGCCGTTTGAGCTCGCCGCGCAGTCGGTCGACCAGCTGGAGCGCCTCGTCGCGCAAGCCTTCGCCCAACGCCGCAAAACACTGCGCAACAATCTCAAGGACATCGTCTCCGACGCGCAATTTGCCGAGCTTGGCATCGACCCGACGGTACGGCCTGAAAACGTGTCAGTAATCGACTACGTCCGCATGGCGAACCGTATTGCCGCATCGCAGTCATAAGGCGTGCGAATCCCCCGCTGGCCGGGTCTATAATCCAGCCAGCGGGATACAAACCATTGTCATTAGGGATTCCACCGCTTGTTGTGGTTGATGTTGTCGCTACACTTCGCGACACTCCACACGCGCCCCGGAATATAAAACGCACAATTGCGTTGTATAGTCAGGAGCTTAGCCAAGCCAGAAACTGGCTCACGGCACAGCGTCACCGGGCGCCAACCCGCTTCGACACCCTGAAGCGGGAGGGTTATGACCCGAACATTCATCAGTTGTAGCCGCCCATCGAACGACTATAGTCAGCATAGCTTCGTTGGTAGAGATTCGAATACAAGGAGCCCCTCTATGCGCAAGTCCATGTTGTTGACCGCCGTACTCGTCGCAAGCCTGACCGCTGTCCATGCCGAGGAACTGACCGGCACGCTCAAGAAGATCAACGATTCCGGCATCATCACCATCGGTCATCGCGAATCGTCGATTCCGTTCTCCTATATCGACGAACACCAGAAGCCGGTCGGCTACGCCATGGACCTGTGCATGAAGGTAGTCGACTCGGTGAAGAAGAGGCTGAACAAGCCATCGCTGATCACCAAAATGGTGCCGGTGACCTCGCAGACGCGCATCCCGCTGATGGTGAATGGCACGATCGACATGGAGTGCGGCTCCACGACCAATTCCAAGGAACGTCAGAAGCAGGTCGCATTCAGCAATTCCTACTATGTGACCTCCGTGCGCATGGTGGTGAAGGCCAACTCGGGTATCAAGTCGCTGGCTGACCTGAATGGCAAGGCCGTAGTCACCACCACCGGCACCACGTCTGACCGCCTGATCAAGCAAAACGAAGCGGCCAAGAACCTCGATATCAAGAACCTCTACGGCAAGGATCACGCCGAGAGCTTCCTGATGGTGGAAACCGGCCGTGCTGCCGCCTTCGTGATGGATGACATCCTGCTGGCAAGCCTGATCGCCGATTCGAAGAACCCGAAGGACTACGCCATCGTCGGCCCTGTGCTGAGCGTGGAACCGTACGGCATCATGGTGCGTAAGGATGATCCGCAGTTCAAGCAGATCGCCGATGACACGCTGGCCGCCCTCTTCAAGTCGGGCGAAGGCAACAAGCTCTACAACAAGTGGTTCATGAGCCCGATCCCACCGAAGAGCGTCAACATCAACCTGCCGATGAGCGACAAGCTGAAGGACGCATTCGCGCACCCGAACGACGTCGGCATCTGATTACGTAATCGGCCGTATAAGAGGGGCCTCACGGCCCCTCTTCGCATGGAGTTGAACCAATGCTGCACTACCAATGGAACTGGGCCATCATCCTTGAGCAGGTGCCCGGTACCGAAGAGTTCTACTACCAGTGGCTGATCAAGGGCCTGGAGCTGACATTGGCGACCGCCTTGTCGGCCTGGCTGATCGCACTGGTCTTGGGCTCCCTGATCGGTATCGCGCGTACGGTGCCCAACAAGTGGCTGTCCGCGCTCGCTACGGCCTATGTGGAAATCTTCCGCAATATCCCGTTGCTGGCCCAGCTCTTCTTCTGGTTCTTCGTACTGCCAGAGCTATTGCCAGAGGCGGCAGGCGACTGGATGAAGCAGAGCATGCCTTACCCCGAATTCATCACCGGCGTGTTTGGCCTTGGCCTCTTTACCGCCGCCCGCGTCGCCGAGCAGATCCGTACCGGTATCCTCGCGCTGCCACGCGGCCAGAAGAACGCCGGCCTCGCCATGGGCTTCACGCTGGGGCAGACCTATCGCCATGTTCTGCTGCCGATGGCTTTCCGCATCGTGATTCCGCCGCTCACGTCGGAATTCATGAATATGTTCAAGAATTCCGCCGTTTGCTATGGCATTGGCCTGACCGAGCTGTATTTCCAGCTAAAGCAAATCACCGGCGACTACGCACCTGGCAATGGGCTTGAAGTTGCCGGATATGTCACGCTGATATATCTAGCAATGGCACTAGTTGTAAATCGCGGAATGGCGTGGGTGGAACGCAAGGTCACAATACCCGGTACCATCGGGGGGACCAAGAAATGAGCTTTGATTTCGGCGAAATCGTCAATAATCGCGTCTATTTGCTGGAAGGTCTAAGCTATTCGGTAAAGCTGACTGGCTTCGCAATGACAATTGGTATCATTGTTGGCTGTCTGCTAGCAATGGCCCGCCTTTCATCCATAAAGCCTCTCTCGTTGGCGGCAAGCGGCTACGTCAATCTGTTCCGATCCTTGCCTCTCGTGTTAGTGATTTATTGGTTCTATATCCTCGCCCCTCTCCTCTACGGGGAAGCGGTAGGAGCAGATCGGTCGGCCTATATCACCTTCTCGGTGTTCGAGGCCGCGTACTACTGCGAAATCATCCGTGCCGGTATCCAGTCGGTTTCACGCGGGCAGATCGGTGCGGGCCAAGCTGTTGGCTTCACCTACTGGCAGAACATGCGCTTTGTCGTGCTGCCGCAGGCTTTCCGCAATGTGCTGCCGCTCCTGCTGCTGCAGACCATCATCTTGTTTCAGGATACCTCGCTAGTCTATGTAGTCGGCGCGAAGGACTTTCTGGGCATGGCTGACACCATTGGTCATAGGGACAGTGCGCTGAAGGAAATGTATTCGTTTGTCGCCGTGTCCTACCTGGTGATCAGTTTCATTCTGTCGACGCTGGTCAAGAAGCTGCACCAGCGCATCGCTGTGATCCGTTAACGACGGAACAAAGGATTCAATATGATTTCGATCAAGAACGTTTCAAAGTGGTACGGCAACTTCCAGGTACTGACCGATTGCACGACCGAAGTGAACAAGGGTGACGTGGTCGTCGTCTGCGGTCCGTCGGGCTCGGGCAAATCCACGCTGATCAAGACGGTCAACGCGCTGGAACCCTTCCAGAAAGGCGAGATCATCGTCGACGGCATTTCGGTGGGCGACCCGAAGACCAATCTGCCCAAACTGCGCTCGCGCGTGGGCATGGTGTTCCAGCATTTCGAGCTGTTCCCCCACCTCAGCATCACCGAGAACCTGACGATCGCTCAGCAAAAGGTGCTCGGTCGCAGCAAGGATGAGTCCGCCGAAAAGGGTCTCAAACTGCTCGACCGCGTCGGCCTGCGCGCCCATGCCGACAAGTTCCCTGGCCAGCTCTCGGGCGGCCAGCAGCAGCGCGTGGCGATTGCCCGTGCACTGGCGATGGACCCGATCGTGATGCTGTTCGACGAGCCGACCTCTGCGCTTGATCCGGAAATGGTCAACGAAGTGCTCGACGTGATGGTGGAACTGGCGCAAGAAGGCATGACCATGATGTGCGTGACCCACGAAATGGGCTTTGCCCGCAAAGTGGCGCACCGCGTCATCTTCATGGACCGCGGCAATATCGTGGAAGACTGCAGCAAGGAAGAGTTCTTCACTACGCAGCGCTCTGAGCGCGCGCAGCACTTTTTGTCGAAGATCCTGCAACACTGATCGGGCAGTTGTATATCGCCTACAAAGCCCGGCCCTGGCCGGGCTTTGTCATTCCAGCAGCATGGCGTGCCAAACTGCAACACCTGCCGTGAAACACAAATATGCCAAATATGTACGAGGTAAGCATTTGAAAACCTTTGCTACAATGCCCCGGCATCATCGCTGTGTACCTAAAGCCGCTCGGTGAATGCATAACAAATTCAAAATGCTCTGGGAGGAATAATGGACTTTCCGTCACGCACTGCGCTGACGGCGACGTTGATCGTCGCTATTTCCGGCTGCGCCAGCATGCAAAGCCACAACGACCTGTCCAACAAGGTCGAAGATGCACGTCACACCGGTGGCATCCCTGCCGCCCTCCAACAGCTCGACGCGTCCGCCACCACTGACTCGGCCAAGGCCGAACTGCTCTACAACATGGAGCGGGGCGAGCTGTTGCGCTTGAACCAACAATTGCCCGACAGCACCGATGCCTTCCTCAAGGCCGACACCAAGGTGCAGGAATGGGAAGACACCGCCAAGACCAACCCGAGCAAGCTCTTGAGCACGGCCGGCGCCGCGCTGATCAGCGAACGCCTGATGCCGTATGAAGGCCGCGACTATGAAAAGGTCTGGCTCACCACGCGCCTCGCGCTGAACCGCCTCGCCGTCAACGACCTCGACAATGCCCGTGTCGACATCAAGCGCACGCACGAACGCGAAGCGGTGATCGCCGCATTCCGCTCGAAGGAAACCGACGCAGCGGAAGAAGATGCCAAGGCCAAGGGCGCCCAGGTCGAGGGCAAGGACATCAACGGCTACCCCGTTGAAACGCTGAACGACCCAGAGGTGCTACAGCTGAAGAACGGCTACCAGAACGCGTTGAGCCACTATCTCGCGGGCTTTGTGTACGAAGTCTTGAATGAACCTGGCCTCGCCGCCCCCGGCTACCGCAAGGCGATTGAGCTCAAGCCCGGCTCATCGGTGCTGGAAGATGGCTTGCGTGGCCTCGATGCCCGAACGAGCTTCACCCAGAAACGTAAACAGCGCATGACCGACACGCTGTTCCTGATCGAAGCGGGCTCGGCCCCTGCGCGCCAATCGCGCGCCTTCACCTTGCCGGTGAATATTGGCGGCAAGTTCCGTACGGTCAGCATCTCCTACCCGGTGATCCAGCCATCGAAGGACCCGCTGCTGTCGAACCTGATCGTCGATACCCAGTCGGCCAAGCTCGAATGCGTCGTGGACTTGAACGTGATGGCCCGCCGCGAGCTGAAGGAAGAAATGCCCGGCATGATCTTCCGCAACGTGACCCGCGCCATCGCCAAGGGTGCCGTGCAAGACCAGCTGCAGAAGAACGGCGGCCTCGTTGGCGCACTGGTGGGCTCGGTGGCCTCGGCCGCGACCGAACAGGCTGACGACCGCATCTGGCGCTCGCTGCCCGGCCGTGTCTATGTGGCCCGCGCCTACCTGCCTGAAGGCGACCACCATATGATGGTGGGCGGCCGTGACCTTGGCACCGTCAAGGTCAGCGGCCAGTACGCACTGGTCCCGGTTCGTCTTTACGACGACAGCGTGATCCAGAGCCCGGTCAGCACCTTTGGCATGCTCGCGGCTAACCCGACACAGGACACCAAACCTGACACGAGCAAAACCAAGAACACCAAGAAGTCCAAGAAGACCAAGCCGGATGCACAACAGCCGGTCAATACCGCTGCCAGTACCAACTGATTTGCAGGCCAGGAGAAACCAATGAAACAGATCATGATTGCCGCTGCCCTCACCGCTGCCCTACTGGGTGGTGCCGCCCAGGCCGACACCGCACCGCCCGCCACGGGCGGCGCCGCCAGCAAGCTGATGCTGCGTGGCGACGCAATGGGCATCAAGGTTGTCGAAATGCGCGTGCAGCGCCGCAACGACATGCTGGTGGTGCAGGCCGACCTGCAAAACACCAGCAATAGCGACCGCCAGATTTTCTACCGCTTCCGTTGGCTCGACAGCAATGGCGGCCAGGTGGGCGACGGCGAAACCTTCAAGCAGGTGGGCTTCATGGGCCAGCAGCTGCAAACGCTGAAGGGCATCGCCACCCAATCCAACATCACAGACTTCCGTCTGGAAATGAATGTTGAAAGCAAATAACCCAAAACGTTACGAGGAGAAATTCATGTCCATTCGCCGCACACTCGCCCTGGGCCTTGGCCTTGTGGGCACCACGCTCGCTATCAGCGGCTGCACCTCGGTGTCGTCCCCGGTGGTCCGCTTCGACCGCGAAGTAAACTACGGCGATGCCAAGTCGGTTGAGCTCGTCACCAACGAATTCGGCTCGACCGACCTGCAGATGATCGCCGAAAAAATGGTCGGCAGCCTGCTCGAAACCGGCGTGTTCCAAGGCCGCCCGACGGTGACGATTTCCGGCGTCAAGAACAAGACCAGCGAATACATCGACACCACCAACGTGATGAACTCGATCCAGACCCAGCTCGTGAAGTCGGGCAAGGTACGTTTCACGCGTTCGATCCAGGAAATGCAAGCCGGCGTGGATGAGCTGCAGCGCCAAAACCAGAGCGGCCTCTACAAGCAGAACACCACCGCCAAGGTCGGCCAGATGACGGCGGCCAAGTACAGCCTCGAAGGCGAGCTGACCAGCATCGTGAAGAAGAACAGCGACACCAAGGACGTGTACTACAAGTTCACGCTGAAGCTGTTCGATGTGTCGGAAGGCACGATCGAGTGGGAAGACGAAAAGGAAATCCGCAAGACGTCGAAGCGTTAAGGTAACGCTAGCCTGACCGAGAGATTGATCGTCAGCGCACTGCCCGGAACCATCCAACGCCACATGCGTATTGAGCCCCTCGCCCCCAGCGGGAGAGGGGTTGGGGAGAGGGGGCAGGCGGCAACGCCGCTGACCTCCACCCGGGCACCTGACGGTCAATCACCGGCTACCCGCTGATTCATGCCGCACCCGCCCGCTCGTGCGCGCCGCGGCTAAAATCAGCGCTTCTATAAGGAACACGCCATGCAACGCAGAACCGTATTGAGTTTGCTCGCAGCCGCTCTTCTCACGCCAGTCGTACTGGCCGACGCCGGCGCACCGCGCATCGCCGTGACCGACCTTGCCTACACCCAGGCCGTGTCGCAGTATTTCCAGGTTGCCGAGATCAAGAGCAACACCAATGTCGCCGCCAACCGGAATGGCTTCGTCGCATCCGACCAGACGCAAGGCACCTATGTGGCCGGCACCTACAGCTATATGGAACAACGCGAACTCGGTTCCTTCACCAACGACATCAAGGGTGCGTTGCTGAAGGGCACCGCCTTCCGCTTGGTGCAGGGCAAGGCGTTTGACGCCGGCGCCCCGCAGCCGACGAAGGCCGAGCAAGTGCTGAACCAGATGAAGACCGGCAAGATGGCCAAGCCCGTGCGCCAGCCCGAGGTGAAGGACATCATCGCCCGCATCCGCAAGGGTGAGTTCAACAATGCCGACTATGTGCTCTTCGGTACACTGAGCAACGTCCAGTTCGTAGACCAGTTCTCGCCGCTGCAAGGCACCACCAGCGCCTCGTACCAGTACGGGCTGGACCTTGTGGCCGACTTCTCGCTGATCAACACCAAGACCTACGAGATCAAGGCAGCCTTCTCGGCCCAGGGCTCGGGCAACGACACCAAGCTGATCTCGAACCGGGGCGATACCTTCACCCCGAACCGTGGCAAGGTGATGCGCGAAACCTCGCAGACGCTCGCAACCTCGGTGTACGAGCAACTGGTCGAGCAGCTCGGCCTGAGCGACCCGAACATGGCGCGCCGCATTCGCGATACCACCACCGGTGGCAATATGAATACCGGTAACGGGCAACAGCAGCAACAAGCCCCGGTGAACCAGGAACCGATCACCATCCTGCGGTGATCGCCCGGCTCGCCCAGGCAAGCACAACGGCGCTGATCGCAGCCTTCGGGCTATGGTCAGCGCCGTTGTTCGCTCAGCCCTTGTTTGCCCACGCGACCAGTACGGTGGATACGCAAACCGTACCGATGCTGATTCGCGAATCCCCGTTGCAACCCACCCGCTACCGCGTCTTTGTCATTCCTGGCTCCGGCTGCGCCGGCATGGCCCCCATCGCCGATCGATACTTCGCCGGCCTGCAACACGCCGAAGTCATCGTGCTGCACAAGCCCTGGGTTGACCCCGACCAATGGCCTGCGCCGCATAACTGCCCTGCGTCTTTTGTGCAGCAGGACGATCTTGCGAGCTGGCTACGCGTCGCGCGCGCTGCAATACGCCAATACAGTGACGAACGCCCGTCCACGCTGCCGGTGGTGCTGGTCGGTATCTCGGAAGGTGCCGAGCTATTGCCCGCATTGGCCGCAGACCAGCCGGATGTGAAAGCCGTCGTGATGATCAGCAACGCCGGCCTCGACCCGGCCGAAGTCGGCGCCATGCAGGCGGAACGACTAGGGCAGAAGTCGGCGTGGGATGCCTTGCTGGCGACAGCGGCAAGCGACCGGCCAGACAGTGCCGTCGTCGAAGGCCGTACGCTTCGCTATTGGCGTAGCCTGCTGCATTGGCGGGTCTTGCAACCACTGCTGGATTTGAAGGTGCCGATCTTGCAGGCTTGGGGCGGGCAGGATGCATTGATTCCGGCGTCAGCCTACGCGCGGTTCCAGGCACTTGCTGCACAGCGTGAGGCGGGCGACTGCGCCATGACGTTTGCAGATGCAGATCACGGGTTGCAGGCGGGAGACAAGGATGAGGTGCAAGTGGTTTGGGGGCGTGTCGAGGCGTCCGTACGAAACAAGATATACTTTACCGATCCTCACGATGAAAGCATGATCAAGGGCATCTGTGATTCGATGTGAGATATTTATCGACATTTATCCGACATTGGCTCATGAGCAGCAATCCACCGGTCCTTTCAAACGATTACGTACAGTCATTCCGCAGAGCTTTCCGCGTTTTCGTTCCGCGTGAGGATTTGGATAAATTCATGCGGGTGATCCACCGAACGACTTCATCAGGGCGACTCAAGTATTGGCAGGAGATGTTACTTGATTCATTCTGCAAGGAAAACGGCTTCACTTTACCTTCGATTGATGAGCTCCCAATACTCTTCAACTTCTGCCATCTTCACGACATGGAACTATTGCCTGACATAGTACCCATTTTATTTGGGACGCGAAGGCTGCCATCACATGAGAAAAGACAGTTTGAAGCACAGAATTTTCCATTTGCCAACTTAGTCGCTGATGGTCCATGCTGGATGGCGTCTGAGATTACAAGAAAAATCAACTACTGTCCAAAATGCAGGGGGCAGTATCGATTGGCACATGATTGAATCAACGATTGTACCTCCATGTATGAGTGCAAAAATCCTTGCCAGAATTCTTATGCCAGGTCAAGACATAAATGAAAAGCTCGGATAGCGAGACTCTAATTACACTTGCGAACGCTCCCTGTTGGCATCCGATGCGCGAACATGTGCGTCGGGTGAATTTGGGTGGAAGACTTACAAATACTGTTGTTTCCGGTGAAGGAATCTTATTCCAGCGGAAATTTGGGACTGCATATTTGATTGTCACGGCATACGACTATTACGACGCAGTTAGCCATTGGTTTTATTTGCTAGATGTACGGGGACGTATAATTGATGTCGTCTCTCCACCTGACTATTTTGGCTTTTTGGGTGATGTAACGGAAGTTAACCAATCTAGTATTCGATTTCGTTTTAACCCTGGCGGTGAAGACTGGTGGTCATTACAAGTCGACTTGAAAGGTCGATGGTGTTATGACGCAGACGATATTCGCTATCGTTTGAATCGATTTCTCTTCCTCAAACGTCATTTGTCACTGAAGTGTGAAGGAGGCCGGCCTATTGGCCATGCCGCGTCACGACCCCATAGATTCTAGAGATAGAGAAGCTTTAGCGCGTAGGCTTACTAGATGGATCTACCGCCAAACTCAATCCAGTTAGGGAGAGCGTCATTCGGTTCATCTGGTGACGGGAAGTAGAACGATGCCTTAAACTCGTCAGCAAGCTTGCTGCCAACTTCCTTCGCGTGCATAGCCTCTGGCCAAGGCGACACAGCGCCGTTGAACAGGCGAATATCACCCCCGAACTTCACTGTCCCCAACCATTTTGTGACCACATTGTCGCTCTCCCGCACCACAGCGCTAAGAACGACATGCCACCCGGTCGTATCACCATCCCATAGCGCTTCAATGCAGAGAATTTCGCTATCAAGCCTTTTTGCCTTGTCATATAGAGACTCATAGCTCACAGCATCCCGTGCAAGTCTCAGTTCTTCGGCAGCATCATCAATCAGCGCTTGACGAATCCGTAGCTGCTCAGCGTCACAATAGCTGATATCCCATGGAATGTCCGCGCCGGCCTCTATCATTCGTCCTATTACACGTAAGTCAAACTGGGTATCGATCGCTGTACTCTGCTTTGAGGCTTTCCATGCCCAAACGCACTCAATCAACCACATGTTGGGAAATGCTTCGTTGAGCACCTGCCCAGCGTCATTTTTAGTAGCATCTGGGAAGCGGTCCAAAATGCCACGTAACACCTTGCTCGGTAGCTCACCTGCTTGAATCTTTGCGACAACTGTTTTGGGGTCAATATCTAAGATGCTAGGCATACACAGAGGTTCGATTTTGTCTTGAGTCAAATTAGCTGAAGAAACGTACTCTGCCGTGTTTGGTGAACTGTACTGCGACCTCGCAACCGCAGAGCACGCGCTGACAACATACCAGACGAAGTACCCCGTCAGTAACATGAAACAGCCCGCATCGGCAGGCTGTCCTTAGTTCATCACTCGCAACACCTACCCCAAATAGTCATAAACCACCTCACCCAACCCCAGCGTCAAATCACAAATAAAGTGCGTCGCCGACAGCACTTCCAGAACCGGCAAATCTGCCACCGGGGCCAAGGCGTGCGGGTAAAGGGCCAGCGCACCCGGCGCTGACCAAGCGCCCTTCAGTGTCACATCGGTGGTGTGGTAGCGCACGATTTCGCAGATGCGGGCGGTTCCGTCCACGTGGGGGATGATCTTGAGCAAGAAGTTGGGAGCCGCGAGCGAGTCGAGCAGTTTTTGGTGATCGAGTGGCGTGTACTTGTAGCCCATGGTGCCAGTGGCGATGCGCAGCGGGCCGAAGTCGAGCGTGCCAAGCAGGGTTTCGCTGGCGACGGTCAGCGAGGGTTTGCCGACCTTCTTGGGGAAGCCCCAGAGCTCGCGGCCGCCGGCGATGGGTGGGTAGTCATCGAGGAACATCGAGTGCACATAGCTGCCGTGCTGGCCGTTCAGCGTCACGGGGATCACCTGGCCGCTTTCGGTGTAGTCGCCAAAGCCCGTTGAGTTGGGCATGCGGATGAATTCGTATTTGACGACGGGTTCCGCAGGGATCAACGGCTCGGGCACCACCCGGCGCAAGGCTTCGGGGTCGGTGCGGTAGGTGATGATCATGTATTCGCGGTCGGTAAACCGGTATGGGCCAGGCGGGAAGGCCGGGCTCGTGAGCGGCATGGCAAACGCGTTGCGGCGGACATCTTCAATCTTCATGCGATTCGACTCCTATAACGGTATGCGACAGGTTCGGATTGGTCAGGTCATAGGTCACCACGGCGTCGCTGTTCTCGGTGCGGCGCAGCCAGTCAGGGTGATCGATGCAGAGCTGTACGTCGCGGCGGCCGTCGGCCCAGCGTTCTTCGACCGAGGCGCGCGAGAATTCGTAGTCTTTTGAATCGAGATGGTGTGCCGGCGGCCGGTAGATCAGGTGAACGATGTTGATCTCGCGCGGGTTGTGGAAGGCCTTGAGCTTTTTGGCGGCGGGGTGGTCGGCCAATTCAGCCGGCAAGGCATCGAGCAGCTCGCCGACGGCTTTCTGGATATTGGCCTTTTGCCGGATGGCATCGGTATTGAAGCGGGTACGGCTGGAGTAGAGGATGTCCTTGTGCCGCACCAGCGTTGCGGGCAGGTCGGCCGGTAGATCGCCCCGCGCGCTGAAGAGGTCGACCTGCAGCACCAGCGCGGGCGCCGTACTGCGGTGGTCGAGCACATATTGCAGCGGCGTGTTGGAGACGATGCCGCCGTCCCAATAATGCTTGCCGTCGATCTCGACGGGCGCAAAGGCAGGCGGCAGCGCGCCGCTGGCGATGACATGCTCGGGGCCAATGGTCTGATGGTGGTTGTCGAAATACACCGAGTTGCCGGTTTCGACCTCCACCGCGCCGAGGCTCAGTCGCACCTTGCGCTCATTGATGAGGTCAAAGTCGATCAGCTCTTCGAGCGTTTCGCGCAAGGGACGCGTGTCGTAGATGCTGTTGGCCTTGGGCGTGAGCGACCAGCCGAAGAGCTCGTGGCTTTGGCGCGGGCGATAGAACCCGGGAATACCGAAACTCGCCGCCATGGCGGCACTCGCCATATTGAAGAGCACGCGGCTGTGGTTATTCTCTGGCGCGGGCAGCACCAGATGCGACGACACCCGCTCCCAGAATTCGCGCAGGCGCGCGACGCGGCGTTCCTGCGGGTTGCCTGCGATGATGGAGGCGTTGATGGCACCGATAGAGACGCCCGCCACCCAATGCGGGCAGTATTGGGTCCCGACCAGCGCTTCGTAGACGCCAGCCTGATATGCCCCCAAAGCCCCGCCGCCCTGCAGCACCAGTGCAATTTCCGTTTGCTTGGGTGCCGGTGCCGGGCGCTTCCCCCTTGCCGACGTTTGCGGCTTGTTACGATCAGCCATGCGATGACCTCGTTGATGGATATCCTGTACGCATTGAGTGTAGATGATGCGATGCACAAACAAGGGCTTGGAGTACGCACTCGTCAATTAGTGCCATCGCGTCGTCGATGCGCATGGTGGCGCCGGGAGCGTGTCAAAGGCATGACAGCTGCGCGTTTTGGGCGCCCAGAAATGACAATACCCGGCGCGAGGCCGGGTATGCGTTTGTTTCTGTTGCGCCGCAGAAACGCGGCGCCGGGAATGCTCAGTCGCGGAAGACCGGCGTCTGCTTCATCATGATCGCCATGGCAGCGGCTTCGAGGTCTTTGGAGAGCAGCATGGCCGCGTTCCAGGTCGCCACATAGCGCAGGCCCTCTTCCACCGAGTGGTCGCGGGCGAAGAGCAGGTTTTCCTTCAGCCCGCGCGTGGTGAGCGGCGGCTTGCTCGCAATGGTCTGCGCTACGGCGGCCACCGTGCTCATCAGGCTGTCGCGGTCGGGCAGGCTCTGGCTCACCAGCCCCATCTGTGCGGCTTCTGCGCCCGAGACATTGCGCGCGGTGTAGGCCAGCTCACGTGTGCGGCCATCGCCGATGATCTTCGGCAGGCGTTGCAGCACGCCTACGTCGGCCACGATGCCGAGGTCGACTTCTTTCAAGCAAAAATTCGCATCGTGCGTGGCGTAGCGCAAATCACACGCAGCGATCAGATCCAGCCCACCGCCGATGCAGGCACCATGCACGGCAGCGATCACCGGCTTGCTGCACCGCTCGATGGCGGTCAGCGAATCCTGCAGTTCCAGAATCAGCTTGCGCAGCTTTTCGGCCTGCCGGCCCTGGCAGTCGTCTTGAATGCGCGCCTGCACACCCATCAGCATATTCAGGTCGATACCCGCGCAAAACTGCTCACCGTGGCCATGGATCACGCCCACGCGGGCCGAGGGCTCTGCGTCGAGCCAAGCCATTGCCTCCTTGATCTCGCGCCACATGGCGTCATTCATGGCGTTCGCGCGGTCGGGCCGGTTGAGGCCAATCTGCGCGACGTGGTTTTCCAGCGTGATGCTCAGCGTGGTGAAGGTGGGGAGGCTCATACCGTTCCTGATGTCGTCGGGTTTAGCGAAGGGCGATCGCGATTAGTTACGCTTTTTGGGAATCCAGGCCCACACCATCTCGCAGCGAATCGGCTCGTTGCCCGATTCGTCGGTCACCGTTACCGGCACGGTCACATCGCCTTTTTCCAAGATACGTACAGACGCAATCTGCTCCGCAGTCAGCGCGGCCACAGCGTGCAGATTGCCCTGTGCACGCTTCACGTACTCCACCTTCATCGACTTCAAGAGCGGCAGCTTGTCGTCGGGCAGGTTCATGCCCACCGCAAAGCCCGTCGCCGTCTCGGCCAAGAGGGCCATGGCGGCGGCGTGCACGCCTTTGATATGGTTCTGATTGCGGCTCACATTGTGGATATTGCAGATCACACGCTCAGTCGTGACTTCTTCGAAATCGATGCCTGCCGTACCGGCGAATTTCACATAGCGGCCAAAAGCCTTGGAGCGCGCCCAGCGGCGGATCGGTGCAGGCACCTTGTCAAAGCGGGCGACGATGCGGGAAAAGGCATTACTGAAGGGTTTGTCCATGTTGTGTCCTGGCTTGCCCGGCGTATCTGCCATTGGGCGTGTTATGGGTTGTTATCGGGCACCTAGGTCCAGGCGCAACTGCATTTTGATCTCGTCGAGCCAGCCCGGCTCAAATCGCGCCAGCTGCAAGGCGCCCTGTAAGGCGGCCAGCAGCATCGCGGCCTTGCCTTCTGCACTGCCGACAAATCGAAAATGGCCGGATGCCACGCCCTCGCGCAGCACGCCAACGCACCACAGGTACAGCTCCTGCATGAATGCCTGTGCTTCCACCCGCATGGGCTCCGGCATCGTCGCCCAATCGCCCGCCAGCACACCGGTGGGGCAGAGCCGCTCGGCTTCGGCATAGCGCAAGGTCAAAAGGTCGACGTACCACTCCAGCTTCAGCCAGGGGTCTTCTGTCGTGTCTTGCCACTGCGCTGTCCAGCGTGCAAAGCGGCGCCGGTAGCGTGCCACCAGCGCCACACCCAAATCTGCCTTGGTCGGGTAGTGGTAGTGGATAGCGGCATTGCGCATGCCCAGGGGCTCGGCCAGGTGCTGGTAGCTGAAGCCATTGAAACCCCGCTCCAGCCACAGGGCCTCGGCGAGATCGAGAATACGGCGCGCGGTATCGTTCATGCAGCCCTCACTTTAACCAAGCAAGTGCTTGAATTGCAATGTTTCATTGTAACGCCTTACAACAAGGTGATGCCTGGCAGGCTGGCCGCGCAGTTGGCACGCACGGTGTCGACAAAGTCTTCGACATACGCCAACCCCGCGCGTGCCTTGGGCACCGCTGCGAAGAGCTCGGCAAACAGCCGCTCCTTGCGAATTGGCCGTGCCGTTACGTAGTTGCGTTCCAGATAGGGCACCACGGCCCAAGCGGGCATGGCGGCAATGCCGCGCCGGCTGGCCACGAGCTGCAGAATCGCGATGGTCAGCTCCGAGCTGCGGCGCTTCGGTTGCACGCCGGCCGGGCGCAGTACCTGGCGCACCACGTCCAGCATATCGTCCGGCACCGGGTAGGTGATCAGCGTTTCGTCGGCAAAGTCAGTCGCGTCGAGCCAGGGCTTGGTCGCAAGCGTGTGGTCGTTCGACAGCAGCGCGACGATCTCGTAGCGGAATAAGGGAAAGTAATGAATCGTGTCGCGCTCATCGCATTCCGACACCACAGCCAGATCCGCCTCGTTCCGGTGGATCAGCCCGACGGGGTCGGCATGAAAGCCCGAGACGATATCGAGCTCGACTTCGGGCCAACGTGGGCGGAATTCATCCATCGCCGGCATCAGCCAGTCGAAACAGGTATGGCACTCGACGGCAATGCGCAGCCCGCCCGCTGCGCCATCGCGAATGCGCGCGAGGTCACGGTAGGCATCGCCCACCGAGGGCAGCACCTGCTGCGCCAGCTCGTGTAGCCGCTGCCCGGCCGGGCTCAGCTTGAGCGGCTGCGTCTTGCGCTCGAAGAGGCTCAGGCCGAAGTGGTCTTCCAGCTGCTTCAGCTGGTGCGAAAGCGCCGACTGCGTGAGGTTGAGCCGCTCGGCCGCGCGGGCGACGCCGTTGGCTTCGACCAGGGCTTCCAGGGTGCGGAGGTGGCGCAGTTCGAGTAAGGGGTTCATGAGCAATATTGATGTGAATGCGCAAAAAGATGCACTTTGATCATAGACAATCCCCGCGCATCATGCAAAGCGTTCATTGATATTTCCAAATTCGAAAGGAACGCTCATGTTGACCACCCACCTGCTCGGCTTTCCGCGCATTGGCGCGCGCCGTGAATTAAAGTTCGCCCAAGAGGCCTTCTGGCGCGGCACGCAAGACGCTGCCGCGCTCGAATCCACCGCTGCTACGCTCCGCCTGCGCCACTGGCAATGGCAGCAGGAAGCCGGCTTGCGCTTTGTGAGCGTAGGCGACTTTTCACTGTACGACCAAGTGCTCGACGCCACCGTGCTGCTGGGCGGCCTGCCGCGCCGTTTCGGTTTCGACGCGCAGACGCTCGACCTGCGCCAGTACTTTGAACTCGCACGGGGCAACACGCAGCAGCCCGCGTGTGAGATGAGCAAATGGTTCGATACCAACTACCACTTCCTGAAGCCCGAATTCGATGCCGACACCCGCTTTGACGGCGGCGTAAATACACTGGTGGCCCAGGCGCGCGAGGCGATTGCCGCAGGCTTTTCGCCCAAGCCACAGCTGATCGGCCCACTGAGCCTGCTCAAGCTCGCCCGCGTATCGGGCATTGAGCCCCTGGCCCTGTTGCCGCGCCTCGTGCCTGCCTATCTGCGCGTGCTGCAAGAGCTGGCCGCCCTCGGCTGCGAATGGGTGCAGCTCGATGAGCCCATCCTCGCGCTCGACCTGGAGCCGGCTTGGTGCGACGCGTTTGCCCCGGTCTACCGCGCGCTGGCCGAAGCCCACCCGCGTATTCTGCTCGCCACCTATTTCGGCGATGTCAGTGCGCACGCCGGCTGGTTGCGTACGCTCGCCATCGGCGGCCTGCATATCGATGCGGTACGCGGCCCGCAGCAGCTCACCGCCTTCGCCGACTGGCCGCTCGACAAGGTGCTGTCGGTTGGTATCGTCGATGGCCGCAATGTCTGGCGCACCGACCTCGACGCTGCGCTCGATGCGCTGACACCCCTGCATTCGCGCCTTGGCAGCCAGCTTTGGGTGGCACCGTCCTGCTCGCTCTTGCATGTGCCGGTCGACCTGTCGCAAGAGACCCAATTGCCCGAGGCGGTGGTCGACGGCCTCGCCTTCGCCCGTCAGAAGCTGGGTGAGCTGAACCAGCTATCACGCGCGCTGTGCCTCGGCCGCAGCGTGTGCTTCCAGGGCTTGAATGCCAACCGCACCGCACTAGAGCGCTTCCGGGCCCTGACAGCCCCGCAGCCCGATACCCGCGCCGACGTCGTCGCAGACCGGGGTATTCCCTACGCTGCCCGCCGGGCACTGCAAGCCAGCCGGCTGAACCTGCCGCTGTTGCCCACCACCACCATCGGCTCCTTCCCGCAGACGGATGAGATTCGTGCCAAGCGAGCAGCCTATAAGCGGGGCGAGCTGCCCGAGCACGACTACATCACCGCCATGCAGGCCGAGATCGCCCTGGCGGTCGCCCGGCAGGAAGACCTTGGCATCGACATGCTGGTGCACGGCGAAGCCGAGCGCAGCGATATGGTCGATTACTTTGCCGAGCAGCTCGCCGGCGTCGCCGTGACGCAAAACGGCTGGGTGCAGAGTTACGGCTCGCGCTGCGTGAAGCCGCCGCTCATCTGGGGCGATGTGAGCCGCCCGCGCCCGATGACGGTGACGTGGACGCGCTACGCCCAGTCGCTGACGCAAAAGCCGATGAAGGGCATGCTGACCGGGCCAGTCACCATCCTGCAGTGGTCTTTTGTGCGGACCGACAAGCCGCGCGCCGAAGTCGCGCACCAGATCGCCCTAGCGCTACGTGACGAAGTCGCCGAGCTCGACGACGCTGGCATCGCCGCGATCCAGATCGACGAGCCCGCCTTCCGCGAAGGCTTGCCGCTACGCGAAGCGGATTGGGAGACCTATCTCGACTGGGCGGTCGCCGCCTTCCGCCTCACCGCCAGCGGTGCCCGGCCCGAGACGCAGGTGCACACCCATATGTGCTACTCCGACTTCGAAGACATCCTGCCTGCCATCGCGGCGATGGATGCCGACGTGATCACCATCGAGACCTCACGCTCGGCCATGGCGCTGCTCGATGCCTTTGGCGAATTCGCCTACCCGAACGAGATCGGGCCGGGCGTGTACGACATTCACTCGCCCCGCGTACCGTCTGCCGGCGAAATCGAAACGCTGTTGCGCAAAGCACTCAAGGTGATCCCAGCCGAGCGCCTGTGGGTGAACCCGGATTGTGGTTTGAAAACAAGAGCCTGGCCGGAAACCAATGCCGCACTCGCGGCAATGGTCGCGGTAGCGCGGCAGTTGCGGGAGGAGATCGGAGAGGCAGCCGCGATCGCAAACTAACCGCCCGGCGATAGTCATGAAAGCTTCACAAGGTCGTCACCTGAGCGACACGCCGCTGTCGCACGCTCGCGATCATGACTATGCCCATGCCCCTCCGACTCGCGCTCGTCACAGAAACCTACCCACCCGAGGTGAATGGTGTCGCCATGACCGTCGGCCGCATGGTCGACGGTCTCTTGGGGCGCGGCCACCTGATCGATCTGGTGCGGCCCCGGCAACAATCGGGCGATACCGCCCGGCAGTACGATACCTACCAGGAAATGCTGGTGCCGGGCGTGGCGCTACCGCGCTACCCGGAGCTGAAATTCGGCCTACCGAGCGTCGGTAAGCTGATCGCCCGCTGGCGCAAGAGCCGGCCCGATCTCGTGGTGGCCGTCACCGAAGGTCCACTGGGCTGGTCGGCCCTGCGCGCCGCGCGGCGGCTCGGCATCCCCACGATTTCGGAATTCCATACCAATTTCCACAGCTATAGCGCGCACTACGGCATGGGCTGGCTGGAGCGGCCGGTGCGCGGTTATCTGCGTCGCTTCCACAATCAGAACCTCGCCACGCTGGTGCCGAGCGAAGACATCCGCGCACGGCTTGCCGAGCAGGGCTTCGACAAGCTGCAGGTGGTGGCACGCGGCGTCGATACACAGCTCTTTTCACCGGCCAAACGCTCGATGGTGTTGCGCACCACCTGGGGCGCGACCGAAGACACGCAAGTCGTCGCCTACGTGGGCCGCATGGCAGCTGAAAAGAACCTGCCGCTGGTACTGACCGCCTTCCGCGAGATGCAGGCGATTCGCCCCAACAGCCGCCTGGTGTGGGTGGGCGATGGCCCAGAGCGCTCGGCGCTGGAAGCCGCCGGCCATGACCAGATCTTTGCCGGCATGCGGCGTGGCGAAGAGCTCGCAGCGCATTACGCCTCGGCCGATGTATTCCTCTTCCCCAGCACCACCGAGACCTACGGCAATGTGACGACCGAGGCGATGGCCAGCGGCCTTGCCGTCGTGGCCTACGACTACGCCGCCGCTGGCGCGCATATCGTGCATGGCACGAATGGCCTCAAGGCGCGGTTCAACGACACCGCCGATTTCATGGAACAAGCCCGCTACGCCGCCACCCACCCGCAGCAGATGCGCGCGCTGGGGCAGGCTGCACGCGAAACGGCCGAGCGGCATGGCTGGGATTCGATCGTGGCCCGGTTCGAAGAAGTAGCGCATGCCGCATTGGCACGTGCCGCTGCCGACCGAGGGACCACTGCAAGCTGACGCCTCTGGGCGAGAAGGAGCAAGCGATGCGCGTACCACATACACGCAAAGACTGGGTGGCACTGGACCAGCGCCTGACGCTCCGTTTCAACCGCGCCAGCCGCAACACCTTCTGGCGAGGCTTCTTCACCCAGATCAGCAGCCTCGGCAATGGCCGCTTCTGGTACGCGCTGATGGCAGGTCTTGCTGTGGTCTACGGTCGCGCTGCGCTGCCCTGCATCGTCCAGATGACCCTGGTCGGCGTCGTTGGCCTGATCGCCTACAAGCTGCTCAAGCGCGCCACCTCGCGACCGCGCCCTTTCATGCGTTCCGACGCCATCCTGCGCGCCTGCGATGTGCTCGATGAATACAGCTTCCCTTCGGGCCACACGCTGCATGCGGTGAGCTTCACGATTATCGCGCTGTACTACTACCCCTTCCTCGCGGTGTTGCTGGTGCCCTTCACCCTGCTGGTGGCCGCTTCGCGCCCCATCCTTGGCCTGCATTACCCGAGCGATGTGCTGGCAGGGGCTGGCCTCGGCGCGGCGATCGCCAGCCTCTCATTCTGTTTGCTCTGATCGCTGCAAGCGCCCGCCTGCCGTTTGCTGGGTGAAGCCGGCCGGGCGCTATGGCATCATGGCGTCATGTTCCGCAATCCATCTGACGACGAAATCCGCGCGCTCTTGCAGCGCAGCCGGCGCATAGCCGTCGTAGGCTTGTCGCCCAAGCCTGCACGACCGAGCTTTGGCGTGTCGCAACGCATGCAGCAATGGGGGTTCGAGATCATCCCCGTACGGCCCCTGGTGACCAGCGTACTGGGCTGCCAAGCCTATGCCCGGCTCGAAGACATTCCTGGCCCGGTCGATATCGTCAATGTCTTTAGGCAGGCGAGCGAAGTCGATGCCATTGTCGACAGCGCCATCGCGATTGGTGCACCGGCCATCTGGATTCAGCAAGGCATCATCAACGAAGCTGCGGCCGAGCGTGCCGTTGCGGCGGGGCTCACGACGGTGATGGATCGTTGCATCATGGTTGACTATGGCCGGCTGTGCCGGTAAACCGTGAAGCAAGACCACCCAACAGACTTTACAACGTACAGCACATGAAGCTCGCTTTCAGCAAAATGCAGGGGTTGGGAAATGATTTTGTGGTGCTCGACGCCGTCAGCACCCCAATTTCGCTTACCCCTGCGCAACTGCGCCATCTGGCCGACCGCCACTTTGGCGTGGGCTGCGACCAGATTCTGGTGGTGGAAACACCCCACCACCCCGATGCCGATTTTCGCTACCGCATCTTCAATGCCGACGGTGGCGAAGTGGAGCAATGCGGCAACGGCGCGCGCTGCTTCGTGCGCTTTGTGCGCGAAAAGGGCCTGACCGGCAAACGTGCCATTCGCGTCGAAACCGCGCAGGGCATGATCGAGCCGCGTATGGAAGAGAATGGCCTCGTGACTGTCGATATGGGCGCGCCACGCTTTGTGCCGGCTGAGATTCCCTTTGTGGCTACGGCCGAAGCCACGACCTACGCCTTGCCGATGCCCGATGGCCGGCAGCTCACCATCAACGCCATCTCGATGGGGAACCCCCATGCGGTGCAGTTGGTCGACAATGTCGATACCGCGCCGGTCGAGGCCGATGGCCCGGTGATCGAATCGCACCCGCACTTCCCAGCGCGCGTAAACGCCGGCTTTATGCAGGTGGTCACCCGCAATGAAGTGCGGCTGCGTGTATTTGAGCGCGGCGTAGGCGAGACGCTGGCTTGCGGTACGGGCGCCTGCGCGGCCGTAGTGGCCGGTATCGAACGTGGCCTGCTTGATTCGCCCGTGCTGGTGCACGCACGCGGCGGTGATCTGACGATTGCCTGGGCCGGCCGTGGCCAGCCGGTGATGATGACCGGCCCGGCCGTGACGGTTTTCGAGGGCGAGATCACCCTCCCATGACCACACTGAATGTGTACGACTCGCATCAATTCGCACGGCATGACTATCAAGCTGCGGGCGCAAGCCATGCAGCCGTACCAAACCCAATAATGACCACGGAAGCCGACATGACGATTCAATCCGCCGACGTCGCAGCCTGGCTGCAGGACCACCCCCAATTCTTCGAAGAGTACGCCGACCTTGTCGCCGACATCTTCATTCCACACCCGCACGGTGGGCGCGCGATTCCGATTGCCGAGCGGCAGATCCTCACCCTGCGCGAAAAGAACAAGCTGATCGAGGGCAAACTCGGTGAGCTCTTGCAGTTTGGTGAGGAGAATGACCAGATCAGCGAAAAAGTCCACAAGCTGACAGTGGCGCTGCTCGCCGCGCGTGACCTCGCCGCTGTGCTCGGCACGCTGAACTACCACCTGCAAGAGCACTTCCAGGTGCCGCACGTTGCCGTCCGCATCTGGGGGGGTGAGCGCGACACCACGCTGACCGAATTCACGCCAGTGAGTGACGATGTCCACACGCTGGCCAACAGCCTGCCCACGCCTTATTGCGGCCCCTATGTGACCGACGAAGTCATCGAGTGGCTGGGCGAAGCTGGGTCGCACCTCAAGTCGTTCGCCCAGGTCGCCCTGCGCAACGATGGTGTGCCATTCGGCCTTTTGGTGCTCGCCAGCGAAGACGCGCAGCGCTTCTACCCCGAGATGGGCACGCTCTACCTCGCCCGCATCGGCGAGTTGGCGTCTGCCGCCATCTCGCGCTGCATCGACTAAGGCCATGCCCCGTACCGCGCCGACACCACCCGCCGCACGCGAGCGCGACGCAGCGGGTTTGTCGGCGCTCGACCGGTTCGCCCGCTATCTCTCGGGCGAAAAAGGTAAATCCCCCGCCACCCGCGACGCTTACCTCGCCGATGCCCAGCTTTTGCTGACACTCGCAGGCGATACGCCGCTCGACGCGCTCGGCCCACGCGATATTCGCGGCTTTGTGCGACAGATGAAGCAACGCGGGCACGACGCACGCAGCATCGCGCGCCGCCTGAGCGCCTGGCGCACGTGGTACCGCGTACTGATGCGCGAGACCGGGCTCGCCGAGAACCCCGTCGAAGCCATCAAGGCACCCCGCGCCGAAAAGAAGCTCCCACGGCCGGTTGGGGTGGACGACACCGCCGCTTTCCTCGACGCGATGCCCGACGATGACCCGCTCGCCCTGCGCGACCGGGCGATGTATGAGCTTGCCTACTCGGGCGGGCTGCGGGTTTCCGAGCTGGTCGGCGCCAGCGTGGGTGACTTCACCGATGGGGGCAGCATGCTCACGGTGCTCGGCAAGGGCGGCAAGATGCGCCAAGTGCCGGTGGGCCAAGCTGCGCGCGAGGCCGTCGATGCCTGGCTGGTGGTGCGTGGCCCGATGGCAGTCGGGGAAGAGACTGCGCTCTTTCTCAACCGATACGGTCAACGCATGACGACCCGTGCGGTGCAGTTACGGCTCGCCGAATGGTCGACGCGCCTGGGCCTACCTGACCGCCTGCACCCCCACCGTCTGCGCCACGCCTGCGCCAGCCACTTTCTGCAATCGAGCGGCGACCTGCGCGCCACGCAAGAGCTGCTGGGCCACAGCAGCATCGCCACCACGCAGGTTTATACCCAGCTCGATTTCCAGCGACTGGCGGCGGTCTACGACGCCGCCCACCCGCGCGCCAAGGCTAAATAGGCCCTCACGGCGCCGCTTGGCACCGCTCCACCAAATCCCAGTGCAAGTCCGTCTCATATGAGCTAATGTTGCATCGCAGCACGCCGTGTCGTCTCGAAGAAGGCGATGGCACTATCCCCAGGAGGAAATGCGATGAAAGCACTGGATAAGCAACAACCGGCAAAGAAAAAAGCCCTGCTGATCGGCGGCGGCGCACCGAACGCCAGCCTGATGGCGGGCGCGCTCGTGGCCTTCTTGAAGCAAGGTATCGAATTCGACGTGATCTCGACATCAGGCGCTGGCGCGCTGATGGGCTTGCTCTACACCGCCCCAAAAGGCGGCGACCCAGCCGCCGCGCTCGAAGCCTGGGTGACCAAGGGCGTAGCCGACCCGATCTACGAGGGCCTACCCGTCAACTACAAGGTGTTCATGAAACCCGGCGCGCTGGCCGATATGTACCGGCAGATGCTGAACATGAACCCGTTCGCCCAGCAGATCACCAATGAGGTGGGCGACAATGCGATGCAGCGCCTCTTCAGCGACTGGATGCAGCTGATGTGGGCCACGATGTCACCCAGCGACTTGACACCGTCCAGCCTTGGCCTCTGCGCGCACGTGCCGTTTATCGAGCAGGTGGTGGACTTCGCCGCGGTACGCAAGATCAAGCCCGAGCTCTATCTCAACGCCTACAACATCGATAAGCACGAGATGACGCTGTGGACGAAGGACGAAGTGACGCTCGACCATTTCCGCGCCACGCTGTCCTTCCCTTTCATCTACCCGCCTTACCAGCTCGGCCACGACAACTATATCGAGGGCGCAGCGCTCGATACGATCAACTTCAAGGCGTTGGTCTCCGATACCCCGGGTGCGCAGGGCAGCAACCGCGATATCGATACCCTGGTGGTGTTCGATATCCTGGGTTCCGACAAGCTGATCCGCAAGCCGCGCAATCTGTACGACGCCTGGGTGCTGTCGATCATCATCCCCCTCGTTGAAATCGCCAAGGATGACATACGTCTCTTCGAGCTGGTACACAACCGCAACCCGGACGGCAGCGACAAGCGTCGGCTTTTGAAGGTGGACCTGATGGGCGGCATTCCCGCCGACCATTGGCCCGAAGTGCTGGACTGGTCGCATTCCAACCTGCAATTGCTCTACAAAACCGGCTTCAACGCCGGGCTGCATTTCTGCAAACAGCATGCCGACGCACTCAATATCGACTTCAATGCACGCGTGAAACCGATGGAACTCGCTTGAACGCGCACATCACGCCGCCCGGGCAATCACTGCCTGGGTGGCGGCATACGGTGCCCCCGGGAAAGCCCTAGCCCCTTCGCATCGCGCTAAATCCATGATCTGGCTGTAGAATCCGCTCATTGCCACGGCATGCGTCGACATCTGACCGCGCCGGCCGCTTTGCAGGATTCAATGAAACGTTCGAGCCTTTTCCCCGCGCCAGCCCGCTGGTTGTGGGCCATGCCCAATCTCTCGCTCATCTGCTTCATGGCAGTGGGCGTCGCGCTGCTGTGGTTCATCCGCACCAGCGAGCGCGAAGTGCAGCACGACACCCTTGTGGAGGACGTGCTATGGCAGGAACGCGCGCTGCAAACCCAGCTGAAGACCCGCCAGAACCAGCTCGATACCATGGCGCGCGACTATGCGAGCGGTCAGCTCAAGGAGCAGGGCTTCCATGAAGCCGCCGCCACCATGCTGCGCGGCAATTCCGAAGTACTGGCCGTTGCCTTCACCAATGAGTATGGTGATTCGGTGTGGAGCCACCCACACGACGCGATCAACACCATCGAATTCGTACCCGCTGCGCTGGAGCCCATCCAACGTGCCGCGCGCATCGGCCTGCCGGCCGAGACGCCACCCTTCGACTACCCGGGCTCGGGCTCGGTGATCGCGCTGGCAGAGCCCGTGGTGAGCGGCAACCGTACCTTGGGCGCCTTCGTTGCCATCATCTCGCTGCATAACCTCTTGCACGACTACGTGCCTTGGTGGATCGCCCGGCGCTACCAGGTATCGTTCATCGACATCGACGGTCAGCGCGTGGCCAACCGGCAAGAGCAGGACAATGTCGACAGCCCGCTGACACACGAGGTGGAGTTCGGCGGTCTGGGCAGCAGTCTGCATCTGCGCGCCACCACCTACCGCACAGGCTGGCCATTTTGGAAGCATGCGCTCTACTGGGTGCTGGGCGGCTTATCGGCGCTGATGATGTGGTCGCTCTGGACGCTGAAACGCCATATGCACGAGCGGCTGATGGCCGAGCGCGCGCTGACACGCGAAATGGGCATGCGCCGCGCGATGGAAGACTCGCTCGTCTCCGGCATTTGCGCCATGGACACCACCGGCCGCACGCTGCACGTCAACCGCGCCTTCTGCCGCATGGTCGACCTCGGCGCCGAGCACCTTTTGGGCCGCTTGCCGCCGCAACCCTACTGGCCGCCCGAGGCCGCCTTGCGCTGCGAGCAGGTGTTTGCGGCCATTCTGCGTGGCGAGTGCCCCGTCAATGGCTTCTCGCTGCGTTTTCAACGCAGCAATGGCGAACGCTTCGACGTGCGGCTTTACGCCAGCCCCTTGATCGACGGAGAAGGCCGGCACGCCGGCTGGGTTTCGTCGATGTACGACATCACCGAGCTGCGCCGCGAGCGCGAGGCGCTCAAGGCCTCGCACGAGCGCTTTGTGACCGTACTGAACGGCCTCGACGCCGCTGTGGCAGTGGTCGACCGAGAAAGCAACGAACTCTTGCTGTCAAACCTCGCATTCCGCGAAGCCTTCCAGCTCGGCCAGCCCGAAGGCCCCTGCTGCGCGCTGCCACTGCGCACGACTGATGCTTACGGCGAATGGCTGGACCCGGTCGGCGGACGCTGGTACCAGCACCATCGGCGTAGCACCAGTTGGGTCGACCAATCGCAGGTGTGGCTTTATATCGCCACCGACGTCACTGAACGTAAGCAGGCGGGCGAGTGGGAACGACAGCAGACCGAAAAACTGCAGCAGACCGCACGCCTCGTCGCCATGGGTGAGATTGCATCGAGCCTCGCGCATGAGCTGAACCAGCCGCTCGCCGCCATCTCAAGCTACAGCACCGCCTGCCGCAACCTGGTCGAAGCCGGGCTGATCGGCGAGGCGGAGCTCGACAGCGCGCTCGACAAGATCTCGGAGCAAGCCCGGCGTGCCGGCGCCATCATCCGCGGCATACGCGAGTTTGTGCAGCGACGCGAACCCAAGCGCAGCGCCTGCCGGGTGGGCGATATGGTCGACACCGCGCTCGCACTGCTCACGGCACCGCTGAACCGCAATTACGTCTGCCTGATTACCCAGCGCGAGGCCGATGAAGTGGTGCTCGACGCCGACCGCGTGATGCTGGAGCAGGTGCTGTTCAATCTCTGCAAGAATGCCATCGAAGCCATGGCCGACATCCCCCCAGGCCGGCGCGAGCTCACACTGGAAACGCGCTGCCGCGAAGGCTGGCTCGACATCATCGTCAGTGACCGGGGCCCCGGCATCGCGCCTGATCATCTTGAAAAGCTCTTCATGCCCTTCTTCACGACGAAGGCCGAAGGCATGGGCATGGGGCTCAATATCTGCCGCACCATCGTCGAGCACCATCAGGGCCGGCTGCGTGTGGAAGCGAATGAAGGCGGGGGCAGCCGATTTGTGGTGAGCCTGCCGCTGATGAAGAAAACCCTGACCGAAAAGGTGGAAACGCATGCAGTCTGATCCCCGCATTGCCCTGGTTGACGACGACGCCGCCGTCCGCGATTCCTTGAAATGGCTGTTCGCCTCGCGTGGGCACAGCGTTGCGACCTTCGACAGCGCTGCAACGCTGCTCGCCGACCGCGACCCGAGCCGCTTTGGTTGCCTGGTGCTCGACCTGCGCATGCCCGGCATGGGCGGCATCGAGCTCTTCCAGAACCTTACCGTTCGCGGCTACTGCCCACCCACCGTCTTCCTGACCGGCCATGGCGACGTGCCGCAAGCCGTCGCCGCACTGAAGCTCGGCGCCGTCGATTTCGTCGAGAAGCCTTTCGACGATAACGCACTCGTCAGCCTCGTCGAGCGCTGCCTGACGCTCGACGTTGAGCGCCGCGGTAGCTACGAACGCCAATGCCGCATCAAGGAACGCCTGGCCGATCTCACCCCGCGCGAGCAGGAAGTGATGAAGCTCTTCCTTGATGGCAAGCTCAACAAGCAAATCGCCGACGAGCTCGATATCAGCATGAAGACGGTCGAAGTGCATCGCGCCCGCGTGCTGGAGAAGATGGGCGTGAAGTCGGCGGTGGAGTTGGCGAATTTGTTGAAGGAGCTTGGCTGAGCCGTCGAAGTCATGCGTCGAGCAATGCTATGCTTACCCGATTGAATGACAGACATGGATTGATCGGATGGCGGAAATGCACCAAATGTGCATCATTTGCAAAGCCACGATAGAGCAAGCAGAGCATGCTGGGCACGCACTAGATCCATGCGCGCTTGTAATCGTGGGACACGCTGATCGAGAGTGGAAAGAGCAGAAGGAACAAATTTTTTCTGCCATTTTGCGTGCTTCCGGAAGATCGTAGGTGACAGTGGGCTCCTTTATATTTCGGAACCCGATTTCGGCACCAACGGTGAAATTGACGCGCACGCAGATTAAGGCGGTCAATGTAGGGCGGAACGCCCGCAGGGTGTTCCGCCGCATTGATGTCATACCAATCACTATCGAATGCCAGCGGCTTGATTCATACAGCGCAACGCCCTTCGGGTGTTGCGCCATACGCGGGCCAAGCGACGTCGATGGTCATGCGCCCATCAATTCCCGCTCACGGTCTCCATCACCGTCCACTGGCCCTTGTCGGCCTTATACACCGTGATATCGCCGTTCTTCAGATCGCCCTTGGCGTCGTAGGCAATGCGCGGTGAGGTGACACCCGCGTACTGCGTTTTGGCCAGTTGAGGCAGGTATTTGGCGGGTTCGGTACTGTTGGCGGCCTGCATGGCGCGGATCATGACCATGGTGGCATCGTAGGAATATGGTGCATAGAAGTCGGCGGCACCGAAGCGGGCCTTCACGCGCTCGATCAGCGGTGCGGCGCCTGGGGTTTTCTCGGCAGGCAGGCCGGCCAGCGAGGCGATGACGCCATTGCCGGCATCGCCCGAAAGCTTGAGGAAGCTATCTGTACGGGTCATCTCACCCGATACCAATTGCGCCTTCAAGCCCAAGCGCTTGAGCTGAATCGCCAGCGGGCCGGATTGGGTGTCGGCGCCGCCGTAGAAGATGGCGTCGGGTTGCTTGGCTTTGATGCTGGTCAGGATGGCGGCGAAGTCGGTGGCATGGTCGGTGGTGTATTCACGCGCAACAACATTGCCACCCGCGAGCTTCGCGGCTTTCTCGAACTGGTCGGCGAGGCCCTGGCCGTAGGCGGTACGGTCGTCGATGATGGCGATCTTCTTCATACCGAGCTTCTTCACGACGAAACCACCCATCACGCTGCCTTGCTGGGTATCGCTGGTCATGGCGCGGAAGGTGGTCTTGAAGCCCTGCGCGGTGTAAGCAGGCGAGGTTGCCATGGCGATCTGTGGGATGCCGGCTTCGGCATAGACCTTGGATGCCGGGATGGACGTGCCCGAATTGAAGTGGCCGATCACGCCAGCCACTTTCTCGTCGACAAAGCGCTGCGCAATACCCGGTGCGGCTTTCGGGTCGGCCTCGTCGTCTTCTGCCACCAATTCGAATTTCACCGCCTTGCCGCCGATCACCGGGTTCTTGGCGTTGACGTCTTCGAGTGCCAGCACGATGCCGGCCTTCATATCGGCACCGTAGTGCGCTTGGGGGCCGGTCAGCGGCGCGGCAAAGCCGATTTTGACGACGTCGGGCGTGGCGGCGAAGGCACTCGCCATAAGGCCAAAGCCAACAACCAGATGGGGGAGGTGAAGCTGTTTCATGTCTTCCTCTTTTCTTTGGGTAGTGACGGGTGAAACGCAGTAATTGATTCGACGCTTACCGTTGCCGCTCGCCATCAACCAACCGCCATAGCTGCAGCGGATTGGCAGCCTGCAAGGCGGGTGGCAGCAGGGCGTCAGGCCAATCCTGATAACAAACCGGCCGGGCGAAACGGGTGATGGCCGCACTGCCGACTGAGGTCGAGCGGCTGTCGCCGCAAGCGGGATAAGGGCCACCATGCACGGTGGCGTGGCCGACCTCGACGCCGGTCGGCATGCCGCCGAATAGCAGCCTGCCCGCCTTACGGGCCAGTAAAGCGGGTAGTTCCGGCCAATCGGCCAACTCATCGGCTTCGGCCTCTACGGTGGCAGTCAACTGGCCTTCCAGCACCGCAACTACCGCCAGCAGCTCTGCGCGATCAGCGCAGTGCACCAGCAGGGTTGAGGGGCCGAATACTTCATGCGCCAATGCCGGCTGGCACATGAGGTTGGCCCCACTGGTTTCAAGCGCGACAGGCGCCACCGCGCCGCCTTCGCCAGTGCCAGCAAGCACCCACTCCACGCCAGCACATGCAGCCTGGGTTGCGATACCGTCGCGGAAGGCTGCGGCAATGCCCGGCGTCAGCATGGGCTGCGCAGGCTTCTGTGCCAGTTGCTGAGCCAGGCGCGCGCGGTAGCGCGCATAGTCATCGCCGTCGATCGCCAGCACGAGCCCCGGGCAGGTGCAGAACTGTCCGTTGCCAAGGCTGACCGAGGCCGCCAAAGCATCGGCCATCGTTTCGCCACGGGCATGCAGGGCCTGCGGCAGCAAGATGACCGGGTTGACACTACCCATCTCGGCGTACACCGGAATCGGCGTCGGCCGCGCGGCGGCCAGGTCCATCAGCGCCCGGCCGGCACGCTGCGAGCCGGTAAAGGCGACAGCGGCGACGCCTGGGTGGCGAACCAGTTGTTGACCTACACCGATGCCGTCATCGAAAAGCAGCGAGAAGACGCCTTCGGGCAGATCGAGCGTCTGTGCGGCGTCGATGATGGTTCGGCCGACCAGCTCGCTGGTCGCCGGGTGGGCAGGATGGGCTTTGACGACCACGGGGCAGCCGGCGGCCAGCGCCGAAGCGGTGTCGCCACCGGCCACCGAGAAAGCCAGCGGGAAGTTGCTGGCGCCAAACACGGCGACGGGGCCGATGGGCTGCAGCATCGACCGCAAATCGGGGCGAGGCGCCGGGGCGCGTGTTGGGTCGGCCGATACGATGCGGGCATCGACCCAATCGCCGCACTCGGCCACGTCGGCGAACAAGCGTAGCTGACCCGTTGTACGTGCCAATTCATTACGCACGCGCGGCTCGGCCAGCCCGGTTTCACGCGGTACGACGGCCACCAAGGCATCGACCAAGCCTTCCAGTCGCGTGGCGATGGCGCGCAGCAATGCGCCGCGCACCGCGCCACTCAGCCCGCCATAGGCCGGCGCTGCCTGTGCGGCCAGGTGGACGGCAGTATCGACTTCCTCGGCGCTGGCGCCGCAAAAGCATTGGGGGAGCGGCAGGCCGCTGGCCGCCTCGATGCCGTGAAAGAGGCGGGCGCCCATTTCGCCGAGGCGGTAGCCGATCAGGGAACGTCCTTGCAACATAGGGTGTACTTCCTTGCATCAGGCCGCCCATAAGGCGGCCATGTTTCTACGATGGATTCGCCTTAGAGCGCCGGCCGAGTCGCCAAAGCATGGACGATCAGCTTCTCGGCCTGTTCCAGCTCTGCGCCTGCAAGCTCCAGCCGAGGCGGGCGAACGCGGCGATGGCCGACGCCGACCTTCTCTTGCACCAGCTTGATCAGCTGCACGAACTTGGGGACGGTATCGAGGCGCAGCAGGGGCAGAAACCAGGCGTAGAGGCGAGCTGCCTCTTCCCAGCGGCCGGCGCGGGCCAGCTCGAAGAGCCGCACCGACTCGACCGGCAAGGCATCGACAAGGCCAGCGATCCAGAACTGCGCGCCGGCGGCCACGCCTTCGACCAGCACATCGTCCACCCCCACACCCAGCGTCAGCCGATCCCCCGCCAGCGCCTTGATAGCGGTAATGCGGCGCACATCGGTCGAGCTTTCCTTCACGGCCTTGACGTTGGCGTGTTCGCGGGCTAATTCGAGGATCTGCTCGGGCGAGAAATCGGTGCGATAAGCAACCGGGTTGTTGTAGACGATACAAGGCAGGTCGGTCGCTTCGATCACAGCAGCGACGTGGGCTTTCATCTCGCGCCAATCGGTGGAGTAGACGTAAGGGGGCAGCACCATCAGCCCACGCGCGCCGGCCGATTTGGCTTGCTTCGCCAATGACACCGCCTCGGCGGTTGAAAGCGCAGCGATGCCCGGGATCACCGGGGCGTCGATCGCCTTGGCGCAGGTCTCGATCAAGGCCAGCTTTTCGTCAAAACTCAGCGTGGCACTCTCGCCGAGCGAGCCACAGGGCACGATGCCGGTACAACCCGACTCGATCAGCCACTGTACATTGGCCGCAGCGGCGCCGTGGTCGATGCTGAGATCGGCATTGAATGGGGTGGTGATGGCGGGCATGACACCCTGAAATTGCACAGTCATGGCAGAGCTTCCGTAGAGAGAGGGGCGGGAGAGAGCGCCAGCGTGGCGAGCCGCGCCGGCTGAATGGGGGGGCGCTGGCCGATATCGGACCAGCCCAGCAGCGTCTGGCAGGCAGCACCACAGATACGCCCCTGGCAGGGCCCCATGCCACAGCGGGTCTGCAGCTTGGCTTCGCGCCAGCTGCCGTACTGCTGCAGCCGGCTAAGCGACACGTCTTCGCACCGGCAGACCAGGGTGTCGGCTTGCGCCAGTTGCGCGATTTCGGGCCGCAGGCTGAAACAGTGGGCTAGCTCGGCAACGAAATGCAGATGGCGGGCGCGCTGTGCGGCGAGTGCAGCTGCTGCTGCGTGCTGACCACTTGCTGCGAGGCCCGCTATGCGTCCCTCCAGCAAGGCCTTATCGAGACCGCCAATGCCGGTGGCTTCGCCTGCGGCGTAGATATGCGGCTGTGATGTTTGCTGGGTGCGATCAACCACGGCCGCACCGTTGACCAGCGTGCAACCCAGTGCCGCCAATAATTCGGTATTGGGCAGTAAGCCATAGCCCACCCCCAGCCAATCGCAGTCGAGCACGACCTCGCGGCCAGCCAGCTGCATACGCACTTGCTGGAGCCGGCCTGTGCCCTGCGCGGCCACGACATAACTTGCGGCGCGGTAGGGCGTGCCGCGTAGTTCCCAGCCGAGCGCGATGGCCTGTGCCAGCTTGGCAGGTTGGCGCCATAACCCCTTGGCAAACCGGGCCAGCCGGGCCCAATCGGTTTGTTCGGCAACCAGCAGCACGTCAGCCCCAGCCGCGCGCAGACTGGCTGCGGCCGCCAGCAGCAAGGGTCCGGTACCGGCCAGCACTACGCGCTGGCCACGTACATCCATGCCATTCTTTACCAGCGCTTGCAGGCCACCGGCGCCGGTCACGCCGGGCAGTGTCCAGCCAGGGAAGGGCAACAGGCGCTCGCGCGCGCCACTGGCCACGATCAATTTGCGGTAGTACAAATGGTGGGCGCCGCTGGCATCTTCCAATAGCAGTTGGCCCGCAACCGGCGTAGCGACCACACGCGTACCCGGCAGGTAATGCGCGCTACCGGTCTGTGCCAGTGCGGCAAAGGCCGGAGCCACGCGCCCGCCACGCCATACCTGACCGCCCGCAAGCGGGTTGTCATCGAGCAGCGCCACGCTTGCGCCGTGGGCCATTGCCGCGTCGGCCGCAGCCAGCCCAGCGGGGCCAGCGCCCACGATGGCAATATCGACAGAGCGCTCACGCATCGCAGTCGACCTCCATGCCTTCTTGTACCAATAATTGGCAGGCGCGTTGCTGGGCACGGCCATCGACGCTAACCCGGCATTCATGGCAGACACCCATGCCGCAGAAGGCGGCGCGGGGCTCGCCGCCCACCGAACGGCGGCCGGGCAGGCCCGCAAGGGCTGCCGCCAGCGTCGTCCCGCTCGGCACCTCGCGGCGTTGTCCGTTGATCCAGATGGTGACCTTCATGACGCCTCCGCCTTGACTGGTGCGGGCACAGTCGAGCGCGCGGCAAAGCGGGCGGGGTCGAAGGGAGTAGGGTCGAGCGTCGGGCGCTCATCGGCGAGCAGCGAGGCCAGTAGCTCGGCACTGGCGAGCGCAGTGGTGATGCCGAGCCCCTCATGGCCCGTCGCCAGCCACACGCGTTCGTGGCCTGGCGCGCGCCCCAGCAAGGGCAGCTTGTCGGGCGTCGCGGGCCGAACGCCGCACCAGGCACGCAGGCCTTGCAGCGCGTGCAAGCCCGGCAGATAGTCGAACGCTCGCTGCAGCATGCGCTGGAGCAGCGCCCAGTCGATCTGGCTGCTTGTATCGTGATACTGGCGGGAAGAGCCAATCAGCAATTGGCCGGTTGCGCGCGGCTGCACATTGAAGGCGACAGAGTCCGCATCCGAGCTGTGCGCGGAATGCAGATAGCCCAACTCAACCAACTGGTGCCGCACATAAGCCGGGTAGCGATCGGTGATCAGCAATTGGCCTTTGCGTGGCGCAAGTGGTAGGCCCGGCAACAAGGCGGTCGATGCGCAGCCAGCAGCGATGACGATCCGCTCGGCGAGCAGGCAGCGTCCATCGTCCAACCACACGGCGCCACTTTCTTCGACCGAAACGGCCCGGGTGCCGGGCAGCAGCGTGGCGCCAAGGGTAATCGCATGGTCAAGCAGATAACGGCCCGCAACAGGCGGGTAGATCACCGCTTCGCCCGGCACCTGCAGCGCCCCCGCCAGAGTCGTGGTCAGATTTGGCTCGGTCGCAGCCAGCTCGCGCGCATTGAGCAGCCTGCAAGGCAAGCCCTCCGCCTGGTAGCGCAGTGCCTTGCGCTCGGCTTCTTCCAACTCCGCCCCATCGCGTGCGAGCCACAGCGTACCGCACTCACGGTATTCGACCTCCGTAGGCAAGCTACCCCGACGTGCACGCCAACGCTGCAGGCCGTCGCGGCTCAGTGCCATTTCAGCCGGGTTGTCGTCCAGCACCACCAGGTGCCCCATGCCGGCGGCTGTAGTGCCGCCAGAGGGGATGCCCGCCTCCAACACGGTTGGGTGTAGCCCGCGATGGGCACAGGCCTCCGCCAACGCGCTCCCGATGATGCCGGCGCCGATGATGATCAGCGGGTAGGTCACACAATGCCCCAGGCAAATGGGTCGGCGGGGTCGATCAAGAGCTCGGTCTCGGCCATCACCCAGGCTTCGCCGCTGATGCGCGGGTAAAGCTGGCCGCCTGTCTCTTGCCAGCTTGCCTCAAACACACTGCCGACCACGCTCTCTTGCCGCCAGATCTCGCCCGCTGCGAGCTTGCCGTCAGCCGCAAGGCAAGCCACCTTGGCGCTGGTACCGGTGCCGCAGGGTGAACGGTCATAGGCGAGGCCAGGGCACAGTACGAAATTGCGCGAGTCCGCAATATTGCTCGGCCCAAAGAGCTCGATGTGGTCGATCTCTTCCCCCCGCGCACCTCGGATACCCTGCCGCGCCAACGCAGCACGGATACGGCTGGCGCAATCGGTCAGCACCGGTAGGTTGTCGAACGCAATGCGCTGGCCGTGGTCGGCCACCAGGAAGAACCAGTTGCCGCCCCAGGCAATGTCGCCCTGCATGCGACCATAACCTTCCACATCCACCGTGACACCGGTCGCGTGGCGGTAGCTCGCCACATTGCGCAGGCTGACCTTGTTGGCCGATTCCAGCGTGGCCTCCACGATGCCGACAGGCGTATCGATCAGATGGCGGCCAAGGCCTACACGGCCGAGATGCGCCAGCGTGACCAAAAGGCCGATGGTGCCGTGGCCACACATGCCGAGCGTGCCGACGTTGTTGAAGAAGATCACGCCTGTGGCGCAACTGGGATCGCTCGGTGGTACCAGCAGCGCCCCCACCATGGTGTCCGAGCCGCGCGGCTCACGCGCAATCGTCGCGCGGAAACGATCGAACTCACGCTCGAACCGCTGCCGGCGCGCTGCCATCGAGCCCTGGCCGAGATCGGGGCCACCCGCCACGACTACGCGTGTAGGCTCACCGCCGGTGTGCGAATCGACAACCTGAATACGCTGAAATAGGGTCATGATCGGCGTAGGCATTGCGCCTGGGTTTTGAATGCCCTCATGCTAGGGTTTTCAGGCCTGTGGAATCTTGTACGATTCGTACGGAATACAGCCTGTTTTTGGCAAATTGCTCAAAAAGGAAGGTCATGGACGCGGCATTGAAGGCATGGCGGGATGATTTCGTGCAGCAGCTGGCGCAGCCGCTGTTTGCCGATGCCTTGTTCGATGGTCAGCTGGATATGGTGTTTTCGGTGAAGGACCGCAGCGGGCGCTACGTCACCATGAGCGAAGCCTGTGCCGAGCGCTGTGGCCTTGCCGGCAAGCACGAAGCTGTCGGCCGCACGGCCTTTCAGCTTTTTCCCCGGCATATGGCGGAGCGCTATACGGAGCAGGATGAAACGGTGTTTCGCAGCGGCCAGCCCATCGTCAACAACCTCGACCTGACCCTGTTCAACAACCAGGAACCAGGCTGGTGCATGACGAACAAGGTGCCGGTGCACGACCGCACAGGCGGCATCATCGGGCTGGCCTGCCTCTCACGCGATCTGATCGAGCCGAGCCGCGCAGGCATCGTCGACGCCCGCTTTGCGGCCACCATCGACCATATCCTGGCGTCGTTCGCCGGGCCGCTGCGGGTTGAGGGACTCGCCGACCTGGCGGGTTTGTCCGCCGCCCAGCTCGAACGGCGCATGAAGAAGATTTTCCAGCTCTCGGTCGGCCAGTTCATCACCAAGACCCGCATCACGGCTGCCGAACGCCTGCTGGCCCAGTCGGACGAAGCCATCTCCGGCATTGCTCTCGCCTGCGGATTCTGCGACCAGAGCGCACTGTCCAAGCAATTTCGCCAGCTGACCGGCATGACCCCACGTGACTACCGGCAATGGCTACGGAGTTGATCAAAGAGACGCGATATCCACGGCAGCCCCAACCTTCTGACTGAAGAAACACAGATGAATAGCCCCCGCATTGCACTGACCGACCTCGACGGCACACTACTGCGACCCGATCGCACCGTCTCGACATATACCGTCGAAGTCCTCACCGCCTGGGTTGAAGCCGGCAACGTGTTGAGTTTTGCCACCGCCCGCAGCGCCGTGGGTGCGCTACCCATGGTCAACGCCATCCCCTGGCGCAGCCCGCTGGTGGTCTACGACGGTGCCTTGCTGTACGACCCGCTCAGCCATCGACATCTTGCCAGCCAATGCCTCGATGCCGACACCATCAATCAAGTGCTGCACGACTACCCCCTTACCCACAGCGAGCCTTTGCTCTTCGCGCTCGACGCCGAAGGCCGCGAACGCGTACTGCATACGCCCCTTCGCCTACCCGGCCCGCAAGCCTTTCGCAACACCCGGGGCGATGACCCACGCTTTTTGGAGGTCGCCGAGTTGTACTGCCCCGCAGGCTGGCAAGTCCTCAAGCTGCTGTTCATCGGCGCGGGCACCGAGCTGACCGCGCTCCACCGGGATATCCATGCACAGCTGGGTAACCGCATCCACTCGCATCTGATGCACGACCTGTACCTTGATGGCGATTACACACTCGATATCAGCCACCCACATGCCAACAAGCATCACGGCACCCTGGCCTGGGCTGCGCATTTGGCGCGAACGGCCGACGAGATCATCGCTTTTGGCGACAACCTGAACGATATGGGCCTCTTCTCGGCGGTCGGGACCAGAGTTGCGATGGGTAATGCGGTCGACGCGCTGAAGGCGCGGGCCGATGTGGTGATCGGGACGAATGAAGAGGACGCGGTAGCCCGGTATTTGGCGGCGTTGATGTAAAGGCAGGCTGCAGGGCAGAACGCCCTAGCCACTCCGCCACGCCGATGACTGCAATGGGCAGCGTATGTCTACTTGTTTGCTGGCTTGGCGAGGTATTGATCCAACGCATTGAGTAGATTTGCCGGGTTACGCATTTGTTGCGTCAGCAGAGCAGCCTCTACGGTTTGCTGCGGGGTCAGCTCATTCGCCAGGCTTTTGAGCGCCAGCTTGCACTCACCGGATAGGTCGTAAGGCAGATAGAGCGTGTACAAGGCATAGGCGGCGCCAGCATGCCTGTGTACCCCTTCGCCATGCGCGTACATGCGCGCCATTCCGACTGTCGACTCCGGTACACCGCGTGCGGCCGATAGGCGATACAGCCTGAGTGCTTCCCGGTAATCGACCGGTACGCCGACGCCATCATGGTAGCGGTCGCCCAAGGCAGATTGGGCGAGGTCGCTCCCATTGCTACTGGCAAGTTTCAGCCACTTGATGGATTCTGCGACGTCGCGCTCCACCCCTTCCCCCAGCGCGTACATGATACCGATATGGAATTGCGCAAACGCGTCACCTTGGGCCGCCAAGGTATGAAATTCCTTCAAAGCCGTCACATAGTCGCCTCGCAGCTCCGCAGTTTGCGCGGCCTGCTCTTCGGCGTACCCCGCCCATGCAAGCTGGCAACAGCACAGCAACCACGTTGCACAGGGCAGCATCAGTTTCTTCAAATTCGACACTCCGTTGGACATGGCCTGGGGGGCTCACCTCTTTCACCTATCGGGCGGAACGTCCACAGGGCGTTCCGCCTGTTGGACTAGGTGTTGCTCTGCCCTGGCAAGCTGGCCCACACCCGCTCTTCCTGCTCGCGCAGCTCAGGTGTGAGCGCCTCGCCGAAGTCTTCGGGCTCGAAGAAGGGTCGGATTTCAATATCGGATGGTTCTTCCATCGGGTTCGGGCAGCGCTTCACCCATTCGATGGCTTCTTCCATCGACTTGACCTGCCAGAGCCAGTAGCCGGCAATCAGCTCCTTGGTTTCGGCAAACGGGCCGTCGATCACCGTACGCTCCTTGCCCGAAAAGTGGACCCGCTTGCCCGCGCTGCTGGGCTTGAGGCCATCGCCCGCCAGCATGATGCCGGCCTTGACGAGTTCCTCATTGAATTTGCCCATTGCGGTCAGCAACTCGGTGCTCGGCATCTTGCCGGCTTCCGATTGGCTGCTTGCCTTGACGATGACCATGACGCGCATATTGCTTGCTCCTGAGTAGATAACTGAACAGCTTCGCTCCCATTCTGTGCCTGATTGGCAGCAGAGGGAAAGAGGCCCCTGATACCACGACGGTTCAGCGGGGCGGCAATCGACATCCCATCGTAAATATTGTTGCGAGACGCGTTCGCATGCCGCCAGCGCAAAAAAAATGGCCACGCATTGCGTGGCCATTTCCCATTTCCGATCTCTTCGCGGCTCAGCTTAGCTTGCCGTGGCAATGCTTGTACTTGAGGCCAGAGCCACACGGGCAGGCATCGTTACGGCCGATCTTGTCGAAGGCGCGTACTTGCGGTGCCGGGTGGTCTTGCTGCGCAGCCGTGTTGGCAGCGGCCAGCGCTTCATCGTAGTCCGCGTGGTGGAACTGCATTTCCGGCTCGTCGTGCTGCTCCAGGGCGGCAACGTCTTCTTGCGAGCTGATGGTGACGGTCATGCACATCAGCACCACGTCGCGGCGGATACGCATCAGGAGGCCTTCGAAGAGTTCAAAGGCTTCGCGCTTGTATTCCTGCTTCGGGTTCTTCTGACCATAGCTGCGCAGGTGGATACCCTGGCGCAGATGGTCGAGCGAGGACAGATGCTCACGCCATTGCTGGTCGAGGATCTGCAGCATGATCGCACGCTCGAAGTTGTGCATGATTTCGGCACCGACGCTGTCGGTCTTCGCCTGGTAGGCGGCCGTGACCGCCGCGATCACGCGTTCCTTGATCTGTTCGATCTCAAGCGTTTGGTCAGCGGCCAACCATTCGGCGACCGGCGCCGCAACCTGGAATTCCGACAAGGACTTCTCAAGCCCCGGCAGGTCCCATTGTTCTTCCATACTGCCCGGCGGGATCGCCTGGTCGATCAGGTCAGAGAACAAACCATCGCGCAGGCCGGTGATGGAGGCCGAAATATCGGCGGACTCAAGCAACTCGTTACGCTGGGCGTAGATGGCCTTGCGCTGCTCGTTCGAGACGTCATCGTATTCCAGCAGTTGCTTACGGATATCGAAGTTACGGCCTTCGACCTTGCGCTGGGCATTTTCGATGGAGCGGCTCAGGAGGCCCGACTCGATCGCTTCGCCTTCCGGCAGGTTGAGACGCTGCATCAGCGCGCCGATGCGGTCGGCGGCGAAGATGCGCAAGAGCGGGTCTTCCATGCTCAGGTAGAAACGCGAGGAACCCGGGTCGCCCTGACGACCGGAACGGCCACGCAGCTGGTTGTCGATCCGGCGCGACTCGTGACGCTCGGTACCGATGATATGCAGGCCGCCTGCCGCCACCACCTTATCGTGCTGCACCTGCCAGTCGGCGCGCAGCTTGGCAATACGGGACTGCTTTTCAGCGTGGTCGATCGACTCGTCCGCCTCGATGGCCTTGATCTGGGGCTCGATATTGCCGCCGAGGACGATATCGGTACCGCGGCCCGCCATATTGGTGGCAATGGTGATCACGCCCGGCGCACCGGCCTGGACAATGATCTCGGCTTCGCGCGCATGCTGCTTGGCGTTCAGCACGTTGTGCGGATAGCCCGCCGCTTCGAGCTGCACCGACAGCAATTCGGAATTCTCGATCGAGGTCGTCCCCACCAGCACCGGCTGACCGCGTTCCTTACATTCCTTGATGTCTTTCACAATCGCACCAAACTTCTCGTTCGCGGTGCGGAAGACCTGGTCGTTCATGTCCTTGCGGACCATCGGCCGATTGGTCGGGATGATGACGGTTTCGAGACCGTAGATCTGCTGGAACTCGTAAGCTTCGGTATCTGCCGTACCGGTCATGCCCGAGAGCTTGCCGTACATACGGAAGTAGTTCTGGAAGGTGATCGAGGCAAGGGTCTGGTTTTCCTTGTTGATCGCCAGATTTTCCTTCGCTTCGACCGCCTGGTGCAGGCCATCGCTCCAACGGCGCCCCGCCATCAGGCGGCCGGTGAATTCATCCACGATCACCACTTCACCGTCCTGCACCACATAGTGCTGGTCGCGATGGTAGAGCGCGTGGGCGCGCAGCGCGGCGTACAGGTGATGCATCAAGACGATGTTGGCAGCGGCGTAGAGGCTGTCGCCCGGGGCCAAGAGGCCACTCTGGGCCAAGAGCTGCTCAGCATGCTCGTGGCCGGCTTCCGACAAGATGACGGTATGCTGCTTTTCGTCGACCCAGTAGTCGCCCACTTCGCTGTCTTCCGCCTCTTGGCGGGTCAGATGCGGCGCGATCTGGTTCATGCGGCCGTACATCTCGATATTGTCGTCGGCCTGGCCGGAGATGATCAGCGGCGTACGGGCTTCGTCGATCAGGATCGAGTCGACTTCATCGACCACGGCGAAATTCAGGCCGCGCTGCACGCGCTCGCCTGCGGTGTAGACCATATTGTCGCGCAGGTAGTCGAAGCCGAATTCGTTGTTGGTGCCGTAGGTGATGTCGGCACCGTAGGCGACCTGCTTCGCATCGTGCTCCATCTGGCTCAGGTTCACGCCGACGGACAAGCCGAGGAAGTTATACAGGCGCGCCATGATGCCGGCGTCGCGCTGGGCGAGGTAGTCGTTCACCGTTACGACGTGCACGCCCTTGCCGCTCAGTGCATTGAGGTAGGCGGGCAGCGTAGCGACCAGGGTCTTCCCTTCGCCTGTCCGCATTTCGGCGATCTTGCCGTCGTTGAGCACCATGCCGCCGATCAGCTGCACGTCGAAGTGACGCATATTCATCACGCGGCGCGAGGCCTCGCGACATACGGCAAACGCTTCGGGCAGCAGGGCGTCGAGCGTCTCGCCGTTGGTAAAGCGTTGTTTGAATTCAGCAGTCTTGGCTTGCAGGTCGGCATCACTCAGCGCCTGCATGGCACCTTCCAGCGCGTTGATCTTCTGGACCACTGCACCGTACTGCTTCAGCAGCCGTTCGTTGCGGCTACCAAATACTTTCTTCAACAGGTCGACGATCATCGTGTATCAACGGGCTGATTCCAGCCCAAACTCCCATACAAGCACACTGCGCAAAAACACGGCGGATCGGGGAAAACCGATCCGCCGTGTCGCTTTTATTCTGTTCTGCTGCCCGTTCAATTTTGGGGCAAGCAAAACCACCTTCAAGAGCCCGCTCGGCGACACGCGCCGTTGTTGCCGGCTCACAACATCAGTCGGCTGCGACCGCCTGTTCTGACGGCTTCGCATCCAAGTGGAGGAAGTAGAGCGGATTCTGCGCTACCCCTTTGTACCGGATCTCGAAGTGCAGATGCGGGCCGGTCGAACGGCCCGTGCTACCCAACAGGGCGATAGTCTGGCCGCTTTTGACCACATCGCCTTCATTGACCAGCAAGGCGGAGGCATGTGCATAACGACTGGTTATGCCATTGCCATGGTCGATCTCCACCATATTACCATACTCGGGATGACGCTCTGCCCGCACCACCTTGCCGCCCGCAGCAGCGTGGATAGGGGTACCAATATCGCCGACAAAGTCTACACCTTCATGAAACGTCTGCCGGCCGGTGAAAGGGTCGATGCGCCAGCCATAGAGTGAAGAACGCAGACCGGTCGCAGTCGGCAGGTTGGCCGGGCGCTGCCAGGTATTGAGTTTTTGCTGGGTCAGTAGCGTATCGACGTCGCTGTATTGGTCGATCAGGTCGCCGATCTTGCGGTCGGTCTGGTTGACGAGCGCCGTTAGATCGGCCGCGCTCAGCACCCGCTCAGGCACTGACGACACGGCGCCGCCCTGGGGCGCCTGGGTACTCGACATGAAGGGCTTCGGGTCGATGCCGGACTTGTCGGCCACGCGGCGCGTCAGCCCGTCGAGCCGCACCAGCTGCGCCTGCATCTGCCCAAGCTTCACCGCCAGGAGATCGATCTGTCGCTGCTGCGAGGCCGGCGTACCGGGCAGTGTGGGCAGGCTGATGCCGAAGGGGCGCGTCAGCGAGTAGGTGAGCCAGCTCGCCATGGTCAGGAGGCCGATCAGCGCAAAGGCAGAAAAGGCCATGAAGAAACCGATATGACGGGGCCCGATTGTCACCGCCTTTGAGAGACGGTTTGAAACCAGGATGATATTCATTGTGTTCTACCTCGCTCCCAGGCTCGGCTGACAGGCAGAGAATTCGAACCGGTAGCGCACCACCCGGCACAGCCGGGTGCATACTGGGCAGCGGATCAACACCGGATATCCGCTGATTGATTCCACGCCCCCCGCCCTCGCCGCCGCGAGGGTGCCTCGCTCACGCTCGTGAGCGGACTTTGCCGAAGTTCCCTACAACTGGCGTAAACTAGTTGTGATGCCTGCCTCCCACCCACATTAGCGGCCGTGCGCGGGGTTTCTTTAGCATTTGCACCGATTTGCTTCAATTCACAGCCATGGCTGCACGATCCCTCAATACCTTTTTCAGCTCGCCGGAACTTGCCCGGCTCAGCCGCATCGCCCATGCCCAACGCCAGTTGGAACGCCAGTGGCAAGCCGCCCTCCCACCGCAGATGGCGGGTTTGACACGCGTAGTCGGGGTCGATGGGGACTGCCTGGTGGTGTCGACACGCAGCCCGGCACTTGTGGCCAAGTTGCGACAGATGGAAATGCGGCTACTCGCGCGGCTATCTGAGGGTGGACTGAAAGTTAACGCAATCCAGTGTCGTGTTCAAGTCGAATTGTTGCCACACGAACAGAAAAATCCGAAACGAAATCTGACACTTAGCCCCGTTGCACTCGATGCACTGGAGGCTGCGGCGCAGTCTTTTCCCGATTCGCCGCTGCGCGATGCGCTGGCCGCCCTGGTGGCAAAGCGACGTCGTTAGGCCAGATTCGGCAGCGCCGCCAGCGTACGGGCCAGCGCACCCCGGTGATGCGCAATCAAGGTTTGCGCGGCCTGCGCCATGATTTCGCGCTGTGCAGGGCATGCCAGCAGCGTCGCCACATCGACCAGCAGCGATACGGCATCGGCATGCTGATGGGCCGCCCCCAAAGCCAGCGCTTCGGTCACGGCATCTTTGAAGTTGTAATCCGACGGGCCGATGACCACGGGCAAACCCACTGCAGCCGGCTCGATCACGCTATGACAGCCGAAATCGAGCAGGCTGCCGCCCACAAAGGCCACATCGCACGCCGCGTAATAGCTGGCCAACTCTCCCAGGCTATCGCCCAACAGCACCTGGGTATCGGCCGGTAGCGCATGCGTGGCATCCCACTGGCTGCGGCGTATATAACGCATTCCACGTGCGTCGAGCAGTGCAGCGACCTCGTCGAAACGCTGGGGGTGGCGCGGTACCAGCACCATCAACGCATCGTCCGGCAGCTTGGCGGCAGCCAGGGCGTCGAGCAGCAAGGCCTCTTCGCCATCGCGCGTGCAGGCGGCTGCCCAGGCTGGGCGTGCTGCGCTCCATTGTGTGCGCCACTGCCGGCCGATGGCGATCTGTTTGGCGGGCGGTGCAAGGTCATATTTCAGATTACCCGCAATCCTGATGTGGGCAGCCCCAAGCTGGGTCAAGCGTGCAGCATCATCCTGCCCCTGAGCCAGCACGCCACTGAAACGGGCCACGGCGGGGCCGATCAGCCCGTGCACGCGTTGGTACCCACGAAAAGAGCGCTCGGACAGCCGCGCGTTGATCAGATAGAGCGGCACGCCCGCATTGCGCGTACTGTGGATCAGATTGGGCCACAGCTCCATTTCCATCAGCACGCCTAGTTGCGGCTTGAAATGCCGTAGAAAGCGCGAGACGGCAAACGGGAGATCATAGGGTAGGTAGGCCACCTGTACCCGGTCACCATAGAGCTGGTGCGCTGTTTCTCGACCGGTCGGGGTCATCTGCGTCAGCAGCACGGTGTGGCGCGGGTACTGAGCAAGTAGCGCCTCAACCAAGGGCTGCGCCGCGCGCGTCTCACCCACCGACACCGCATGCAACCAAATCACGGGCCCTGTCGGCTGCTGCGCGTAACGCCCCAGTCGCTCGGCCCAATTCGCACGGTAGGCGGGCTGCTTGCGGCCCCGACGCCAGAGGTAGGCGAAGGCCACGGGCAAGGCGAGCCACCACGCGAGCGTATAGAGCCAGCGGTAGATCATGCGAGCAGCGCCTCGACGGCGGCGTAGACGGTGTCCACATCAGGTGAAAAGCCAATGCCGCCCAGGTTGATGGCATGTTGTGCCGCCAGCACGCCGGTGGCGCTGGGGTCGGTCGAGGTGTAAATCGCGGCAATCGGTGTATTCACCGCAGCAGCAAGATGGGCCAAGCCGGTATCGACACCGACTGCGACCTGCGCATCGGCCAGCAGCCGGGCAGCTTCACCCAGCGACATTTTGGGCGCCACGACAGCGCCCGGCAGCGCGGCAGCAATACGCTGTGCGCGGGCTTGCTCGGTCGGGTTCCCCCAGGGCAGCACCAGCCCCAAACCCTTGCCGATCAGCCGCAGGCCGAGCGCAACCCAATCCGCTTCGGGCCAGAGCTTGTCGTCGCGGCTGGTGGCGGTCAGAAAGACCGCGTAGGGCGAGGCTGAACGCCAAGGCAGATTGATATCCGGCGCGCGCATGCCGTAGTCGACCGGGCCGCTCGACGTGTAGCCCATGGTGCCGGCGGTAAGCAACCGATAGCGCTCAACGGCATGCAGGCTCCAGGGCGCGGCAATGCGCCGGTGATAGAGCAGGCTTGCGAGGTGCTCGCGGCTGCTCGGCCAATCCATGCCCGCCACCGGCGCGCCCGGCAGCCTCGCCACCAATGCGCTCTTGATCAGACATTGCGAGTCGATCACGAGGTCGTAATGCGTACCCTGCAAGGTGCGTCGTACATCGGCGATCTCCTGCCGCGTGCTACGTTGGAAGATCGACTTACGCCAGCGGCGCAACGCAATCGGAATGACGCGGCTGACGGCAGGGTGCAGCGCCGGCAGTGCGGCAAAGCCTTCTTCCACCACCCAATGCAACTCAGCCTCAGGAAAATGCTGGGCGAGCTCGGTGACGGCTGGAAAGTTGTGAATGACGTCGCCCATCGACGACAGGCGCACAAGCAGGATCTTCGGCATGGTCGGCATTCTACCCGGCAAGCCCGGGGTTTTGCTGCGGCCGTGCATTTGATAGCCTTCGCCCATTGAGCCACCATTGTGCCGCCATCGAACCGATAAGGGGGCGAAGGATTCATCATGCAAGACAGACTCGTCAGCGTTGAGCTGACCGATTGGTCGGTACCCGCCGGCTATCCCACCCGCAGCCTGGCGGCCGATCTTGAAGACGGCAAGGTGCTGTATTTTCCGCAGCTGCCCTTTACGCTGTCGGACGCGGAAAAGCCTTTCCTCTCGCCCGAATGGTCGGACGGCAAGGCCAAGAACATCAGCTACGACCGCGAGCGGAACCAGCTCAAGGGCGCACAAGGCAGCCCGGCCGACCTGGAGCGCATGCAAGCGATGATTGCCCGCTACCAGCGGCAAGCCGTCGGGCTGATCACCGGCCTCTTCCCGCACTATAAGCAGAACTTGCGCGTGGCACAGACGAGCTTGCGTACACAGAAGGTCGAAGGCCGCGAGACATCGTGGCGCAAGGACGACAGCCGCCTGCATGTGGATGCCTTCCCATCTCGCCCCAACCAGGGCGAGCGCATTTTGCGCGTCTTCAGCAATGTAAACCCCGCCGGCGTGCCGCGCGTGTGGCGCGTGGGCGAGCGCTTTGCCGACCTTGCCGCCCGGCTAGCACCCAAGATCTCCCGCCCCATCCCCGGTAGCGCAGCGTTGATGAAGGCCCTGCACATCACCAAGTCGCACCGCAGCGAGTACGACCACTACATGCTGCACCTGCACGACATGATGAAGGCCGATCCGGATTACCAGGCGAACTCACCGCAGTTGACTGTGCCTTTCCCGCCGGGCGCCACCTGGGTGTGTTATTCCGACCAGACGCCGCATGCGGCGATGTCGGGCCAGCATATGTTCGAGCAAACGCTGCATCTGCCCGCCGCCGGCATGTACGACCCGACCGCCGCACCGCTTGGGGTACTGGAGCGGGTATTGGGCCGTGCCCTGGTTTAACCCAGGTGGGGCCGACGCGGCACCCGGGGCATCGGTTACAATGGCGCCATGACCCGCCCAGCGCTCTCACTCGTCCTGATCACCCGTAATGCCGCCGATTGCCTCGCCGACTGCCTCGCTTCGGCACGCGAGCTGGTCGACGACATTGTCGTGCTCGATTCAGGTAGCGAGGACGACACCGTGGTCGTCGCAGGTCGCTTTGGCGCACAGGTGCATGTGCAACCCTTCGCTGGCTTTGGCCCGCAAAAGCAGGCGGCCGTGGCGCTAGCCAAGCATGACTGGGTGCTGTGCCTTGATGCCGACGAGCGTCTGACGCCTGAGCTTGGCCACGCCATCACCGCTGCCGTGGCCGACCCAACGGCCAGCGCCTACCGGTTTGCCCGGCGCAACCGCTTCTTCGGCCGCTACCTGCGGCATGGCGAAGCCTACCCGGACTGGTGCCTGCGGCTTTTCGACCGTCGGCTCGCGGCTTGGAGCGACGATGCAGTGCATGAAAAGGTGGTGGTGCATACCGGCTCGACTGGCACGCTCACGGGCGACCTGCTGCACGACTCGGCTGAAAGCCTCAGTCACTATTTGGCAAAGCAAAACCGGTACACTGATATGCAGGCCGATGCCCTGTTCCGCGCAGGCAAGCGTGCAGGCGTGGGCAAACTGATCGGTTCCCCGCTGGCGCGCTTTCTGCGGTTTTATCTGCTGCGGCGGGGCTTTCTCGATGGCGCGGCGGGCTTTGCCCATATCGCCATCGGCAGTTTCTTCGCCTTCGTCAAGTACGCCAAACTCATGGAACGCTGGCGCTTGCAGGACACCTCATCATCATGAAGATTCTCGTTACCGGTGCCGCAGGCTTTATCGGCATGCACACCGTGCAAACATTGTTGGCGCAGGGCCATGACGTCGTCGGCATCGACAGCCTGAACGACTACTACCCCGTGGCGCTCAAGGAAGCACGTCTCGCGCGCTTGACGCCGCATGCTGCATTCCGCTTCCAGCAACTCGACGTCGCCGATGGCGACGCATTGATGGCGCTGTTTGCCCGCGAACGCGTCGGCACGGTTATCCACCTCGCAGCCCAAGCCGGCGTGCGTTATTCGCTGCGCAACCCGCAAGCTTATGTACAGGCCAATCTGGTCGGATTTGCCAACCTGCTCGAAGCCTGCCGCCAGCATCCAGTTGCGCACCTGATCTACGCCAGCACATCGAGCGTCTACGGCCACAACGCCAGCCTGCCGTTCTGCGAGACCGACAATACCGACCACCCGGTCAGCTTTTACGCCGCCACCAAGAAAGCCAACGAGGCGATGGCGCATGCCTATGCCCACCTCTACGGCCTGCCCTGCAGCGGCCTGCGCTTCTTTACCGTCTACGGCCCCTGGGGCCGGCCCGACATGGCGCCCTGGCTCTTTACCCAGGCGATTCTCGCCGGTGAGCCGATCAAGGTCTTCAACAACGGCGACCTGGCGCGCGACTTCACCTATGTGGACGACATCGTCGACGGCGTGGTGAAGCTGCTCGAACACCCACCCCAGCCCGGCGGCGACCCGGGCCGTGCCGATACCAGCGCGGCACCGTGGCGCTTGCTCAATATCGGCAACCACCAGCCCGTGCGGCTGATGCATTTCATCGAAACGCTGGAAGCGGCTGTTGGCAAGCCCGCCATCAAGGATTTCGTCGGCATGCAGGCCGGCGACGTACCGGCCACCTATGCCGATACCGAGAGCATGCACACGCTGACCGGCTTCACCCCCGCCACGCCCCTCGACGAAGGCCTGCGCCGCTTTGTGGCGTGGTATCGCAGTTATCACGGCATCGCGTAAATCGTGGGCAGGCAGGCGAACCGCGCAGTCGGGTAGGGCGTATCAGCGAAGTCGATACGCCGTATGTGCGCTGGAATACCGTGAGTGACTGCGCCCATACGGCGCACCGACTTCGCTGGTGCGCCCTACAACAGCGTCACACGCCGATCACCAAGCGCTTGCGCATCTTCGCGTTATGCAGCACTTGGCCGCGCACCGGTACCGCCTGACGGGTTTCAACTTCGAAGCCAAATGATGTAAAAAACACCTCCGCCGCAAGGCTGACGTCTGAGGTCAACGCAGTAAGCTGCCGCGCCTCAGCCTGCGCCAGTATGTGGCTCATCAACGCCGTTCCCACCCCGCGCCGGCCGAAGTCGCCCGATACAAAGAAATGGTCGATATAACCGTCGGCCTGCAGGTCTGCATACCCCGCGATACGGCCATCGATCTCCGCCACATAAGGCTTGATGCCCAACATGCGCTCACGCCATTGGGCCATATCGCGATCGGCCGGTGCCCAGGCATCAAGCTGCGCCGGTGCGTAATACCCTGCGGCCAGCTGGTGAATGGCGGAATAGAACACCCCATGTAGAGCGGGGACATCAGTTTCTTGGAAGAGGCGGATGCGGACAGGTGCCATGCAGATAGTCTATCAATGTGGCTCAAGTAGGGCGTATCAGCGAAGTCGATACGCCGTGCAGCGACAATATTTAAACCCGCGACTTACCCTTTCGCCAGATTTGGAAACAGCGAAACAAAGCCCCCAGCCCGAAGACAGAGGCAGGAAACAAGATTGCGACAACGATGGGTATCCCCTCTCCACGGTGGGGTAAGACACGCGAACCAACGAAAAAGAATGTCGACACAAATGCTGTACTGACCAGCCATTGTTTGCCAACTCTCGAAAGCGCCATGTTGATGGGCTCGGGTTTGAACGGCCCAGGTTCCGGCCACTCGCCATTCGCCGCCAGCGCCAAACGGTCGGCAAGGTTTGCCGAAAGCTTGAGCTTTGACAGGACTGGTCTACCAAAGGAAATCACAGCCATGCGGTAGAAAAATTCCTCTTTGCGAACAATCTGAATCTGATCCCATGGCACGAAAAATTCGCGGCAGAAAGGCCCGAAGATTCGCATCATGCCAAACCGTAACCCGGAGGGGCAGACGCTGATATTCAGTATCCCACCCATACTCACTCGGCCCAGCGTCCCTGAAAGCTGGGTCAGCTTCAACAAGGTGGGCTCGACTCGGTCTGGATAGGATTGCATCAATCGATACCAACCTGAAAGCCACCCTAGCGACGTAGTCCCCACCAACCAGAGCAAAATGAGGTAGACAGGGAACCAGATACCGGGGAAGTCTTGCAGATCATGGGTCAAGATATTTGCCTATCGTGTATGGAAACGCGATTTAAGGTACAGTTGATTAGCAGATGCAACTGTCACGCAAGGATAATTATGGGAAGTGATTTCTCGTGTAGGCGAAGGACGGATGGCGGCCTCAACGCAAGTATCGGCTACCGTATTGCACGATCGCCCGACGGGACCCGTCGCCCCCTCGCAAACATCCACCTTAATACTTGCTTGCAAAGGCCTTGATAATATTCTTGCGATACTCTGGATCTTTCTCGTGGATTTCCAATATCCCCGCCTTGGCGTCGATATTGGTGTAAAGCTCGGCGTATCCCTTCATGTCCGGATCTTCAGTGAAATAGACCTTCATGTCGGTTTGGCTCGTCTTGATTTTTTGGATCGAGTCTGTTCCACCATAAACAAACACTTCCTTTGTAAAATGCACACCCGGTGCTTTTACCTTGTATGCTTTTGCCAGCATGGCTAGTAACGCATCACTTTCCGCACCGATGGACCGATACACAAGCCCACTTTCTTTTCCGCGCATGGCGCCGATCACAACTTCAAGGCCCACTACCTTCTGATGTTCGAGCCCATGCGCCCTCACCACGCATTGCGAACGTGACGCACACACAATGGATTCGATCTTTAGATCGACATCACCTCCAAAGGCGTTGTCATCCGACGAGACGATGGCTTGAGGCAAACTAGCCGCAAAGCTCATTGTGCTGAGTATCGTAAAAATAGTTGCGATCAGACCAAGCGACTTCATCAATATCACTTTCAATTAAAAGGTTAGAAACCTGCAGTAGTATTGCATTTCACCGATACGCTCCATAAGGCTAGACCGACACAATTCGGTAAATATTGTAGGCTACGGGAACGCCTTGCTTTTGCCACCACATTTGATTTCCCTTACGCAGAATGCAGTGCCCTCGATCATTTTTGCCTCACCCATTCATCTGGTTTGACCTTGTTAAAAATTGAATCCAAAAAGTTCTGCTGTGCCTTGACACACTCGAACGATTGCTGCAGATATCTACGTCTCACATCGTCAGGCGTAGAAGCCTTTTTCATTTCGGCGATCGTAGCAGCATCTCCGCAATTACCGAGCTGCGTCAGAAATCGATAGCCCATATATAATTCGAGGCTTTTGTAGGCCAAAATTGCAACTAGGCAATATACAATATACTTCATTGCATTGAATCCTACATTTAGAGAAATGCAGGATAGGGAGCACATTTCAGCGTGTCAATCCTTTCAGAGAAACTCATCAATGCATCTGCGAATTCGGCGCGCTGCATGAGCTTCAAGTACTGTCGACAAGCACACTCAGTGAAATCATGTTCCCCCTGCAGTCCTCGCCTCAATCCCCCACCACCTCCACCCCGCGCCAAAACGCAATCCGACCTCGAATCGACATAGCTGCAGCGCTGGGGTCTGGGTAGTACCAGACTGCATCGGGGTTGGTTTGGCCGTCTACCACCAGGGTGTAATAGTGGGCCGTCCCTTTCCAGGGGCAGATGGTGGTCTTGCTGCTCGGGCGAAAGTACTCGGCATTGGCCGAGATCAGCGGGAAGTAGTGGTTGCCCTCGACGACCACCGTGTCGGTGGATTGAGCGATGAGCTTGCCGTTCCAGAGTGCTTTCATGTGGCAGGTTCCTCTTGCGTGGCGACCTTGGAGCGCAGCGCGACCACGATGCTGGGGAAGTTGAGTGCCTGTTCGTGGCGGCGGGCTTGTAGCGCTTTGAAGCCAGGGTTACGGAACAAGGCCCGCAGCAGGACGATGGCCGTGATCACGAGGCCCCCAGCCAGCATGTAGCGCTGGGCGAGCACGGCATAGGCGGTTGCCGCGACAGTGAACAGGATGCCGAAGCCCGGGGCAGCAAGCATGCTGCGCTCGAAAGGCGTCAGATCCTGTTCCGTGATCGATTTGACGAAGCCTTCAGGGTATTCGGTGCGGTAGGCGGTGTACTCATAGTCCCCCGCAGGGATGGCCGTATCGCTGCGCATTTCCTGATCGACGCCACTCGGCAGGAATACTGTTTCCATACCGCCGAACGCGACTTCGCCGCTGTCGGGATGGAAGATGCCGCTCAATGGGTCGCCCACATCGCAGTAACGCATCAGCTCGGGCGGAATCACCTCGTCGACATATAGATGCAGCAGGTAACCGCCGTCTGCCCCTGTCGGGAAGCGAATCAGCTTGCCCGAAGCCCTTAGGCTTTCGATGGCTTCTGGCTTAGGCCGTACATCGGTCGGTACCGCGTCGACGGCGAAGAACGCCATCTCGGCGATATCAGTGCCGGCAGGCAGGATATGCATGGTCATGAGCTGTCCTCCAAAAGAGGGGTCGGCATTCAGCCGCTTTCACCGTGTATCCACACACCATAGATCAGGTTGACGGCGTCCGCTGCCGTCCGGCTTGGGGTACCTTGGCGGCAGCGATCTCCACGCCTTGCTCATTGCCCATGCCACGCTGCAGCACCGGCGCCAGCAGCTTGAGAATCTGCACCGGCAGGGCACTGGTGAATTTGTAGTCGCCCGCTTTCTCACCGCCCACATAGGCGGTGATGGTGCCGAAATAGCGGTCGCCAATATAGAACACGAAGGCGCCCGAGCGACTGACGATGCGTTCGGCCGTCAGCTCACCGTCGCGGCCGAAGGTCTTGAAGCGGTTATCGCCGGTGCCCGTCTTACCGCCTACAGCGATGGGTTTGCCATCGGGCTGTTTGTAGACGCCCGACACCCGCCGCGCAGTGCCCTGCGAGACGACCTCAGACAGCACTTGGCGCACCAGTTGCGCGACCTCGGCCGGTAGCACACGGGTGCCCACGGCCGGGGTCAGCGTGACTGTCGTGTCATACGGTGTGCCGGCGGCAAAGTGTAGGCTTTCCAGATAGTGCGTCGGCAGGCGCACACCATCGTTGCTGAGGATGCCCATCATCTCGGCAAGCGCTGCGGGGCGGTCGGCCGAGGCGCCAAGCGCCGTGGCGTAGGATGGCACCAGTGCGTCGAAGGGGTAACCCATCAATTGCCATTGGTGGTGAATCTGCCGGAAGGCATCGGCCTCCAGCACCTGGGCAATGCGCGAGTCCTGTGCCGCTTTGCTGTGATGCTGGTAGAGCCATTGATAAGCGTCGATGCGCTCAGGCTTGCTGGCCTTCACCATCTCCGACCAACCTGCTGAGGGGTGGGCATGCAGGTAGCCCACCATCCAAAGCTCCAACGGGTGCACGCGTGCCAGAAAGCCCCGGTCGGCCAGGTTGTAATGCGTGGGCCCGAAGCGCTGATACAGGTCAGCGATACGGCGGGGGTCGAGCTTTTGTGCGGGCTTGAGGTGCGCTTCGATAAAGCTCGCCATCTCGTCCTCTTTCGCATCGGGCGAGAGGTAGCGGAACACGGCCGCAAGGCGCGAGGGGCTGTTGCGTACCTGTTCCACCAGCAGGGTGTCAGCCGCCGCGAGCGGCTGGCCGTGGTATTTGTGGTAGAAGCCCGCCAGAAAGACCTGCCCTTCCTGATCCGCAAAGCGCTCCAGGTAAGTACGGCGACGCGGGTCGTGGATGTCGAGCAGTACCTGCCCATCCTCACCCAGGTCGGTCTCGGTGTAGTAGCGCACGATATCGCGCATCAGGCGGATATAGACGAGGTTGACCGAGCGCTGCGTCGCCTCACGCACGGTCAAGGTGCGGACGTTGTCCTCCTTCTCGAAATTCTCGAACGTGTGCAAGCCGCCACCGGTAAAGAACTTCTCTTCCGGATTAGCGGAGTAGGTCCGCGTCAGCGACGCGGTGAGCATCGGCGTCAGGCTGCGGTCCTCAGCATGCAGCAGATAATCGATGGCCCAGCGACGGATGGGCGAGAGGTGCCTGACCGACGCCGCCTTGGCGAGGTCTTCGGCGGGCAACGTGCTGTACTCGGCATGCAAGTCGTTGACCACCTGCAGGTAAGTGATCAGCGTACGCAGCTTGGATGTCGACCCCAGGTCGAGTTTGGTGCCTTCGTTGATGTCGAACGGTTCGTCGAAGTTATCGGCCTGCACACGTACCTTGTTGCCGCCGGGCGTGCGCTCGATCAACGTAAAGCTGTAGGTCACGCCTTCGGGCGAGCCTTGCTTGAGCAAGAAGCGGTCATAGAGCCCAGCGGTCTTTGCATAAGCTGGGTCGCGCAGTTTCAGCAGCTCAGCCGTGACGGCCTGCTGCAGGTTGGCATCCAGCGTGCTGGTGGCCGTCATGTCGAGCCGGTCGAGGTCGTACATGCGCGATACGCCCAAGAGCTCAGCGAGCTTGAGCCGCACCGCGCTGGCGCCTTTGCGCTCGACCGCCGTGGCGCTCTGGCCCGGCACATGCGCGCGCTGTTGCCGTAGTGAGACTTTCAGTGCCGCGTCACGCAATGTCGGCGGAATCACCCCGTCGCGCGCCATGATACGCAGGTGCGAGTCGGCCATCGCCTCCAGCGTGCGCATATCGCCATTGAGATAAATCGACGGGCTACGCTGCGAGATCATCAGGCTCAGCGCTTCCTTGTAGACCGCTGCACGCTCGGCTTCGTTGGCGGGCTGGGTATCGGTCAACAGGCGGTTGACCTGATCGAACTCGCGCCCGTACCACGCCCACATCCCGTCGCCGATGCCGGCAATTTCACCCGTGCCGGGTCGGGCAGCGAGCGGTACTGTATTCAGGTACTGCACCACGATGCGCTCGCGTGCCGCGTGGGTGTACTCGCCGCTCTGGTAGGCGCGCACCGACGCGGACAGCATCTGCCGTAGCTTCTCTTTAGGGGACTCCGTGCGGCCACCGGTGGAATGGCGGAATTTCTCGATCTGCGTCGCGAGCGTACTGGCGCCCGGTGAGCGTGGCCCAAGGCGGACGGTATGTGTGGCTTCCTCGATCAGCGCGCGCCCAAGCCGTGAGCCTTCGATTGCCGGGTTGCGTGTTTCGTTACCCGGGTCGAGCAGGGTGCGATTTTCGATATACAGCAGCGTAGACGTCAGCAACGGCGCTACATCGCTGAACTGCCGGTACACGCGCTCGGGCGAGCGGGCTTGGTAGATGGCCTGACCGTAACCGTCGTACAGCGTGAGGCCCGCCTGGTCTTTTTCGGGGTAGGGCAGAAAGAGGCCCAGCGGCACCGCAGGGGCAGTGATGCCCACATCGGCCAGCGAGGCCATCTGGGTCGAGAGCCGCGCTTGTGCGGTGATGGCATAACCATGTTCAGGCAGGCGCTTGAGGAAATCGGGCAGGCTGGCGTAGCCCAGGCGCTGGTCGTAGGGGCCGCCCGCCTTGGGGAAGCGAATCCGTTTGCTGGGCCCAGGCTCGACATCGAAGGTCGCTGCGCCGGCGACGCGGCTAAAGAAGGGCGCCTGGAAATAGGCATGCTGCAACTCATACACCCCGGCGCCCGCAAACAAAGCCGCGATCCCCAAGAGCCCGATGGCCAGCTTCAACAGCCTGGCAGAGAGCTTGGACTTCTTGCGCAACAGATAAGCGGTCGCGGCGGCAGCCTGAGCCATGATTCAACCCAAAATATGTAGGTGCGTTTCTCCGATCGATACCCGGCGCTTCCTGCTTTCAGATTAGTCGATGGCTGTGCGGTAAAACAGGGGGTAAAAATCACATTGCGATGGCCGCGCGCTCCTATTCAGACACGCGCGCCGCCCAGATGTTCGTTCAATTCACGGCGGAATTGTTCTTCACACCGCCGACCCATTCCTTGATCACCCGCTTCGGCATCGACCAGATTGCGACCCACGCCCAACAATGGCCGACACCGTTTCGATTAGGTAGCGCCTACACCTTCCAGTCCCGCCCAGGTCGGCACCGCGGTCTCCAGAAATGTAATCAGCGTACGCGTGCGCAAGGGCATGAAGCGGCCAAAGGGGTACAACAGGTGTACGTCATGCGGCGCCCCCTGCCATTCGGGCAGGATCTGCAGCAGCCGCCCGCTCTGCAGCAAATCGTCGACCAACCACATCGGCGCCATACCAAGGGCAAAGCCGGTTTCCAGACATTCGCGCACAGCGAGGGAGTTGTTGACGTGGAATTGCCCGCTGACCTCGACTTCTACCACTTCGCCGGCCCGATTGAAGCTGATACGGTCGCCTTGCAGCCCGGCATAGCGCACGAAATTGTGCCTGGCCAAATCATCGATCACCTGCGGTGTGCCATGGCGCGCCAGATAGGCGGGGGAAGCAAGCAGGACGCGGCGTGACCGGCCGATCTTGCGGGCGACCAGGTTGCCCGGCAGGTGGCCGCTCAAGCGCATGGCCAAGTCGATTCCTTCCTCGATCAGGTCGACCATGCGGTCGTTCAGCATCAGCTCGACCTGAATATCCGGGTAGGCGCGCAGAAACTGCTGAATCGCTGCGCTGAGATGCACCTGGCCGATACCGATCGGTGCGCTGATGCGTACCAGGCCGGCCGGCTTTTCCAGCTCGCCGCGCGCATCGGCCAGGGCTTCCTCGTAGGCATCCAATACCCGTTTCGCGCGATCGTAAAAGCGCTTGCCAGCGATGGTGACCGTGAGACCGGTGGTACTGCGCTCCAGCAAACGTGCGCCAACTACGGCCTCAAGATTGGCAATCGTCTTGCTGACCGTAGGCTGGGTGGTCTGCATATCACGGGCGACGGCCGACAAGCTGCCCATTTCGACAACCCGTACAAAGACCTGCATGCCTTTCAATTGATCCATAACGAGGGCATTCCAAATTAGAATAAGCAGCCTTCAATTTGGCTACGTACTCAATGTTTTTTGAAGAGCATACACTGCGCCGCACTGCATCTCCAACAACAGGAAAACGCAATGAGCACGCAAATCGAATGCCTTTTGAAGGGCCAGCATGTGGTGATTTTTGGGGGCAGCAGCGGCATCGGCCTCGCGGCGGCCGAGCAGGTCAAGCGCCAGGGTGCTACGGTCACCCTGGTTGGTAGAAATCGTGACAAGCTGGACCGGGCAGCGGCCGCGCTCGATGGCGCTGATACCGCCGTAGCCGACATCAGCGACAGAGCGGCCGTGGCGCAAGTGTTTGCCGGTATCAAGCGTGTCGACCATCTGGTGATCACATCCGGCAGTTTTATTGCCGGCAAGCTGGCCGAGACCGACCCGGATACGCTATTGCGGGCGCTGGACGAGCGCATCGCCGGACCGCTCTATGCCATCAAGGCGGCGCTGCCGTTGTTTGGCAGGTGTAGCTCCATCACGCTGATCGGCGGGCAATTGGCCGACCGCCCGACCGGCGATGGTGTCGCCGTGCTTGCCGCCGCAGTCCGCGCCGTCGAGACGCTAGCGGGTGCACTCGCGCTGGAGCTCAAACCCATCCGCGTCAATGTGGTGGCACCGGGCTACACCGATACGCCCCTGTTCGACGCGTTCGGCGAACAAGGCCGCAAGATGCTGCACGCTGCCGCGGAGAGCTTACCAGTCGGCCGTGTTGGCCGCGCGGACGAGGTGGCTGCCGCCATCCTCTTCCTGATCAACAACGCCTACGTCAACGGCGAAGTGCTGCATGTGGACGGTGGCGGGCGCCTGAGCTAACCACGCAGCACGGCAGGGTCAATCGACCGCGCAGCTGCCTTTCATGGCACTGATCCATTCCTTGATCAGCGCCACGCCTTCGGCGTCGACGAGGCTGCGGCCTACGCGCGGCATCACCGCCTGCCCGCTGGTGGCTTGCATACGCAAGACCAGCAACGATTGATCCGGCTTGCCGGGCACAATGTCGTAGGTCAGGTCGCCGCCACCCGCACCCGCCGCCACATGCTGTTTGCAGATGCCCAAGGTACTGCCCTGCGCAATCGGGGTCAGGAACAAGCCCGATTGCCGCGCATCGCCGAGCGACTGGTGGCAGTGCATGCAGTTTGCCTCAAGGTAAGCCCGTGCCCGCGCCTCGATCGTGCCGGCTTGCGGGTCGGCATAGGCAATGGTTTTGCGGATCGCCTGCGGGTCGGCCGGCAAACCGTCGATGGTGGCCAGCGTCGCCAGTTTGGCCAACTGGTTCATACGGCCCGCGCTGTAGCTGTAATCGATATTCAGGTAGCGCGCCTTCGGCCCGATGGGCTGGATGCCTGCCTGGCCGATGGTGGCATTCACCGCATGGCAGGTCTGGCACTGCCGGGCATTGGGTACGCCATAGTGGAACTCGTCGACATGCCCGGTATCGGCATCGCGCAGGCGGGCAGGTACCTCCAGCCCGATGCGACGTAGGCTGGCGCGGGTCTGCGACTCGTTCCAGATATAGGTGTTCGCCTGCCAATTGCCGTCAATATCGCGCCGCAGGATGCGCGTCTCGACCAGCCGGTATTTGCCGAGGTCGATCGTCTCACCGCCCGCGAGCTTATTGCCTTTGAGCCAGCCACCTGGGTTGGCTGGGTCTTTGGCGTAGAAGAAGGTCTTGCTGATGATAGTGCCGACCGGCAGATCAAGCACGTCGTCACTGCGGTAGCCAACGTGAGCACCGGCCGGCAGTGTGATCGTGCGGAACTTGAGCGCATAGTCGGTAAAAAGCGGCGACGCCAGCTGGTAGACCATGGAATTACCCACCGACGACAGCGTCTTGCCGTCGGTCTTGAGCACGCCATAGTCGTCGAGCTGCTCGGGGATCGGCGAGGCGGCACGGCAGGCGGCCGCCAGCACCAGCAGGCAAAGATGAATCAAACGCACACGCATCTCCCTGCGATCAACGGGCAGCCACGGCCGGCAAACCCGGCATGCTGCAATCGAACTCAGCCGGCACGCTTGGGTAGACAGCAGGCTTCCAGATACGGAACAGGGCCTTGAAGGTGCCCGCATCTTCGAGCGCCATATTGCCAAAGGCGGTATCGGGCTCGCTCACCTGGTTGTGCTGCATGCAGAGCTTGAGGTCGTGGATGGACGCCACTTTGCCGGCCAGGATGCCATCGTGCAGGATATGCGGCATGCGTTCGGTCTTGACGCCTGCGAGGTTCATGCCGCTCTGGATATCGTGCAGCATGCCTGCCGCAGCATAGCCCGCGTTGCGCATCACGTTGTCGTGGATATTGATTTCACGCGCCTGGGCCTCATAGGTGGGGTCCTTGATCGGCCGCTCCGATGCGTAGTAGCTCGTGACGATGACGCTGGCGCTCTGGTTGTGGTCGAGCGTATTCCCGAACACTTCCACGCTACGGTTCGCGAGGATCATGATGCCCGTGCCGGCCGGCACCATACCGACGATATTGCCCTTGGGCGCGAAGTTGGTCGTGTTGTTGTCGTGGACGGTGTTGTTGAAGATGCGCGTGCCCGCGCCATTGCGAATCACCGGCAGGTCAGGCAGCGAAAACACCAGGATGCCGCCCGTATTGCCCCAGGCATCGTTCTCCGAGACATCGGCGCGCAGCGAGTTTTCGATCTCGATGCCGGCCACGTTCTCGGTCACCACATTGTGGCGCACGATGATGTCTTCGGACTGCCCAACATAGAGGCCTGAATCCGACGCGCCGCGTACGTAATTGTGCTCGATCAAGAGATGCTTGCAGGCCACCGGGTAGAGCCCGTAGCCGCCATTGGTATCGCGCACCGGGCCGCTCCAGTCGACCGAGACCCCGCGTATCGTCAGGTCTTCGCAGTTTTGTACCTTGAGGCCATCGGCCTTCGGGTCGAGGATCGCGAAGTTCTCAAACGTCAGATGCTTGCCGGTGGCGTCGATACCGTTGCCGACGTTCTGCCCTTTGAACGACAAGATCGTTTTATCGGCCCCCGCACCACGGATCGTCACGTTATTGGCCGAAATCGACAGCGTTTGCGACAGCTCGAAGCGGCCTTCCGGCAGGGTGATCACGCTGCCGTCGGCCGCATCGATGAACTGCGCCATGATCTTTTCAGCCGGCGTTTCGGCCGCCACGTAAGGTGAGATCAAGGCGAGGAGGACCAGGGGGAGAGCAAAACGCGTCATATGCGGCTTCCTTTTCGGCGGGTGGCCGGGCGGATGGGCCCGGACGGGATGTTGTCTCAGTGCCGCGCGTCATGGTTGCGCGCAGATCGATTGATGTTGGACAAGCGTACTACGCACGATTTCGCAACGTACAGCGCCAAAACGGCCACGGTAAATGCTGTCTGGGGCCAACGACCGACAGTAGAATAGGCAGCTTCCGCCCGCTTACTTGCAGCCATGCTCTACGTTTACAGCCCTCGCGACCAGGATGCCTGGCGCGCTGCCTTTGCCCGCCATCTGCCCCATACCCCCATTGCGGTCTACCCCGATGTGGTCGCGCCCGAGGCGGTCACCCATATCGCGGCCTGGCAGCCGCCGGCTGATTTCTTTACACAGTTTCCAAATCTGCAGGCTGCATTTGCGCTTGGTGCAGGTGTCGACCGATTTCTGGCCCAATCGGATTTACCGGTGCATATCCCACTCTATCGGTTGACCGATGCCGGTATGGCGCCGCAGATGCTGGAGTATGTTCTCTATGGCGTGCTGTATTTCCAGCGCGATTTCGACCACTACGCCGCTATGCAGGCCCAACACACATGGGATGTCGCACCGCCGCGCCTCGCGGGCGAAACACGCGTCACCGTGCTGGGCTTGGGGGAGATTGGGGGCTATGTAGCCAAGGGGCTCGCCGCACTCGGCTATCGGGTCGCGGGTTGGAGCCGCTCGTCGCGCGAGTTGGCAGGGGTTGATTGCCGGCACGGCCTGGATGCCTTACCTGGCCTCTTCGCGCAGACGGATATCCTCGTCAGCCTGTTGCCCTCTACACCGCAGACCCGCGGTCTCTTGGATGCCGCACGCTTCGCGCAATTGCCGCAAGGCGCCGCCCTGATCAACGCGGCACGTGGCGACCAGGTCGATGAGGACGCATTGCTGGCGGCATTGGGCAGCGGCCACCTGCGTGGCGCACTGCTCGATGTATTCGCCACCGAGCCATTGCCGACGGAGAGCCAGCTCTGGTCGCACCCGCGTGTGCGCATCACCCCGCATATCGCGGCCGCCACGCTACGCGACGATGCTGCAAAGCAAATTGCTGAGCGCCTTGCCGTACTGGCCGCGGGCGGCAGCCCGAGTGGGCAAGTGGACCGAGTCCAGTCTTACTGAGCGGCTTTCAGTGCCATCGCAGCCCCGACCACCGTCTCCACGCTGATCGAACGCACATCTTGGTCTGGCGCCTGCAGCACGGCTGCAGGTACGCCCCAGGGGCGCCAGCGCACGGTATCGGAATCGCCAAACAGGCAGACGATGGGCTTCCCCAACCCTGCTGCCAGATGCATCGCGCCGCCGTCGGCCCCGATATAGAGATCGACTGCCGACAGGTCGGCCATCAATTCAGCCAGGGTGCCGGTCGGGCAGGCCACGACGGCATCGGCCGGCAAGCCCGCCAACACTTGGGCGGCCTTGGCATCGTCGCCCATATGCATGGGATTGTCTTCGGCCCCCGGTGACCAGAATAACGCCACGCGCGCGCCCAATTGCGTGTGAAGCGCCAGGATCAGCGCCTTGAAATGCTCGGCCGGCCAGCGCTGCTTGGGGCGGCGGGCGCTGATATGCACGCCGACCAAAGGCCGACCATCGCGCAGCCGCTCGGCCGATGCCTTGGCGCGTACCGGGTCGGCATAGATCTGCTGCATGGGCGGCTCGGCGTGTGCATCGAGCGGCGCAAGCAGGGGAATCAGACGCTCGACCTCGTGATACGCGCCGACCAGCGCCGGCTGCGCATCGGTCAGCCCCTTGCTCGCATCGCCGGGCTCGACGAGGCCCACCACATGCTGCCCCTTGAGCCAGCGCGCCCATTTTGCCAGCCGCTTGTTGTAGCCGCCTTGGCACAGCACGATCCAGTCATAACGCACCGCGCGCAGCGCGCGGATCAGCTGTAGCCGCCGCCAGTAGAGCAGCAGGGCAGACTGCCCTGGCTCGTGCTTGGTCTTGGTGTAGGCATAGACGTTATTCAGGCGCGGGTCGTGCCGCACCACGTCGATATTGTAGGAATTACCCAAGAGGTCGATACGCGCAGCCGGGTAGCGTGTACGCAAGGCGGCGATCAAGGGTGTGGTGCACACCAGGTCGCCGATATTGTCTCGGCGAATCAACAGAATCTTGGGTGCGTCCACAATCTCTCCTGAAGGGCTCGGGTATGGAAATCGATACCCTGCAAAACAATCATTAGGTTCGGCGTGCTTTTTACAACTTTTTGCAGCGGCTGTGTCGGCATTTCGCGCGAACGTAGCGTTATTGCAGTTACTGGCAGCGACAATAGACGTTTTAACGCATCGTCAGTGCCAACCATAAAACATTGGAGCCTATCTAATATGAAAACCACCCGCCTGATCGCACTTGCCCTCGCAACCCTGATGCCGCTGGGCGCCATGGCCGACCTGCCCGGCAAGCACCCCTACTACCTGCACGCGCTGAGTGACCTGCGCGCCGCACGCTGGCTGATCATGCATCGCCCGGGCAATGCCCAAGTGAGCGGTGACGAAGATGTAGCGATCACCCGCATTCAGGAAACCATCGGCGAGATCAAGAAGGCTGCCATCGACGACGGCAAGGACATCGACGATCATCCGGAAATCGACGCCCACCTCGACCACAAGGGCCGCCTGCACCGCGCAGACGAACTGCTGAAGAAGGTCCACAGCGACATCGCGCGCGAAGAGGATGATCCGATGACCCGCGGCCTGCGCGACCGCGCCATCCACCACCTGGACGAAGCCCTCCACGCCACCGGCAAGGCAATCCACGACGCCGAAAAGGGTATCTGATCCACACGTTGGATACCGCATGCAAAGCCCCGCTCCGGCGGGGTTTTTGCTTTGCAGCGCGCCACCGTTGAACTTGTGACCACCGTGGCGTTCCATTACCCTCGATCCAAAATGACGCTCAGGAGTTGATACATGCGCCAAATCGAGGGTTTGCTCGAAAGTTACCTCTTCCGTGCCCGCTGGCTGCTCGCCCCCATGTATATGGGCCTGGCACTCGTGATTCTGCTCGTGAACATCAAATTCATCCGGCTGTTTTACGAATTCTGCCTCAATGTATTTTCCGGCACGGCCAATCAGCTTGTCGTTGGCGTACTCACGCTGATCGACGTGGTGATGCTCGCCAACCTGCTGATCATCTTCCTCTTCGCCGGCTACGAGAACTTCGTCTCGAAATTCTCATCGGCCAACGAGCAAGACCGCCCCGCCTGGATGGGCCACGTGGGCTTCGCCGACCTCAAGATCAAGCTCGCGGGCTCCATCGTCGCCATCTCGGCCATCGAATTGCTCAAAGCCTTCATGGAGCTCGACGATTACACCGACCGCCAACTGGCCTGGAAGCTCGGCCTGCATGGTGTATTCGTGGTATCGGGCGTGCTCTTTGCGGTGATGGATCGCTTGAATCGGAAGGGGCACTAGACGATGGGTGCCGCCACGCGTGTCGCCGTGACGGGTGGCGGCTCGGCCGGGCACGCTGTGCCCAATCTGCCCATTATCGAAGACCTGCTGCGGCAGGGTTGCGACGTTGTCTACTTCGGGTCGGCAGATGGCCCAGAACGGCAGATTGTCGAGCCGCTCGGCATCACCTATGTTTCGATCGCCGTGGAGCGTCTGCGACGCTACCGGGCATGGTCCAATCTCCTAATCCCGTTTCGCGTCGTAAGCGGTGTGCTCCAGTCGCTGATACGGCTCAGGCAATACCGCCCCACCGTCCTGTTTTCGAAAGGCGGTTTTGTCAGCGTACCGCCCGTGATCGCGGCTTGGCTCTTGCGCATCCCGGTCGTCATTCATGAATCGGACCTGACGCCCGGCCTCGCCAATCGCATCGCAGGGCGCTTTGCGAAAACCATTTGCGTCGCGCTGCCCGCCGAATGGGCGCGATATCCAGGCTGGTTTGCTAAGAAATGCATCACCACGGGCATCCCACTGCGGCCCGGCTTCCAAGAAGCCGATGCGGCGCTTGCCGATCAACAATTCGACCTAGAGCGTGATCGACCTCTGTTGTTTGTCTTCGGTGGGAGTGCAGGCGCACGGTCGCTCAATCTTGCACTCCGGGCCGCCCTGCCTGCGCTACTGAATCGCTACCAGATCGTCCATATCTGCGGGCGCGGCCATCTCGATATGTCGCTCGCCGACCAATCGGGCTATCTGCAACTGGAGTACCTGTCATCCGGCATCGAGCACCTGATGAAGCGCGCCGATATCATTCTCTGCCGCGCAGGCATGACCTCCTTGCTGGAGCTTTTGGCACTCAAGCAACCCGCGATACTGGTCCCGCTCTCTCGCGCCGCCAGTCGAGGCGATCAGATCGATAACGCCACACTGATGGTCGAGAAAAAGCTATGCATTCAGGTCGAAGACGATGGGCTTTCGGCGGAGACCTTGGTCGAGGCCGTCGGGCTGTATGAACAGCAGGTCGACGCGATGCGCAAGCAGATGGCATCGGTGCAGTTGCTCAATGATGCGACGGCGATCACCGCTCAGCTCTTCACAATCAGAGATTGAACCGGGGTCGTTGCACTCGCTACGCCAAAGCACCGACTGACCATGGCCTCCCATGCCATCGCACTTAGGTTAGCCAGCCAGGCTTTTCTTGCCCTATAGTCGAAAGGAAAAGTAGAACCAACCTGCCACGCCCCATATGATGTACCTGTGAGCAGGTAGGTCGGTGTGACTTGGTCAGGGAAGCGCCATCGTGGAAATGCACTCCTTCGGAGGTCGGCCGTGACATGGGGTCGCCGTACGGCAGTCACGCTGCTGCGGCTTGCCATTGTCGTGATGACCATGCGAGCCGTGGCTGAGCCTGTACCGTCGGTGCATTGGCTGGTCGTCGATTTTCCCCCTTACGAAATCCACGGCGGGCCTGATACAGGCAACGGGCTGATGGATCGCTATTTACTGAGCCTGACCCAGCGCTTGCCGCAGTTTCAGCACACCATTGACGTGGTCGGCTTTCAGCGGCGCGATGCGTTGATGAAAACGACGCAACCCTCCTGCACCGTTAGCCGGTTCAGCACGCCCGATCGGGCGCGCTACGCGGTATTTGCCGAACACCCATTCATGTATCTATTGCCGCCCCGTCTTGTTGCCACGCAGAAGGTTGCCGAGCCTTTGAGAAGCGCGCTGGACCACGACGCGTTGCCGCTGACGCAGATCATGAATACCGGGCAATACGCACTGGGCATCTACCCGGCGCGTCATTTTGGCGATGCCATCGATCATCAGCTCGATGAAATTCGTGCAAGCAATCCGGCAGCCATCAAGGACTATCGGGAAACCGGTGCTTCGTCGATTATCGATCTGCTGAATATCATGGCGCAGGGCGCCTTCGACATGACGCTCGCTTACACCGTCGAAGGCGAATATCTGCGCCACACCCAGCCCGCGCTGCCCGTTCTGGAGTACTTTCCGATCGCGGGTGCCACCAATCTGTTGCCGCTACATATCTCTTGCAACAAGACAGAGGTGGGGCTGGCGGTGATGCAGGCCGTCGATAAGCTGGGTGTACATGACGCGGCGGCACTGCAAGCGCAGCACGATTTCGAAGGCTTGCTGCCACAGGACGAGAAGCGGCGGTACGAAGCGTTGCTACTCAAGGCCAAATAGATTGGCGTTCCGCAGCAGGCCGAGCGACCCCATCAGTCCTCAAGATACTCCCACGTATCCGCGCCATCGAGCTTCCTTACCCGCACCGATGCAATCAGGCTTGGGTCGAAGTTGCCCAGGTTGACGCCTTGCTTTTCGCCTGGCGTGGGGTTGATGGGTTCCCAGTGGGTGACGCAACCGCACATGCGGCAATGAATGGTGCGCAACGTCTTGTCGCCCCATACGTAGGCCGCGGTGGCATCAGGGTGGCCTTCGATCTTGACCGTACCATATGGAAAATAAACCCACGGGCCACCGCTGCGACGGCAGAGAGAGCAATTGCAGTCGGTCGCGACTTCAGGCGTGGATGGCAGCGTCAGGCGGACGGCGCCACAGTGGCAAGAACCTTGGTGCATATCAATTCCTCCAAAATATGATGCAACGCATTCCACCGCCCCAGATGCTACGTTGGGGACGCATCACACACTGCCATAAGTGGTCATGGCAAATCATTGTAGCGCGCACATCGCGAGGTTGACGAAGCCCACCCAGCTTTAAGCACAGACTCACGATGCTCGCGATGCGATCGAATGATGGTTCGTCTTTAGACGATGATATTCAACCGGGAGCAATACCAAGCAGGCCGCTGCAAAGGTCATGGCAAGGTTAAGCAGGAGAGTCGTCAGTGCGAATGCGTGCTGGTCGAGATAGACCGCGGTAAAGGTCATGACCAGCGGCAAGATAGCCAGCAGCAACACATGCCGGCGTAGCATGCGCAGCAAGGCTTGATACAGCATGGGCTCCCCCAGAATCGTGCTTTATAAGGCAACATACATGGGGAGCGATGTTTTTGGACGCCAGAAAGCACAAAAGGCCACACGCGAACGTGTAGCCTTTTGCTTCGTATTGGTGGGTTGTCACAGATTCGAACTGTGGACCTACGGATTAAGAGTCCGCTGCTCTACCAACTGAGCTAACAACCCAAGAGTCCCATGGTGGGTCGTGCGGGACTCGAACCTGCGACCAACGGATTAAAAGTCCGCTGCTCTACCGACTGAGCTAACGACCCGGGAAAGCCACGCATTATAGCGCATTTGCAGACCCTGTC
>Ga0213872_10000117_pt1 | contig 73833 bp, 65 predicted proteins | sample VelepicomBERX_R2_FD_160071 | JGI IMG/M metagenome (GOLD analysis project Ga0213872, IMG submission 160071) | Rhizosphere microbial communities from Vellozia epidendroides in rupestrian grasslands, the National Park of Serra do Cipo, Brazil - RX_R2 | ecosystem: Host-associated > Plants > Roots >... | reverse complement strand
CTAGTAAAGCCACGTCGATCACTCCGATCTCCTGTCGAAAAGACAGGGAGGATTGTGCTACAAACGTGGGTCAGATTCGGTTGCAAATTCGTGGGGAAGGTGGGTCAATTTTCAATGCAAATTAACAGGCGATGAATATCTTTGCCTGCATTACCTTTAAGTCTTCCTTCAGCTTGGTTTCGTCACGTTCGCCGATAAGCCCCCCAATGTCTTTCATGGTCTCGAAAAGCAGCTCATTTGTGGCCCTTTGCTCTGTTATAGCAGCCTCAGCAGAACGCTTGTCCAGCGAGTCGTTAAATTTGGCCTGCCAAAGTGCTGCGACCAGGAGGATAGCAAGACCGATCATTTCTGATCGAAGTCCCCATAGTTCAAAGTTGATAGATTTACTGGCATTAGCCATAGAGTAATGAGAATTTCTGTGATTAACGTCTGTCAATGTTCTCATCACAGAACCTTCATGGAAAGAAATTTGTTGCAGGCTACAGCTGGATTCGCGGAACTTCAGCGGCTCCCCCCTTCCCCCAATTGAAACTCACGCGGACACGAGAACTTCCATCTCACTCCGTTGGCGCCAGCCGAACCCATACCGTCTGGGGTGCGTCAGCAATCTTAAGGACTCAAAGTGGAGGAGAAGGGTCAAGGGCCAGCCCGGAGGCCGCAGGCCTGAGCTCAGCGAAGGAACGGGCGAGGACTGGGGCGGAGCCATACCCTTGACGCGGCTCCGAAACGTTCACAGTTCAGTGGGAGGGAGTCGGGTTGGCCATAGGCCGTCCCGGCTCCCCTGCCACGTGGCGAACGCGGGGTGCGGGGCGGCGCCCTGCGGTTTGGAATTAAAGCATATATGAGCTACATGAGCCACTTCTGCGTTAAGTATTATTCCCCGCTTCAACTTTCGTGCCAATACCAAATAGTCGCCCCAATGTGGATCTATTATTGGCGCGATCGCGCCGGATTGGCAGTAACGGGGGAATTCAACACTGGATGCCACATTCGTCGATTTGATGTTGCCTTTTGCACCGCGTTCTGCAGCCGCTCAGGCAACGGCGGAGCTGGTGCATGTGAAGCTTGCCCCTTGAAACTGACATACAGATTTGGCTCAAAGCGCGCGCACTTTTCAATTCCTTCAATCAAAGATGCATGCACGATGTCCGTAGTGATATCAAGCCAGAAGGTAGTTGTATGTGAGCGAGAAAACCTCAACAAAGCTTCAATTGCTGCGGTGATTTCCTGCGAGGTAAAGTCTGGTGAGATATGCGAGCCAAATTCAATCTTATAAACAACGTCCGAAATCCCATTGTGCGTATATTCAATACACTGGTGCACAAGCCCACACTCCATCGCACGCTTTAATGCTTCGCGATCGATTCTATCAAATGTCATTTTCCGCAGCTCATCACGTTAATTTCAGAAGCTCTTTATGCCATTTACTCAGCATTGGAGACGATTTAATTACAGGTGTCGCATGATCCGATCTTCGACGGTCCTTCACCAAAAAAGGCCAGCATCCCGCCGGCCTGAGGGTAAGTTCAAGACTCTGCCTTATCCATTGCTCGAACTAAGAGCTTCCAAGTCGTCGTGTCTTCTTGGCATTCGGCACAGGGAGGCATAGTTTCGCACTCACGATTGATGACATCTTCATAACCACAGCTTTGGCATTTATAAATCCCTGGAAATTTGGGATTCTGCCCAGGTTTCCATTCTTTGTTATATTTTTCGGCGTATTCATCGCCTGTTCGGTTTACGTTAGTTGAATCGCGGTAAAAAGCCATATCCCATCCATTCATAGTGAAAAAGCATAGCCGATGCCATACTTCCCGTCAGATGGGGGCGTTGGTGAAAATTTCAATACCGCACGGAAATTTTAATTGAGCTAGCCAAGTTTTTTTGCTAGGTCACTAGCCCGCAGATGTGTATACCGTTTCAACATTGCGAGTGTCTTATGCCCAGTGATCGATGCCACCTCCATGAGATTCAACCCTTTTTCAAACAAGCGACTAGTTGCTTCGTGCCGAAGGTCATGAAAGCGTAAATCAGCAAGGTAGCCAGGCTGAGTTTGACGCCCTTGGGCCGTGCATTCACTGAGATAGCGCTTTAGCGCTCGCTGCTTAGCTGCGTTAAACGCTCGCCGCAACTCTACCTCTGTCACTTGAAACAGTGGCCCCTTTATCGGTATTGGCACTTGTGCAAGGATGGCCACCGCCCGAGTGGAAAGAGGAATAATCCGGTCGTCACCGTTCTTCGTGTATCGCAATGTCGCGATCGCATTGGGAAAATCGATGTCCTTATGCCGCAGCTTTAGAATTTCTCCCTGCCGACAAGCCGTCTCAACTGCAAGCTCAAAAACCGGCGCTGCATACCGATTCCTCGCCTTCTTCAGTTCGGCCAACAAGTGATCGAACTCACCGGGCTCTAATCGCCGATCCCGTCCCTTTCCATTGCCAGGAACCTCAACGGTACGGATCGGGTTGTCTAAGCTCATCCCCCAACGTTTCGTCGCCACTTGGAAAAGATTTGAAATTAGCATCAGGTACTTTCGGAGGCTACTATCGGACCAGCCTTCGGATTTAGCTGTTTCCATGAACTGGAGCACAGCTTCACGGCGAACCAGATTGATCGGCAACCGAGCAATCGGATACCGCTTCAACTTGCCAATCTTGGAGACCTCCGCCCGAGCCCCACGCTTGGTTGGGGTTATCTCCTGCAAATACCTGTCCAGCAAAGCCTCTAGGGTGAGCTTGGCTGCGCTCTCTTTCCGCTGTTTCGCTTCAAGTACTAGCTTGTGCGCTGGATCGGTCGCCGCGTCCGCACGCAACCGATCGCGGTAGGCCCGAGCTTCTTGGAGTGTATCGAAGGTTTCATCGATGCGAGTGCCGTTGACCATCATGCGAACACGATAGGAAAAGCCATCGCAGCGAATAGTGATATTGCGTTCTACAACACGCTCGTTCTGTATCTTTTTCGTTGCCATTGACGGAGACCTTTTTGACCAAATTCGACCTGAAAGTACCTTACGGCACTCACCTGCCCCCGTCCACGAGCCAGATATACTGCGTTCTACCGAATTACCGAAAGTATCCTCAAAATCCGCCGCCGCAAGGCGTGCCGGTTCGATTCCGGCCCGGGGCACCACGCATCAAATCCCCTCACACTTGACATTCGATATCATTTGAATAATTTTCAAATGAGGAATGACTATGTGCGCTCATTAATGCCAGTACTTCCCCAGCAATTGCGAGATCCAGCACGTCGCAATACCAAGCTGCACAAGGAATAAGCCAAACCGCAGATGCACCGCCAGCGGGCTGGTCGATATCACATGGACCACCGACTGGAGTACACGGCAGCCGAGCAGGATCAGCGCCAAGGAAGAAGTGATCGCCGTATTGCCGGTCGCCAGCGCCAGCAGCAACAGCCCGCCAACAATCGGAAAGCACTCATAGCAATTCGCATGCGCCCGCGCCAGGCGTGCGGACAAGGGAGAGACATCCTTGCCATCGGGCGCGAAGCTGTTGATGGCGCGCTTGCTGCCCAACATGGCGAGGCCCCGCGTACTAACCATCATCAACAGCAATATCATCATCCAGGCGATGTAGCCGATCAGCGCGACGACGGTCGTATTCATATCTCCCCTTTTATGTTCACTCAGGCCTTGGCGGCGAACAGGCTCTCCAGATGGGCCAGCGCCTTGCCATCGCTCTGGTGCACGGCGAGGCAGTCGTTACCGATCCGCCAGATCTTGTAGCCCTTGTCGCTGACGTACTGCATCAGCGCAGCATTGCTTTCGGCGAACTGCGGCAGGCCCCAGGCCTCGAAGTACAGGGCCGGATGATCGCGCTCCAGGATGCGCTCGGCCGAGCGGAACACGGACAGCTCCATCCCCTCCACGTCCACCTTCATGTAGGCGATGGGGCTTGGCGGCAGAAAGTCGTCCAGCTGCACCAGACCCACCGTATCGAAGGACTTGGCCCAGTTGGTCGGCTCGGCGATGCCGGCGATGGCGCCGCGCTTGGCCACCACGCTCGGATCGAGCGTCACCGAACCCGTGTAGCGCTCCTCGAAGATGTCGAACTCCGGCACCTGGATCGTATCGCCCGGCTTGCTCACGCCGACGGCCAGGCGGTGGGCGTGCACATTCTGCAGGCGGTTCAGCGCCAGGTTGGCGCAGAAGTGGGTGAAGACATTGCGCTGCGGCTCAAAGCTGTACACCTTGCGGTCCGGGCAGGCGGCGGCCACCGGCACGGTGAAGATGCCGATATTCGCGCCCACGTCGACGATGTCGCCCAGCTTGTGGCGCAGCACCTCCACCGCCAGCACGATGCCGTGGAACTCGAAACCGCCGTCGCGCAGCAGGGCCGCCTGGATGGTTTCCTGCGGATTGCAGATCAGGAATTGGCCATGCCGGGTGGCGGCGATCTGTGGGGCGGGTGCGCTCATTGAATATCCTTAGAACCAGTTGACCGGCAAATCCAGCCCGTTATTTTTCAGCAGATCCTTGCGCGCCTGCTTCAGCTCTGGCGACGGCGCCGGCCAGCGGCGGTAGACGTGCAGAAAGTCGGCCAGCACATTGCCGTCGTTGGACGATTCCTGGGTGCCGCGGCGGTTGCCGGGATTGACGTAATCCTTGTGCACCACCACGCCGCCGCCCGGCACGTAGACAGGCGTCGTCTTGGCGCACACGCCAAGGATGAAGTCCCAGTCCTCCTGCGAGGCCAGGTGCGGATCGACAGTGACGCCAGTCAGCACATTGCGGCGGTAGACCAGCGCGTTGTTGGGGATGAAGTTCTTGATGTGCAGGGTCTGCACCGGCGTGGCCGCCAGCGACATGGGCGCGTGGCCCAGCTGGCCCCGCTCCGGATTGGCGCGGTCTTCCATCACCACTTCGTAATCGGAATACAGCACGTGGGCGCTGGTGGCCGCCGCGTGCTGGTGCATCGCCTGCAGATGGTGCGGACGCATGCTGTCGTCGTCGTCGAGGAACACGACCCAGTCGCCGCGCGCCAGCTGCATGCCCAGATTGCGGCTGCCGGCCGGACCGGGACGGCCGTTGTGCTTGATGAAGATGTCGCGCTCGGTCAGCAGCTCGGCCGCCACGGCGCCGGTGGCGGCGTCCATGGCGTCGGCCACGACGATGATCTCAAAGTCCTGGAAGGTCTGCGCGCGGATCGACGTCAGCGCCCGGCGCAGCAGTTCTGCCCGCAGGTGGGTAGGAGTGATGATGCTGAAAAACGGTACGTGTGGTGTCATCATGCTAAACGTCGGAGTGAGGGACAATCGCGCATTGTAGGCAGGCGTGCTGCGCCATTACATTACCGTGTGTATCGCGATGTATCAAGCAATATCGTCAGTACTATCGCTCAGACCAGCCCCAAGAAACCGTCGGCGAAACAGGCCAGTCCCACCAGGCCGATAGGAATCGAGCTGAACCAGATGCGCCGGGCTTTCATCAGTCCCGCGATCGAGTTGAGCAGGATGGCGACCTGGAGGAAGATCACGGCCAGGCCGAAAGGCTTGCCGCGCACCTTGGCGTTGTCGCGCACAGCCTCGAAGGAGCGCGCCTCGGCCTCGATCTTCTTCTTTTCCTGCTCGTAGCGCTCGACCTTGGACTGGTAGTCGGCGATCTTCTTGTCGTAGGCAGCGGCAGCGGGACTGCCGGCGGGCAGGCTCAGCGCCTGCAGGCGGAACTGGTCGATCTGGATTTCATGCAGATGCTGCTTGGTACTCTTGGCCTGGTAAAACGCCCACTGGTCGGAGGCCAGGCTCTGGTTGATCACGCTCTGGGTCGAATAGCCGCCGCCCTTGAAGGTGGACAGCGTCGCGCCCACGGCCAGGATGACGGTGGCCAGCGCCATATGGGTCATCCACGGTTCCTTTTTCTCTTCCGCCATTTGCTCTCATCCCTTGTTATTTCGAGAGCGCGATATTACGACAACTGCGGCGGCTCCGGCTAGCCTGTGGCTTATTCCCACACGCGGTAAATCCAGTAGCTTTCATCGTCGTCGCTGACGCGGGCCAGTTCGGTCGGGGTGCGGCCGGTGATTTCGCGGGTTTCGCGGCAGAAGTGGGCCTGGTCGGAATAGCCGGCGCGGGCGGCCACGTCGGCCCAGGAGACGCGCCCGCTGGCCGCCTCATCGCGTGCTTCGAAGAAGGATTGCTCGGAACGCTGCATGCGGCGCAGACGGCGCATGGGCAGGCCGGCCCATGCCTTCACCCGCCGCTCCACATTGCGCGCGCCGCGCCCGATGCCGGCCGTCGCCGCCCGCATGGCCAGATGGCGCAGCCAGTCGCCCGCCGCCGCGGCCAGCGCGCTGTCGCCGGCGCGCACGACCTGCCAGCGCGGCTCGAGGAATTCCTCCACCGCCCGGACGCGCGCCTCATCGTCGGCCGCCGCCATCACGGCGTCGGACAGCGCCGCCCATTCCGGCCCCAGCGCCTTGGCCAGGGGCAGAAAATTGTCGACGCAGGCCGCCAGGTCAAGTCCGCACAGCGCATGCAGGGCCTGCGGCGGAAACATCACCATGAACACGCGCACCGGGCCGGGGTTGTAGCTGATGGTGGGCCGGGTCTGTGGCCCGGCCAGCAGCACGGGCACAAACGGCCGCTCGACGGGCGGCAAGGGCTCCACCGGCTGCGCCTGGCCCTCGATGAACCAGGTGATGGAACACAGCGGCGAGGCGGGAAAACGGTTGAGCCGCTGGGCCGGATCGGCCAGGGGCGCCTCCACCGTGCTGCGCGTGATATAGGCGCGCACGCAGCCCGACAGCGAGGCGCGCGGCAGCAGCAGGCGGGTATTGGACGGGGCGGCGGCGAGGATGGACATGCCAAAAATTATACCGGCGATCGGAAAAGCGCATACTTGTCGCAAACGTTCAAGACGCGCCGCCCACCACCGGGCGATAGTAGGCCTATCGTCACCAGAGGAATGTTTATGGATACCCGCATCGCCGCCCCGGACCTCGATCCCGGGATCGCCCACGAAGCGCCCCGCCTGCGCACCGTCGCCGACCTGCCCTGCCCGCGCGGCTGGCCCCTGCTGGGCAATCTGCCGCAAATCCGCCCGTCCCGCATGCACATCGACATGGAGAACTGGAGCCTGCGCTACGGCACGCTGTTCCGCGTCATGTTCGGCCAAAAGCCCATGCTGGTGGTGGCCGACCACGCCACCGTCAACGCCGTGCTGCGCGACCGGCCGGACGGCTTCCAGCGCGTGCCCATCACCCGCATCATTTCCGATGAACTGGGCGGCCTGCCGGGCGTGTTCCTGGCCGAGGGCAGCGAGTGGCGCAGCCAGCGCCGCATGGTGATGGCGGGCTTCGCCCCGCACGCCATCAAGGCCTACTTCCCCTCGCTGGTGAAGGTCGCCCTGCGCCTGCAGGCGCGCTGGCACCACGCCGCCGTCACCGGCCAGCGCATCGAGCTGCTGGACGACCTGAAACGCTACACGGTGGACATCATCGCCGGCCTGGCCTTCGGTACGGAAGTGAACACCATCGACGGCGGCGAGGACGTGATCCAGCGCCACCTGGACATCATCATGCTGGGCGTGGCCCGCCGCAGCATGGCCATCTTCCCCCACTGGCGCTACTTCAAGCTGCCGTCCGACCGCCGCCTGGAGCGCAGCGTGGCCGCCATGCGCGAAGCCATCCACTCCCTCATCGGCGCCGCGCGCCAGCGCATGGAGCAGGACCCGACCCGCCGCGCCCATCCCCCGAATCTGCTGGAATCCATGATCGCGGCGGCCGACGAAGGCGGCAGCGGCGTAGACGATGTGGCGGTGGCGGGCAATGTCTCGACCATGCTGCTGGCGGGCGAGGACACCACCTCCAACTCCATCGCCTGGCTGCTCTACCTGCTGCACCGCCATCCGGCCGCCCTGCACAAGGCGCGACAGGAAGTGCGCCGCCTGGCGCCCGACACGGCCGCCTTCACCATCGAGCAGATGGACAGCCTCGATTACCTCGACGCCTGCGTCAACGAAGCCATGCGCCTGAAACCCGTGGCGCCCTTCATTCCGCTGCAAGCCCTGCGCGAGACGGTGGTGGGCGACGTGCAGCTGCCCAAGGGCGGACTGGTATGGTGCGTCATGCGCCACGACAGCGTGGACGAGGCCAGGATGCAGCAGGCCCACGCCTTCGATCCCGAACGCTGGCTGCGTCCCGAGGAAGGCGCCGTGGCCAAGCATCTGACCCAGCCCTTCGGCGCGGGGCTGCGCACCTGCCCCGGACGCTATCTGGCGCTATTGGAGATCAAGATCGCCGCCGCCATGCTGCTCTCCAGCTTCGAGCTGGAAGCCGTCGACACGCCCGACGGCGCAGAGGCGCGCGAGACGATGGGCTTCGTCATGTCGCCCGACGGCCTCACCATGCGCCTGCGCCCGCTGGGCTTACAGCCAGATGGCCAAGGCTGAATAGGCGGTCAGCACCATCATCACGGCGCAGAAGACCGTGCGCCACAGGGGCTGGCCCAGGAAGCGCCGCAGCAGCGCGCCCGCGCCGGCCCAGACCGAAATGCAGGGCAGGTTCACCGCGCAGAACACGAGGCAGTACACGGCCACCGCCAGCCACGCGGGCACGATATTGGGCAGGAAGGCCGAGCCGCCCGTGATCGCCATCACCCAGGCCTTGGGATTGAGGAACTGGAAGGCCGCCGCGCCCATGAAGCTCATGGGCTTGTGCGCCTGCTCCACCTTGCGCTCGAAGTTCATGCTGCGCATCTGCCAGGCCAGGTACAGCAGGTAGGCCGAACCGGCGATCTTCAGCGCTGTCTGCGCCGACGGCACGGCCATCACCAGCGCGCCGATGCCCGCTGCGCAAATCCCCAGCAGCACGCCGAAGCCCACGGTAATGCCCAGCATGTGGGGAATCGAGCGGCGGAAGCCGAACCAGATGCCGGACGAGGTGAGCATGATGTTGTTCGGCCCCGGCGTGATCGAGGAGACGAAGGCGAAGGTCGCCAGCGGTGCGAGGGTGATCAGTGCGTCCATGGAAGCTCCTTGTGATGAGCTTCCATGCTAGCCAAAAAAGCCAGTACAGTACCTATACAATTACATAAACAATCGACAAGCCTGTACTGGCCGCTTGACCGGTACAAATCAGTTGCCCGTGTTGGCCATCTGGCGCGGGATCAGGTAGATCTGCTTCTGCCGCTGGTTGATGTAGCGGAAGCCGGCTTCGTCGTAGTAGCCGTCTTCCTCCAGCATGATACGGATATTCTTCTTCCATTCGGAGACGGGCGATTCCGCATTCAGCTCGATCGAATAGGCGGTGCGGTAGTGCATGGGGTAGTCGCCGCTGCCCGGCACGCCGCCCTGCATGTCCCACAGGCCGATGGACGGTCCCGCCGCGTGACCGTTGTAGCCGATGGGGTGGGTGTAAATGGTGGGCGCGATGCCTTCCGCCCTGGCCTGGGCCAGCGAGGCGGCCAGGATCTGGTTGCCCGTGCGGCCTTCCTTGAACTGGCCGGTGAGGATGTCCTGCAGACGGTTGGCCTTCACGAACGCCGCGCGCACGCCGGACGGCGCGTCGCTCTCGCCGGGCTGCAGCACGTAGGCGTGTTCCTGGATGTCCGTGTTCAGGCGCAGATAGGTGATACCGATATCCACGTGCAGCAGGTCGCCCGGCAGGATCACATTGCTGGCCGGGTGGGACGAGAAGTCGCTGGAACGCTCGCCCGCATCCTTGCGCTGTACCGAGACGGAGGGATGGAACCAGGTGTCATAGCCGCTGTCGCGGATCTTCTGGCGGAACCACCATTCCACGTCGTCGGTCGTGGTAATGCCGGGCGTGATCACCTGCTCGGAGAAGCCCTGCTCGATGATCTTGTGGGTGGCGTTGATCATCTGCGGATAGATCTGCATCTCATGCGCGGTGCGCGTCTCCATCCAGCCCACGGCCAGCTTTTCCGCCGACACCACGCGGCCCTTGAACTGGGCCGGCAGCTTCTGCATGAATTCCGTGTATTCGGTGTGGTCCAGGCCATCGGCGTGGCCGAAATCGGCCGAGGTATTGAGGCCGATCTTCGCCGGGTTGCGCGCCTTGATCACGTCCATCAGCGCATCCCACTGGTCGGGGAATTTCTTCGTGTCCCAGGCGCCCTTGATCGCGTCGCCCACGTCGTAGCGGGCCACGGCCAGCTTTTCCACCTTGCCGTCCGGCTGGCGGTAGAACACCAGCATGGTGCGGCGGCGCGCGCCCAGCCACTCGGCGGGCAGCATGGTCTTCAGCACCGGATCTTCATTGTATTCGCGCGACATCACCAGCCACAGGTCGATATCAGCCTTCTGCATCAGCGCCGGCAGCAGCTGGTCCAGCCTTTCGTTGAGCAGCTGGTTCACCACGCGCGCCTGCTCGCGCACCGTGAGGACTTGGGACTGGGCCAGGCCGGCCGCGCACATCAGCACTGCAATCAGGAGCTTTTTCATGAGGGTCCGTGAATTCGACAAAGGGTGCCGCCGATCTTACCACCGGCCGCCATCCCCCCTCCATCGTATAGTTTCAGACTCTCTCTCCAGCCAGAAGTGGAAACCGTGCAAAGGTCCCTACCATGATGATGCTGCACACCTATCCACCTTCAGAGAAAGACCAACAACCATGTCCAGTTCCGAACAAGAAGTCAGCCAATCCCGCCGCGCGCTGATGGGCGGCGCAGGCCTTGCCGCCGCCGTGGTGGCCGCCATCCCCCTTGCCGCCAGCGGCGAGGCGCATGCCGCAGGCACAGGCAAGGTGCAGAAAACGGTCAGCACCATCACCACCCGCGACGGCGTCGAGATCTACTACAAGGACTGGGGACACGGCCAACCCGTGGTGCTGAGCCATGGCTGGCCACTCAGCTCGGACAGCTGGGAATCGCTGGCCTTCCACCTGGCGAACAACGGCTTCCGCGTCATCACCCACGACCGCCGCGGCCACGGCCGCTCCAGCCAGCCCTGGGACGGCAACGACATGGACCACTATGCCGACGACCTGGCCCAGCTGATCGAAGCGCTGGACCTGAAGAACATCATCCTGGCCGGCTTTTCCACCGGCGGCGGCGAAGTGGCCCGCTACGTGGGCCGCCATGGCACCAAACGCATCGCCAAACTGGGGCTGATCTCGGCCGTGCCGCCGCTGATGGTGAAGACCGACAGCAATCCGGGCGGCCTGCCGATCGAGGTCTTCGACGGCCTGCGTGCCGGCGCCATCGCCAACCGTTCGCAGCTCTACCTGGACATCGCCTCCGGCCCCTTCTACGGCTACAACCGTCCCGGCGCCAAACCCTCGCAGGGCATCATCCAGTCCTGGTGGATGCAGGGCATGATGGGCGGCCATAAGAACACCTACGATTCGATCAAGGCGTTCTCGGAAACCGACTTCCGCGACGACCTGAAAAAATTCGACAAGCCTACCCTCATCATCCACGGCGAGGACGACCAGATAGTGCCCATCGACGCCGCCGGCCGCGCCTCGGCCAAAATCGTCACCCATGCGCAGCTGATCACCTACCCCGGCGCGCCGCACGGCCTGCCCGACACGCACAAAGAGCGCTTCAACGCCGATTTCCTCGCTTTCGCCAAGTCCTGAGTTTCCCTCTTGTCTCCTGGTTGGCATGGCCGCCTGCGGGCGGCCTTTTTTCGCTTCCTGTTTCCTTGACAGAATGCAATAATCAAGCGGCCCACTTAAGGAATTTTTCATGGATATAGCCGCGCTGCTCCAGATGTTCTCGCCCGCCAGCGACCCGTCACTACTTAACTACGGGACGTATACGCCGTCGCTGGTGATCCTCTCCATCCTGGTGGCCATCTTCTCCTCGACCATGGGCCTGCAGATGGCGGGCCAGGCGAATGCCGCCAGCAGCCGCTGGATACGCGCCTTCATCCTCTGCACCGGCAGCCTGGCCCTGGGCTGCGGCGTGTGGGCCATGCACTTCATCGGCATGCTGGCCTTTAATCTGTGCACCAGCATCGACTACGATCCGGGCCTGACCCTGCTCTCCACCGTGCCCAGCGTGGCCGCCTCGTATGTGGCGCTGAACATCATCAGCCGCGCGCGGGTGACGCGGCTGTCGCTGCTCAGCGGCGGCGTGCTGGTGGGCGCGGGCATCGGCGCCATGCACTACTCCGGCATGCACGCCATGCGCCTGGCGCTGGAGCTGCGCTACGATCCCTTCATGTTCGGCCTGTCCATCGTGGTGGCCGTGGTGCTGGCCACGCTGGCCCTGTGGGTGCGCTACGGCCTGCGCAGCCTGGGCGGCCATATGGGCCCGCGCACCCGCGCCGCCATCGCCGGCGTCACCATGGGCTGCGCCATCGCCGGCATGCACTACACGGGCATGGCGGCCGCGCGCTTCATCGGCAATCTGCCGCCGGGCAGCGCGCCTGGCCCCAACAGCACCTTCCTCGCCCTGGCCCTGTCGCTGATCACGGTGACCTTCACCATCCTGGTGCTGTCGGCCAACGGCCTGCTGCGCTACCGCGAACTGTTCCACCAGCTGAGCCAGAGCGAAAGCTGGATGCGCGCCCTGCTCACCACCACCGTCGACGGCGTGATCACCGTCGACAGCGAAGGCGCCATCCTCGAATACAACGCCTCGGCCGAGCGCATCTTCGGCTGGAGCCGCGGCGAAATCGTGGGCCGCAATATCCGCCTGCTGATGGCCGACCCGGAGCGCTCGGAGCGCGAGGGCCTGCTGTACTACCTGAAGACGCGCAACGCGGCCGTCACCGGCCAGGGCAGCGAGGTGATCGCCGTGCGCAAGGACGGCTCGCAGCTGCCGATCCGCCGCGCCCTGGGCCACGCCCGCCTCGGCCCGCGCGACCTGTTCGTGCTGTTCATCACCGACATCTCGGAACGGCGCGCCATCATGCAGGCGCTGCGCGAGAACGAGCAGCAGCTGCGCTCCCTGATCGGCAATATCCCCGGCATCTCCTTCCGCAGCTGCGCGTATGACAGTTTTGCGCTGGTCTTCATCAGCGACGGCGTCGAGCGCGTGGCCGGCTATCCGGCGACGGAATTCCTGCCGCCGCAGCGCCGCCGCACCCTGGCCGACCTGGTGATCCCGTCCGACTACGCGCGCCTGCAGGAGGAAGTGGCGCAGGCCGTGGCCGGCGCCACTTCCTACCAGACCGAATACCGCCTGCGCCACGCCGACGGCAGTATCCGCTGGATGTGGGAACACGGCGCGGCCGTGCGCGGCGAGGAAGGCGGCGAAGTACGCTGGGTGGACGGCGTCATCCTCGACATCACGGAGCGGCGGCAGATGGAGGAGGAGCTGCGCCAGGCCAAGGAGAACGCCGAGCAGGCGGCCGCCGCGCGCGCCAGCTTCGTCGCCAATATGAGCCACGAGATCCGCACGCCCATGAACTCCATCCTCGGCTTCACCGACGTGCTGCTGGACACGCGCCTGGACGAGGAGCAGCGGCGCCACCTGGACACCGTGCGCCGGCAGGGCCGCTCCCTGCTGCGGCTATTGAACGAGATTCTCGACAAGGCCAAGCTGGACAAGGGCGCCATGGAGCTGGAGCCGGACGACTACAGCCTGCTGGCCCTGATCGACGAACTGTCCTCCACCTATGGCACGGCGGCCCGCGGCAAGGGCCTGCTGATCGACATCCGTTACGATCCCGCCCTGCCCGCGTGGATGTACGGCGACGAGCTGCGCATGCGCCAGATCCTCGGCAACCTGCTCGACAACGCCATCAAGTTCACCACCGCCGGCACGGTCAGCCTGCACGTCACGCCGCTCAACGATGAGCTGTACATCACAGTGCAGGACACCGGCATCGGCATCGCGCCGGAAAGGCTGGAAGCCATCTTCGATCCCTTCACCCAGGCCGACGCCTCCATGTCGCGCCGCTTCGGCGGCACGGGGCTGGGCACCACCATCAGCAAGCAGCTGGTCGGTCTGATGGAGGGCAAGATCTGGGCCTCCAGCATCCAGGGCCAGGGCACCACCTTCCATGTGCTGCTGCCGCTGCTGCCCGCGCGCGGCACGCCGCAGCAGCGCGCCCAGCGCCGCGAGTGCGAGCTGCCGCCGCTGCGCGTGCTGGCGGCCGACGACGTGCCGCAGAACCTGGAGCTGCTGCAGCTGATGCTGAGCCGCCACGGCCACACCCTGCAGACGGCCACCGACGGCGCCGAAGCCCTGGCGCTGGCCACCGCCCAGCGCTTCGACGTGATCCTGATGGACGTGCAGATGCCCGTCATGAGCGGGCTGGAAGCGACGCACGCCATCCGTGCCGCCGAGCAGGCGGCGGGACAGGCGCCCGTTCCCGTCATCGCCATGACGGCCAGCGTGCTGGAGGCCCACCGCCAGGCCAGCGTGGCCGCCGGCATGCAGGGCTTCGCCTCCAAGCCGGTGGACTGGTATGCGCTGTCCTGCGAGATCGCCCGCGTGCTGGGTCTGCCCGTGCCGGGCGACGGCGCGACGGCCGATCCGGGGCCGGTGGTGGCCTCGCCCAAGTCGCACCTGCCGCGCCAGCGCGCCCTCAACCGCAAGGCGGGCCTGAACCGCTGGGGCGGCGACGAGGCGCGCTACCAGCAGGCGCTGGACCGCTTCGCCGCCGAATACGGCGAAGCCGGCGCCACGCTGGAAGCGCAGCTGACGGCCGGCGCCCTGGCGGCGGCGCGCGACTACAGCCACCGCATCCGTGGCGTGGCCGCCAACCTGGGACTGGAACAGCTGGCCGACGCGCTGTCGCGGCTGGAGCAGCTGTGCGCCGCGGCCACCGACGCGGCGCCGCCGGCCGCCCAGGAAGCGGCGGCGCAGGCCTCGGGCGCCAAATCGGACGGACCGCTGCTGGCCCGCGCGGCGGCGGCGCGGGCTGCGGGCGACGCGGCCCTGCAGGCCGTGCGCGAGGCGCATACCGGCCTGGCGCGCGTCGACACGGCGCTGGACGCGGCCCTGAGCGCGATCCGCCGCACGGCGCCGGCGCCCGCCACGGACGCCGCTACGGCAGCCATGGCCGCCGGCGCGCTGGACAAGGCGGCGGCCGAGGCGGCCGGCGCAACGCTGATACAATCGCTGCAGCGGGGCGCCCTCGATGACGCCGCGCTGGCCACCCTCATCGCCAGCCTTGGCGGCCACGCCGGCGGCGGCCTGGCCCAGGTGCAGGGCGCTCTGGCCGATTTCGATTTCCCGCAGGCGGCCGACAAGCTGCAATCCCTGCTTAACCAACTGGCCCAGGAGCCCACATGAGTACTTCGCCCACGCCGCAGCCGCTGATCCTGGCGGTTGACGATGAAGCGAGCAACCTGCAACTGCTGCGCCAGATCCTGCAGGACCAATACCGCCTGCTGTTCGCCAAGGACGGCGCCCGCGCGCTGGAGCTGGCGCGCCAGGAAAAGCCGGACCTGATCCTGCTCGACGTGATGATGCCGGGGATGACGGGCTACGAAACCTGCCGCGCGCTGAAGGCCGATGCCGCCACGGCCGGCATTCCCGTCGTCTTCGTCACCGCCCTCAGTGAGGCGGGCGACGAGGTGGACGGCTTCGACGCCGGCGCCGTGGACTACATCACCAAGCCGGTCAGCCCGCCCATCGTGCGCGCGCGCGTGCGCACCCACCTGTCGCTGGTGCGGGTGGAGGAGCTGAAAAGAACGCGGCTGGAGATCGTCCAGCGCCTCGGCCTGGCGGCCGAATACAAGGACAATGAAACGGGCCTGCACGTTATCCGCATGAGCAATTACGCCCGTATACTGGGCGTGGCCACGGGCATGAGCGAGACGGAGGCGGACGACCTGCTGCACGCGGCGCCCATGCACGACGTGGGCAAGATCGGCATCCCCGACCGCATCCTGCAAAAGCCCGCCGCGCTGGACGCGGACGAATGGAAGATCATGCAGTCGCACGCCACCATCGGCGGCGACATCATCGGCAAGCACCAGGGCGGCATGCTGGCCATGGCGCACGACGTAGCCATGACCCACCATGAAAAATGGGACGGCAGCGGCTATCCCAACAAGCTGGCGGGCGAACAGATTCCGCTGGTGGGCCGCATCGTGGCGATCGCCGACGTGTTCGACGCGCTTACCTCGGCCCGTCCCTACAAGGCGGAATGGCCGGTGGAGCAGGCCGTCGACTACCTGAAGCAGCAGCGCGGCCAACACTTCGATCCGGAGCTGGTGGACCGCTTCCTCGAATGCCTGCCGCAGGTGCTGGAAGTGAAGCAGCGCTGGGCCGAGCGCTGATTTTGCGCTGAATTTCCGCTGCGTTTATTTGTTCGCCAGCTCGCGGTACAGGGCCGCGTAGTTGTCGGCCATTTTCTCGGCCGTGAACAGTTCCCAGTAGCGGGCCTCGGCGCGGCGGCCCATTTCCGCCGCCCGTTCCGGGTTCTCCCACAAGGTGCGCATGGCCGCGCCGAAGGCTTGCGGATCGCTGGGCGGCACCACCAGGCCCGTCTCGTTGTCGATATTGATGTAGGTGGTGCCGGTGCCGATCTCGCTGGAGATCATCGGCTTGCCGAACATGGCGCCTTCCAGCAGCGAGATGCCGAAGGCTTCCGAGCGCAGGTGCGAGGGGAAGGCCATGGCGTAGCACAGGTGCAGCAGCGCCACCTTGTCTTCCTCTTCCAGCTGGCCGACGAACATCACATGGCTCAGGCCCAGGCGCTCGGCGTGCGCCTTCAGCTCCTGCTCGATGGGGCCGGCGCCCACGATCACCACCGGATAATCCAGATTGGCCATCGCGTCCAGCAGGATGTGCAGGCCCTTGTAGTAACGCAGCACGCCGACGAAGAGGAAGAAGCGCTCGCCGCAGCGTGCGCGCCACTGGTCCAGCACTTCCTGCCTTGGCTGGGGATAGATGCTCTTGTCCAGGCCATAGGTGATGGTGCGGATCTTGGACTTGTAGCGCTTCAGCACGGGCGACGAGGCCAGGTAGTTGGGCGACGTGGCCACGATGGCGCTCACGTCGCGCAGGAAGCGCTGCTTGAGCGGCGTGTACACACGCAGCAGGTTCTTCTGGCGCACGATGTCGGAGTGGTAGGTCACCACGCTCGGCTTGTTCACACGGGCCATGAAGTGCGCCAGGTCCATGAAGGGCCAGGGGAAATGGTAGTGGATCACGTCCGCCTTGCGCGCCAGGCGCGCCAGCTTGCGAATGGCGGCGAAGGAAAAGCCGGTCGAGGCAATCTCGAAATCGAGCTTCACACGGTGGATGGTGTGGCCTTCGAACTCCATCTGCGACGGGCCATCCTTGTCGCGGGTCAGGGTCAGCACTTCGTTGGTGACGCCGATGCGTCCCGTGCCCACGCACATCTGGCGGATCACCTGTTCGATGCCGCCCACGGTGTCGGGGTAATAGGTCTTGTAAAAATGGAGGACGCGCATAATCAGTATGAGGGTGCGGAACTAAGTACGGTGCGATACACGGCGGCGGTGCGGCGCGCCGTCTCGTCCCAGGTCAGCTGCAGCGCGCGGCGGCGGCCGGCGGCGATGCAGCGCGCGCGCACGGCGTCGTCGCGCACGATGGTGGTCATGGCGGCCGCCAGTTCGCCCACGTCGAGCGGGTCGATTTCCAGCGCAGCGCCCTGGCTCACTTCCGGCAGCGAAGTGGTATTCGATGTCACCACCGGCACGCCGCTGGCGAAGGCCTCCAGCACGGGAATGCCGAAGCCTTCATACAACGAAGGGAAGACCAGCGCGCCGGCGCCGGCGTACAGGTGGCGCAATTGTTCGGTGTCGGTCAGGCCGCTGAGCCAGACCACGTTTTCGCCCTGCTGCTTCGCGGCCGAGATCTGGCGCACCAGCTCCTCGCTGCGCCAGCCCGGCGCGCCCACGATCACCAGCTGGCGCGCGGAGCGCAGCACGGGCGGCAGCGTCAGATAGGCCTGCAGCACGCGCGCCACGTTCTTGCGCGGCTGCAGCGTGCCGACGAAGAGGAAGTAGCCGGGCTTGAGCTGGTGCTGTTCCAGCGTGGCGTCGCGCGCCTCGGCGGAAGGCGCGTCGAACCAGGCGGGATCGACGCCGTTGTGCACGACGCTGATACGCTTCTCGTCGACGCCGAAGCATTCCACCAGCTCGCGCACGGCGTACTGCGACACGGCGATCACGTGGTCGGCCTTTTGCGCGGCGCGGATCTGCAGCCAGTTTTTCAGCTTGCGCCAGCGCGGGCTGCACCATTCCGGATGGGCAATGGTCAGGGCGTCGTGCAGGGTCGCCACCACGGGGCAATCCATGCGCACGATGCGGTAGTCGGTGGCGTGGAACAGGTCGACGGGGCCGGGCGGCGGCGCATTCGGCTGGCGCGCGCCGCCGGGTGCGACGGGCACGCCCTCCTTCACGTACAGGCGCGCGCTGGAAGGCAGGATCAGATCGCCCAGGGTCGCCAGCGGGAAGGACAGCGGCAGCGCGCGGCCGACGCTCAGCAGGTCGGCGCGGCCGGGCGGCGCGAACGACAGGGGACGCACCTCGCAGCCCGCCTGCGGCAGATGGCGCAGCAGGGCGGCGCTGTAGACGCCGATGCCGTCCAGCCGTCCGCCCGTCAGGCCCGGTTCAGCGGTGGTGGTGGAGAGGCCGACGCGCAAGACGGACGCGCCGGCGCTTACGCCTGGTACATCCATTGCAGCGTTTCGGCCAGCGGCGGTGGCTCGATGGCGCCGACGACGGCGGCCAGGCGGCTGTTGTCGCCCACCAGGCGCGCCACTTCATTGGCGCGCACGAAGGCGGGATTGACGTGGACATTGATGCGGTAGCCGGCGATCTCGTTCATCATCTCGATCGCCTCGCCCAGCGAGTACATGCGGCCGGAGCAGATGTTGAAGGTACGGCCCGCCGGTGCGGACGTCAGATCAGCGGCCAGCAGATGGCGATAGGCTGCCGCCACGGTGCGCACATCGGAAAAGTCGCGCCACACGTGCAGGTTGCCCAGCTCGATGTCGGCGGCCTTGCGGCGGAAGTGGCTGACGATCTTCGGCAGCAGGAAGTTCTCGTGCTGGCCCACTCCTGTGTAGTTGAAGGGACGGACGAAGATCAGCGGCAGCTTGTCCTGCCACAGGCGCGCCATGTATTCCATGGCCAGCTTGCTGACGGCGTAGTCGTTGGCGGGGGATGCGGGCACCTCTTCGTGGATCACGCCCACATCGGTATTGCCGTAGATATTGGCGCTGGAAGCCAGCAGCACGGCGGACGGTTTTTTCTCCAGTCCCGCCAGCGCTTCCAGCAGATTGCGCGTGCCCATCACGTTGACGCGGTAGATCTGGTCCGCGTCGCCATGGGCGACGAAGGCGATGGCCGCCAGGTGCACGACCACGTCCGGCTGCACTTCGCCCACCATTGCGGCGACAGCGGCGCGGTCGGTCAGGTCGACGGCGAACAGGTCGCCGTCGGACGCGTGGCCCGGCGTGGTGGTGCCGAACACGCGGTAGCCGGCGGCGCGCAGCTCCTGCTCCACGTAATGGCCGGTGAAGCCGGCCAGGCCCGTGACGAGGGCGCGCTTGCCTGCGCCCTCCTGCTGCTGCGACATGAGCGCCAGCGCGTTCACGGCCTTGTCCTTAGAAGGAGAAACCGGCTTCGTTGCGGCGCAGGTCGGCCGCCACCATCATCTGGCACAACTCTTCCAGCGTGGTCTTCGGCTTCCAGCCCAGTTCCGCCGTGGCCTTGGCCGGGTCGCCGATCAGCAGCTCCACTTCGGCCGGACGGTAGAATTTCGGGCTCACGCGTACCAGGATCTTGCCCGTGCGCTTGCAGCGGCCCACTTCGTTGTCGGCGCTGCCTTCCCATTCGAGGGCGATGTCCACCGCCTTGAAGGCCATGGCGACGAAGTCGCGCACGGTCTCGGTGCGGTTGGTGGCCAGCACATAGGTGTCAGGCTTGTCGGCCTGCAGGATGCGCCACATGCCTTCCACGTATTCCTTGGCGAAGCCCCAGTCGCGCTTGGCGTCCAGGTTGCCCAATTCCAGCACGTCCAGCTTGCCCAGCTTGATCTTGGCGACCGAGTCGGTGATCTTGCGGGTGACGAACTCGCGGCCGCGCAGGGGCGACTCGTGGTTGAACAGGATGCCGGAGGAACCGAAGATGCCATACGATTCGCGGTAGTTGACGGTCATCCAGTGCGCGTACAGCTTGGCCACGCCATAAGGGCTGCGCGGGTAGAACGGGGTGTCTTCCTTTTGCGGGATGGCCTGCACCTTGCCGAACATTTCCGAGGTCGACGCCTGGTAGAAGCGGATCTTCGGATTGACGATGCGGATCGCTTCCAGCAGGTTGACCGGGCCCACGCCCGTGATTTCCGCCGTGGTCACCGGCTGCTCAAACGACACGCCGACGAAGCTTTGCGCGGCCAGGTTGTACACCTCGTCCGGCTGCACGTTCTGCATCAGACGGATGCTGGAGCTGAGGTCGGTCAGGTCGTACTCGACCAGTTTCAGGTTGGGATGGTTTTGGATGCCGAGTTCTTCGATACGCCAGAAATTGACCGAGCTGGTGCGGCGGTAAGTGCCGGTGACTTCATAGCCTTTTTCCAGCAGCAGCTCCGCCAGATAGGCGCCGTCCTGGCCGGTAATGCCCGTAATGATCGCTTTCTTCGTTTTTTGCATGGTATTTTTACATCCAAAACTGTTAAACTGGGGCAATTGTAGCCACCTTGATAAGACCGATATTGTAACAGACGGGCTGGTAGGCACTTCTGGCGCCATCCCTGCAATTACAACACTTACACATTGTTACAGCGCAAGAAAAACTAAAAAAGGCACCCGTTTGGGTGCCTTTTGCGTGCGCTGCAGGAACGCTTGAGCGCTTAAGCCTTGCGTTCCGCCACCGCGTCCACCACGCACAGCGCCGTCATGTTGACGATGCGGCGCACCGTGGCCGACGGGGTCAGGATATGCACCGGACGGTCGCAGCCAAGCAGGATGGGGCCGACGGCGATGCCGTTGCCGGCCGCCGTCTTCACCAGGTTGTAGGCGATGTTGGCCGCTTCGATGTTCGGCATCACCAGCAGGTTGGCGTCGTGCTTCAGATCCGAATCAGGGAAGATGGAGTGGCGCAGCTTGGAGTCCAGCGCCGTATCGCCATGCATCTCGCCGTCGATTTCCAGCTCCGGCGCGCGCTCCTTGATCAGGGCCAGGGCGGCGCGCATCTTCTGCGCCGACTCGCTGTTGGACGAGCCGAAGTTCGAGTGCGACAGCAGGGCAGCGTGCGGCGACAGGCCGAAGCGCTTCATCTCTTCCGCCGCCATGATGGTGATGGCGGCGATCTCGTTGGCGTCCGGGTTCTCGTTGACGTGGGTGTCGACCACGAACAGCTGGCGCTCCGGCAGCACCAGCACGTTCATCGCCGCGTAGGTGCAGGCGCCCGCGCGGCGGCCCAGCACCTGGTCGATGTACTGCAGGTGCAGCTGGGTGGTGCCGTAGGTGCCGCAGATCATGCCGTCTGCGCCACCCTTCTTGATCATCATGGCGCCGATCAGGGTGTGGCGGCGGCGCATCTCCAGCTTGGCGTATTCCTGCGTCACGCCCTTGCGCTTGGTGAGCTCGTAGTAAGCCTGCCAGTATTCGCGATAGCGCTCGTCGTGGTCAGGGTTGATGACGTCGAAGTCCACGCCCAGCTTCAGGCGCAGGCCGAACTTGGTGATGCGCGATTCCAGTACGGCCGGACGGCCCACCAGGATGGGGCGCGCCAGGCGCTCGTCCACCACCACCTGCACGGCGCGCAGGATCTTCTCTTCCTCGCCTTCGGCGTAGACGATGCGCTTGAGGTCGGGATGGGCGCTCTTCGCCACCTGGAACAGGGGCTTCATGAAGGTGCCGCTGCGGTAGACGAATTGCTGCAGGCTGTCGGCATAGGCTTGCAGGTCCTTGATCGGACGGGTGGCCACGCCGGAATCCTGGGCCGCCTTGGCCACGGCCGGCGCGATCTTGATCAGCAGGCGCGGATCGAAAGGCATGGGGATCAGGTACTCGGGGCCGAAGGACAGGTTGCGCACGCCATAGGTGGTGGCCACGATGTCCGACTGCTCGGCGTGCGCCAGTTCCGCGATCGCATGCACGACGGCGATTTCCATCTCGCGCGTGATGGTGGTGGCACCGCAATCGAGGGCGCCGCGGAAAATGTAGGGGAAGCACAGCACATTGTTGACCTGGTTCGGATAGTCCGAACGGCCGGTGCAGATGACGGCGTCGTCGCGCACGGCGCGCACGTCTTCCGGCAGGATTTCCGGGGTCGGGTTGGCCAGGGCCAGGATCAGCGGACGCGGGGCCATCTGGCGCACCATGTCCTGCTTCAGCACGCCGCCGGCGGAGACGCCGAGGAAGATGTCGGCGTCAGGGATGACTTCGGCCAGGGTACGGGCGCTGGTGTCGCGCGCGAAGCGTTCCTTGTCCGGATCCATCAGCTCGGTGCGGCCCTTGTAGACGACGCCGGCCAGGTCGGTGACGAAGATATTCTCCAGCGGGAAGCCGAGGTCGACGATCAGGTCGAGGCAGGCCAGCGCCGCAGCGCCCGCGCCGGACACCACCAGCTTGCAATTCTTGATGTCCTTGCCCACCAGCGAGATGCCGTTCAGGATGGCCGCGCCGACGATGATGGCGGTGCCGTGCTGGTCGTCGTGGAAGACAGGGATCTTCATCTTCTCGCGCAGCTTGCGCTCGATGTAGAAGCATTCAGGGGCTTTGATGTCTTCCAGGTTGACGCCGCCGAAGGTCGGTTCCAGCGCGGCGATGATATCGACCAGCTTGTCCGGATCCTGCTCATTGATCTCGATGTCGAAGACGTCGATGCCGGCGAACTTCTTGAACAGCACGCCCTTGCCTTCCATCACAGGCTTGGCGGCCAGCGGCCCGATATTGCCCAGGCCCAGAACGGCGGTGCCGTTGGTGATCACGGCCACCAGGTTGCCGCGCGCCGTGTACTTGTAGGCGTTGAGGGGATCGACGACGATTTCCTCGCAGGGAGCGGCCACGCCGGGCGAGTAAGCCAGTGCCAGATCGCGCTGGTTGGTCAGTTGCTTGGTCGGGGTGACGCTGATTTTGCCTGGCTTGGGGCACTCATGGTATTCGAGCGCGGCCTGGCGCAGTTGCTGGCGAAGAGCTTCTTTCTTTTCGCTGGAGGAATCCATATTGCTGCCTTCCTGATTGTTCTGTCGGAAAGCTTCCGATTCTATCAGACTGACCCCAGCCATTAGCTATGTATTTTTACTAATAGCTATAACTGTTATTCGCATTCGTGATGGGCTTTGCGCCAAAAAACGCCATCTCCACGCTATTTTCTGCCAAATTTCACGATCGCGAAAAATTAAATTCATCTTAGGGCAGAGGTGTGCTTAGGTACAATAACGCATGCTTTCCGAATTCGATCTCATCAAAGAATACTTCGTCCGTCCCCATCACGCCCAGCGCGCCACGCTGGGCATAGGCGACGATTGCGCCCTGCTGACGCCCACGCCCGGCATGCAGACGGCCATCTCTTCCGACATGCTGGTGGAGGGCCGCCACTTCTTCGCCGGCGAGGATGCGGCTCGGCTGGGACACAAGGCGCTGGCGGTGAACCTGTCGGACCTGGCCGCCATGGGCGCGCGGCCCGTCGGCTTCACGCTGGCGCTGGCCCTGCCGGCGGCGGACCGCGCCTGGCTGGAAGGCTTTTCGCGCGGCCTGTTCGCGCTGGCCGACGCCTTCAACATCGAGCTGATCGGCGGCGACACGACCAAGGGACCGCTCAACATCTGCATTACCGTGTTTGGTGAAGTGCAGCCCGGCCATGCCCTGCGGCGCGACGCGGCGCAGGCGGGCGACGATGTATGGATCTCGGGCACCCTGGGCGATGCACGCCTGGCCTTGGGCGCGTATCGCAACGAGGTGGTTCTGGATGCGGCCAGCCTCGGCTTGGCTGCCACGCGCCTGCATACGCCCGTGCCGCGCGTGGAACTGGGCGTGCTGCTGGCCGATAAGAAGCTGGCCCATGCGGCGATCGACATTTCCGACGGCCTGGTGGGCGACCTGGGCCACATCCTGTCCCGCTCGCAGCTGGGCGCGACGCTGGACGCCGACGCGCTGCCAGCCGGCGCCGTGCTGGCCACGCGCGACATGGGCCTGCGCCGCGCCTGGACGGCGGCGGGCGGCGACGATTATGAACTGTGCTTCACGGCGCCCGCCTCGGCCCGCAGCGCCATCCTGGCGGCGGCGGACAGCGTGGCCACCACCGTCACCCGCGTGGGCCGCATCGACGCTGAACCTGGCCTGCGCTGGACCGACGCGGCAGGCGCACCGCTGGACCTGCAACTGGCCAGCTTCGACCACTTCCGCTAACTCGTCATTCCCGGCCGACTGCGGCCCCCTTGGCGGGAATCCCATTTTGCCTGCGTGGCCAAGCCAAGGCATGGGATTCCCGCCTCCGCGGGAATGACAATCAAGCCTCGGCCGGCGGCGCGACGGCCAGCGCCGTGGCGTCTTCCTCCGGCTGTCCCGCATGGCGCCCGCTGCCGTGCATCAGCCAGTAGTGGTGGAAGGCGAGGCGGATATTGTCGCGCAGTTGGGTATCGTCCCAGGGCTTGGTGTAGAAGCGGTAGATGGCGCCGCGGTTGATCGAGTCGAGCACCGCCTCCAGCCCCGTGTAACCGGACAGGATGATGCGTATCGTATCCGGATACATCTCCTTCACCTTGCTGAGGAACTCGGTGCCGTTCATGATCGGCATGCGCTGGTCGCACAGGATCACCTGCACCGAGTGCAGCGCCAGCAGCTCAAAGGCCTCCGTCGGCGAGACGGCCGTCAGGATGCGGTAGCCGTCGCGGCGGAACAGCCGGTGCAGCGAGGACAGCACGTTGACGTCGTCGTCCACCAGCAGCAGCGTCTGCGCCTGCAGGCCCGCCTGGCCAGGATCGGGCGGCAGGCAGCGGCCCGACGCCATCAGCGCCGCCATCTCGCCCGCCGCCAGCGGACGGCTGAAGTAATAGCCCTGGATCTCGTCGCAGCGGTTGCGCCGCAGGTAGGCCAGCTGGGCGCGCGTCTCCACCCCTTCCGCGATCACCCGCAGCTTGAGGCTGTGCGCCATGCTGATGATGGCCAGGGCGATGGCCGCGTCGTTGGGATTAGTGGTGATGTCGCGCACGAAGGCGATATCGATCTTCAGCTTGTCGATGGGGAAGCGCTGCAGATAGGCCAGCGAGGAATAGCCGGTGCCGAAATCGTCGATCGCCACCTTGATTCCCAGCGCCTTCAGATTGGTCAGCACATTGATGGTGCGCTCGGCGTTGGACATCAGGGCCGTCTCCGTCAGCTCCAGCTCCAGCAGCTCGGGCGGCACGCCGTGCTTGTCCAGCGCCCGCATCACCTCCCCTTCCAGGTCGCCCTCGACGAACTGGCGGCTTGACACATTGACCGCCACCCGCAGCTGTCCCACGCCCTCGCGCATCCAGGCCGCGATCTGGGCGCAGGCGGCGTCGATGATCCACGCGCCCACGCGCACGATCAAACCCGTGTCCTCCATCACCGGCACGAATTCGGCCGGATACACCAGGCCATAGCCGGGACGCTGCCAGCGCAGCAGCGCCTCCGCCCCGCTGACGGCGCCCGTGTGCAGATTGACCTTGGGCTGGTAGTACAGCAGCAGCTCATTGTTCTCCAGCGCCCGCCGCAGGGCCATCTCCAGGTCCAGCCGCGCCAGCACCTGCACGTTCATGCCCGCCGTGAAGAAGCGGTAGTTGTCGCGGCCCGCCTGCTTGGCGCGCGCCATGGCCGTGTCGGCGTACTTGACCAGGGTCTCGGGATCGGTGGCGTCGTCCGGATACATGGCGATGCCGATGCTGGCCGTCAGCGCCGCACCGTGGCCGTTCAGGTCGAAGGGCGCGCGCAGAGTCTCGCGCACCTCGTTGGCCACATAGACGGCGTCCTGCTGGTCGCGCGTCATGGTCAGAATCAGGGCGAATTCGTCGCCGCCCAGGCGGCCCACCGTGTCGCGCAGGCGCACGCACTGCACCAGGCGGTTGCTGAACTGGCGCAGCAGCTCGTCGCCCTGGGCGGAACCCAGCAAATCGTTGACGTTCTTGAAGCGGTCCAGGGCGATGAACAGCACCACGATGCGCCACTGCTTGTCCTGCGCCAGCTCGATGGCGTCGGCCAGCGTGTGGTAGAACAGGGTGCGGTTGGGCAGACCGGTCAGGCTGTCGTAGTGGGCCATGTGGCGCAGGCGCTCTTCCGCCGCGCGCCGCTCCGTGATGTCGCGCGCCACGCCCAGCATGATGGTGTGCAGGCCGTCGCGCCGCAGCAGCTGCCAGTAGATCTCCACCGGCACCGTGATCTGGTCTTCTCGCTTGAGCTCAATCTCCGCCAGCTCCGGCGCGCGCGAGGGGCCGCTGGCCGGCAGGCCCGCCTGCAGCTGGGCCACCAGGCGCTCGGCCTGCAGGCGCAGGCTGGTCTCGTCGCCCAGGGACAGGCGTTGCGGCGTCTGGCGCAGCATATTGGCGCGGTGGTAGCCCAGCATGCGGCAGGCGCCGTCGTTGACGTCCACCAGCTCGTGAGTTTCGGCGTCGACGAGGAAGATGGCGTCGGCCGTCGCATCCATCGCGCTGCGGAAGCGCTGCAGGTCGGCCGTGCGCTCGCGCACCGTCTGCTCCAGAAGGGCGTTGTAGTTGCGCGCCTCGCGGTGCATCAGCCGCACTTCCAGCATATTGCGGATACGGGTCAGCACCTCCACCGGATCGAAGGGCTTGCTGATGAAGTCGCGCGCGCCGGCGTCCAGCGCGGACAGCTTCTTGTCCGGCTCCGCCGTCACCACCAGCACGGGCAGATAGCCTTCGTGCTCGATGGGCTTCAGCGCCTCCATCACCTGGAAGCCGTTCATCAGCGGCATGTGCAGGTCGAGGATGATCAGGTCGTAGCCATGCTCGGCATGCCAGGGCGCCACCTCGCGCGGGTCCATGGTCGAAGAGACGGCCGTGTAGCCGCTGGAGCTGAGCAGGAATTCCAGCAGCTGCACATTGGCTTCCTGGTCGTCGACGATCAGGATGCGGGCCTTGAGGATGTCTTCGTGGCTGATCATAGTTGCGCCTCCGTGCTGGCCGCCTGCACTGCCGCAGCCGTTTCCTTCATTTCGATCCAGAACACGGTGCCGACGCCGACGCTGCTGCTGACACCGATCATCCCGCCCATCATTTCCACCAGCCGCTTGGTCACCACCAGGCCGATGCCCGTCCCCTCTTCCACGCCCGCCTCCTGGCCCAGGCGATTAAAGGGCGTGAACAGCATTTGCACCTGCTCCGGCTTGAGGCCAAGTCCCGTGTCCTGCACCGACAGGCGCAGCTTGTCGTCGTCCTGCGGCACGCAATCCACCACCACGGCGCCGCCCTCGCGGTTGTACTTGATGGCGTTGGACAGCAGGTTGAGCAGTATCTGCTTGATGCGCGTGCGGTCCGCCAGCACATGCACATGGCAGGCGCGGGGAAACAGCAGACGGATGCCGCGCGGCGCGGCCAGCGGCATGATCATGCTTTCGCATTCCTGCAGCATGTCGTGGATGGCCACCGGCTCCAGCGTGAGCGCCACGGCGCCCGATTCGATCTTGGCCAGGTCGAGGATCTCGTTGATCAGCGTGAGCAGGTGCCGACCCGACTTCAGGATATGGCCGGCGAATTCCTTCTTCTGCGCCAGGGTCGAGGGCAGCTTGTCCGAAGTAAGTATCTGCGCGAAGCCGAGAATGGCGTTGAGCGGCGTGCGCAGCTCGTGGCTCATCGAGGACAAGAAAGCCGTCTTGGCCTGGTTGGCGCTCTTGGCCTCTTCCATCGCCAGCGCCAGCTCGCCGTTGATCACTTCCAGCTGCATGGTGCGTTCGTGCACGCGCTTTTCCAGTTCGCTGTTCAGGCGCATCACTTCCTGCTGCGCCTTGCTGCGCTGCTCGGATTCGCGCGCGATCTCGTGGTTGGAGTTTTCCAGCGCGTGGGTGCGGGTTTCGATTTCCTCCAGCATGCGGTTGAAGGAATCGACCAGCTCCGCCACTTCATCCTTACTCAGCTTGCTGGCGCGGCGCGAGTAGTCGCCCGTCTCCACCACTTCGCGCGCGATGGCGGCGATGTCGAGAATGGGCGTGGCCACCACGTGGTCGAGGCGACGGATGATCTGGTGGGCGGCCAGCATGGCCAGCACGCTGACGCCGGCGGCGATCAACAGATAGTCGGCCATGCGGTCCAGCATTTCGTAATCGGCGCGCAGATAGACAGTGCCCAGCAGCTCGCCGTTGTCGACGATGCGCTTGAACAGTACCAGCTTGCCATCCACCAGCTCCGCCATGTCGGCGCCGGCCATTGGCGGAAAGTCGGCGTTGTGTCCCGGCGCGACATAGCTTGCAAACAGCTTGCCTTGCGCCGTGTAGATCGCGCCCGCATTGACGCGCGGACGCAGGCGCAGCAAGGCCAGGTTCTCGCGCGCCAGGCGCTGGTCGTCGAAGGCCAGCGCGGGCGCGGTCATGTGGCCGATCAGTTCCGACTGCGTGTTCATATCGGCCAGCACATTGCGGTGATAGGCGCGCAAATCGTAGGCGATGAGTAGGCCCAGCGCGATCAGCAGGGCCGCCAAGGTGGCCAGCATGACGACGCCCAGCAGCTTCTGGCGCAAGGAGCTCAGCTGTATCATCGCTGACTCCGTCCAGGACATTCGGCCTCCACTAGCAACAAGCCAGCTATCCGGCGCAGCCCCGGCGTGACCTGTACGGCAAAGTGGATCGAAGGCGCCATCATGGGCAAATTTGTCGCTAATGATGTCATGGACAAGCAGCTCGCATCGCGAGCGGCACGGCTTACTGATGAGTCTGAATATCAGGATACCAGTCTGACCATAACGCGGCGCACGCCTGCCGCGTGCGCCGTCTTCATGCAAAAGCAAAATTCAGTGTACGCACTTTCCATGCGGTCGTCTAAGCCTTTTTGAAAGTTTGCAGTTCAGATATTTACTAGCAAACGGCAAGCATTTTCAGCGGTGAAAATTGCAGCGCGACCATGCGCTGGCAGGGTTTCCTGGCCGCGTGGTAAAGTGCGGCACGCCCTCTCGCATGCAAGGAAATCATGAGCACCGATATTCTTTTAGAACTCTCCACCCGCGTCGGCCAGGCGCTGCAGGCGCGCGGCCTGAGCATGGCCTGCGCGGAATCGTGCTCGGGCGGCGGCGTGGCGCACGCGGTGACAGAGGTGGCCGGCTCGTCGGCGTATTTCGACTGCGGCATCGTCACGTATTCGAATACAGCCAAGACAGAATTGCTGAACGTGCCCGCCGAGCTGATCGCTCAGCATGGCGCGGTGAGCGAGGAAGTGGCGGCAGCCATGGCGGAAGGCGCGCTGGGCCGCAGCAATGCGCATGTGGCCGTCTCCACCACGGGCATCGCGGGACCGACGGGCGCCGTGCCCGGCAAGCCTGTAGGTACAGTCTGCTTTGCCTGGGCCAATAACGACGCCGTGCATACGGAGCGCCTGCAGTTCGACGGCGACCGCAAGGCCGTGCGCGAGCAGACCGTGATCCACGCCTTGCAGGGCCTGCTGCGCTTTATCGGCGCGGACGCCTGACCGTCTTTATTTTTGCCGCTTGGGGTTCCAGGCCTTGTGCACGAACTCAAGACGGTTGCCGTCGAAGTCGGCAACGTTGGCGGCGTAGTAGCCGGGCGCGAAGTAGGTGCGGTCCGCGGGTTTGCCTTCATCCGTGCCGCCGGCCTTGATGGCGGCCGCATAGGCGGCGTCGACCAGTTCATTGCTGTCGCAGACCAGGCCCAGATAGAGCCCCGTTTCGCCCGGCTGGCGCTGACGTAGCCAGACGCTGCAGCCGACCGCCTTGCCGCCGCCGAAGGTATCGTCAACGAGGCCGTGCAGATCGGGCACGCCTTCGGGGCCGGCAGCGGAATCGTATTTGCCGAACGCGCGCCAGCCCAGCGGCTTCAAGGCTTCAGCATAGAAGGCCAGCGATTTTTCGATATCGGTGACGGAGATGTAGACGTGGTCGATCATGCGGACCTCTTTCGGGATTGGTGAACAGTGGCCCGGATTATGGCATGGTCACTTGACTAGCGCACCTTGGCCAGCTCCTGCCACAGCGTCTGGCGGTAGAGCCGGTTCGACACCGCCGTCGCATACGGCCCGACAAACACGCGGCGCGCGATCTCCAGGCCCAGCTTGCGATAGCTTTCCCACTGCGCCTCGTCGAAGAACTGGTCGGCCGTCGATTCCTGGGGAAAGGCGGGATGCTGCGCCTGGTATTGCTTGAGGTCGACTGAGAGGCTGTCGATCAGGCGCGGCTTGAGCAGTACGATGCGCGCGGCCGGCTTGGCGTCGCGCGTGCAGCCGCGCGCAAACACATCCAGCAGTAGCGCGCACTTCTGGCCCGCCTCGCCGCACTTGCCCGCCAGCTGGTCCGGCGTGCCGAAGACCGCGCCCAGAACCTTGTGGCTGGCGGCCTTGCTGTTGACGGCGATTTCCCGGCCATGGTCGATGCGGGCGAGGCGGGTCAGGTTGGCCAGGTCGCCGAATTCGTAATCGCTGTCGCAGCCGCAGTCGCAAGCCACGATCAGCTTCACATTGCGCTCCTCGCGCAACAGCTCATAGACGCCCGTGTTCTCGAAATGGCCGCCGTCGGACAGATAGTGGTAGGGACGCCGGGTGCCGTGAAAGCGGCAGAACATTTCATCGAACAGATAGGCTTGCGCGGGCAGGAAGCGCCGCAGCCAGCCCGACAAGCCCTGCCCCGGCGGCGAGCGCATCTGATTGCCGGAATGCCACCAGCGCCCCAGCCGCACGCTGGCCATCGCCAGCGCCACCGAGAGGGCGATACCGCTGCGCCGTCCCAGGCCGGTGGAAACGGCGGCGCCGGAAACGCCTATCCATTCGCCGATGTTCAGCGTGTCCTCCTTGCGCCGCGCGGAATGGAGATCCGGCCCGCGCTGGCCGTCGATGGCAAAGCAGGTGCGGCTGGCGTCGCTCTGCAGCGTGGCGTCGGGCGGGATGATCACCAGCGGCTTGCCTTTGCGGTCGCGCTGCACCAGCTGCTCGGCCGGATCGATGTTCTGGTTCAGGCAGACATTAATCAGATGCATGGGCGCGCAGAGTTTCTTGTAGTAGTCCCCATAACTGAGAATGTCGCTGTCCATCGGTTCCGCCGCGCTGCGCTGGGCACGGTTGGTGAAACGGGACAGCCGCTTGCCGTTGCTGGCGCCAAGATAAGCCCGCGTCAGCCGCGCGCTATAGAGGCCATTAAAGCTGGACAGGTTGAGGAAGCCGGGATGGCGTCCGCACACGACGCAGACCACCACCGCCAGCGCGCTCAGCATCGACAAGACCACGGCCTGGCGCTCCAGATCGCGGGAGATCACCGGATTGCCGCCCTGCCACTCGAACCACAGCACCACCATGCGCCAGAACACCGCCACCGCCAGCAACAGCAGCGGGGCCACGATCGCCGCCGCGATGTCCATCGACAGGCGCTGGTGCGAAGACAGCTTGCCCAGCTTGTCGGCCATCTGCGCCAGACGGCGCACTGCGAGGACCAGCAGCGTGCCCGCGCCGGAAATGCTGACCCAATGCCGCACCCCCGCCAGATACAGCGAGCGCGCCAGCGTGTCCACCAGCACGGCTGGCGACGATGATGGCGCCCACGACCAGCCCGTTGCCCAGCGCCCGCGTCAGCACGACACGCTGCGCCGCGATACTGGCGGCCTTGCGCCCCGTGAGGTCGAACCACACCACGCTGAGACAGGTGACGATGGCGCCGCCGCACAAGGCCAGCAGCGGCCCGGTATTGCCATGCATTTCGACATCCACCAGGGCGACCAGCGCCAGCAGGACGCCCATGAGCAGCGTCCCCACGCAGGCCCAGTTCGCCTTGGGCTTGTCGGCCACCGTTCCCTCGTCGTCCGGGTGCGTCAGCCAGAACGCGGTGGAGCACGGCGCCAGCCACAGCAGCACCAGCAAGAGCAGCAGAAACCAGCCCGGGCTCCACCAGATGTGATAGTCGGCATGCCTGGCCCCTTTCAGCAAGCCCCATTCGTAGCGCAGATAGGGCGGCAACCAGGGCCAGGCATGCTTCAGGGCCAGATAGCGCACGGTGGCGCCGACCCAGGCCATCATGGCGAGCAGCGTCAGCAGCACCGTGCCTAGCACGCACTGCATGCCGAACCAGGCGCGGATCGCCAGCGCGACGTCGTAGATCAGGTCGCTGCTGCCGGTGGGCGCCATATAGCGCCCGTTTTCGCGCAGCCAGGCCAGCGGCGCCTGTCCCGGCTGCGGCAGCTTCTGTCCCATCACCTGGGGGACGGCATCAATGGCCACGTCGCCGCGCAGCCTGCCCGGCGGCTCGTAGCGGAACACTTCGTAGGCCTGGTCGGCCGTGTCCTTGTCGCTCAGGCCGCCGGCGGTGTGCAGGCGGTTCGGCACGAACAGGCTGCCGAAGAAGCCGCCGATATAGCCGCCGCCGCTGACGGTGGAGACATAGTCGAACTGGGGCAGCAGGCTGGGCTCGGGCAGCGGCGGACAGGCGGGCGCCGCGCCTGGCGCAAGCGCTTGCGGCCCCGGCGCCTTGCTCAGCCCCTGCAGCACGCCCAGACAGAAGGTGGCGCTGCGGATACCGCCGCCGGACAGGCTCAATCCCCATTGGACATCGCCCATCCCTTCGCCGCGCACGATGTGCATCTCTTTGCGGCGCTTCTTCGCGCGCGCCGCTTCACCTGAAGTGTTTTCTCTCTCGTTATCGGTCATGAGCATCTCCCTGGCCCATTCTTTTCACAGGGATTATCCTGCGTTCGGCGAAGGGGAAACTCACCAATTATGTCGAAGGCAAGCTAAATCAATGCCTACGGTTGCTATCCGGCCACAAAACAATTACTCTCGACGCAGTTCGACAGAATCAGGAGTCATTCGATGCAAAATTCGGTACATTTTATTCTCCAAGGCAAAGGCGGAATCGGCAAAACCCTGGTTTCGACCATCCTGGCGCAGTGGATCGCCGCCAAGGACGTGGGCGAGGGCCAGCAGCCGCTGCGCTGCTACGACACCGACCAGGAGAATGCCACCTTCTCGCGCTACAAGGCGATGGGGGTCAAGCATGTGCCGGTGATGACCGATTCGCGCACCATCGATCCCAAGCGCTTCGACGCCTTGATGATCGACATCCTGGAAGAAGACGGCAACTGCGTGATCGACAACGGCGCCAACACCTTCTCCCCGCTGATGGGCTATCTGATCGAGAATGACTGCTTCGCCCTGCTGAAGGAATCGGGACGCAAGGTCTATATCCACACCATCGTCGGCGGCGGCGACACGCTGCACGACACGGCCATGGGCTTCGTCTCCACGGCCAAGTCCACCGACGTGCCGCTGGTGCTGTGGGAGAACGAGCATTTCGGCCTGCTGCAGTCGGCCTCCGGCAAGCAGTTCACGGAATCGCAGACCTATGCCGACAACGCCTCGCGCGTGGTGGGCCGGGTGGTGCTGGCGGCGCGCAATGCCGACACTTTCGGCGCCGACCTGAAGAAGATGAACACGGCGCGCATGACGGCCAGCGAAGTGCGTGAAAGCGACAAGTTCAACGTGATGGAAAAGCAGCGCATCAAGGTCGTCTTCCGCGACCTGTTCGAGCAACTCGACAAAGTGCAGTGGTAAGCAGCCATGGATCAGCATAAGCTGCGCAGCCTGGTTTTTGAAAAGACCGGCGTCAAGGTTGATATCGACGATCCCATCTTCGCCCTGGTGGCGCTGAACGAAGCGGTGCTGGCGGAGGCCGTGGAGCGCCATGTGGCGCTGATCGACGCCGCCTCGCATGAACTGGCGACGCATGCGCGCGCCGCAGCGGGTATGCCCGCACGCGCGCCCGTGCGCAATCCGGCCGCAGTGCCGGAAGACGAGCTGGCGGAAGTATTCGGTGACGAAGGCGGCGCAAGCCCTGCGGGGGCAAGCCCGGCCGCGCATAGCCCGGCTCCTGCTCCGTTTGTCCCGCCGCCGGCCGGCGCGGCGCGCCTGATCGCCACTCAGTCTTCGCTGTTCACGCCGCGCGAATGGCGGCTGCTGGGCTCCTGCGCCCTGGTCTCCGTGCTGAGCGCCCTGATCGTTCTGGCCGGCCAGGCTGTGTTCTTCAAACCCGTGCCGCCGCCGGCGCCCATCGTGCACGCGAAAACGCTGACGCCGGAGCAGGCCGAAGCCATCGCCACCGGCGAAAAACTATCCAAAGCCATCCAGAAACTGGACCCCAAAACCCGCAGCCAGCTGCAGGCGGAATTGCAGAAATAAGTCAGAGGTTGGGATTGTTCGCCGTGGCATTGGCCGTGCCATCGGTGGCCTGGCTGTAAGTGGTGGGCTGCCGGCTGCTGCAGGCATCGCCGCCTACCGCCATATCGTTACCGCTCGAGCAGTCGACCGGCATGGCCCGCATGGCCTCCAGGGACCTGGCGGGGGTGTCCGGCGTGCTGCTCCCGCCACAGCCCCACAAGCAGGCGCAGGCCGACAAAGCGATGAGAATTTTAACCATCATTCTGCTCCTCAGATGACAGATGGCGGCATGTAACTGCCGCCATCTGCAGACAGGTTAATCGCTAACCGCGGCCATTACTTCGACGCGGGCGATACGGGAACCAGCATGGCTTGCTGGGCGCCCGCAACATTGTCCTGCGCCACCACCATCACACCCAGAGCCGGCGTGCTGGCCCATTCCGCCGTCACCGTGGCAGATGCCGTGCCAGAGCCATTCGGCAGCACAGGGCCGCTTTCAGCAAAGGTCAGCGAAGGGGTGAAGGCGTTGAACTGGCCCATACCTGGCATCGACGAGCTGGTGCCATCCGGGCCGAAGTGGTTTTCCCAGTAATGGAAGCGAGGATTGCCCGGGGTTACATCCAGCGACGACGCAAGGACTGGAATCAGCAGCGTGGAATTGTCGGTGGCCGCATCCACATAGTTCAGCAGCGAAATCGCGCCAGTGGCGATCGTATACCTTGCTACCACGAAGCGCTCCAGCAGCGTGGAGCTCAGGTAGGAGCTGTTGGTGACGATCAGGATGTACTTCGCATTGGCAGGGTTCGTCTGCGCGCCGGTCGGATCAATGTAGATATCCCATTCCAGCCCGCCATTCGGCTGGGAGATCCGGTTATACGTGTTGACGGCAAATACCAGCGTGCTGTCGCCACCGCTTGGCCAGGACTGCACGCCAACGGCGCGGGTATCGGCCTGGGTCACGTTTTGCGGCATCGGCTGGTACAGACCCACAGAATACAGGTCCGGTTCGCCCGATTGCACGCCACCGGCATTGCTCACGGTCATGTTGACCGCGCCGGACGAAGGCGTCGAGCTCACGCTCAGGTTCGAACGCGAGTGCGCCACCAGGTAGTAAGGCACGGTCAGGCTGACATTGCCGTTCAGGCGGCTGTTGCTAGGCGTCAGACGGAGATAGCCGCCCACGTCGTCGAACTTGCAGCAAGCGCCCGAGGCCGTGTGGGTCACGCCCACGGCGGTGGCTGGCATGTTCAACGTCACGTTAAAGATGGCATCGCCACCGCCCGGCACGACGACCGAAGGAGGCGCGCTCACCACGGCGGAGGCAGGGCCTGACGCGCGCGTGACCGAGATGTTGAACTGGACCGCCTTGGCGTCGTAGTTGTGGACCGTCACCGTGCGCGTCGAACTCAGGTCCTGCAGCAGGTCGAAGTAGCCGAAGGAGATGCTGTCGTTAGGCGTGCGCACCACGGCCTGGGTGTTCACCGCGCCCAGTGCCTGGACCAGGCCGGAGCCTTCGTTACGCGGCGAATAGTCCGACATCTTGGTAGGCGCGCCAGTCTGCAGAATGGCGGAACGCACGTCGGCAACGCTCCAGCCCGGCTTGGCCTGGCGCACCAGGGCCGCCGTGCCGGCAACCGCCGGCGTGGCCATGGACGTGCCGGACATGGTGGTGGCGCCATTGCCGGAACCGACCAGGGTGGAGACAACCGCTACACCCGGCGCCGTGATGCCTGGACGCAGAGCGCTGTCGCCGATACGGGGACCGGCGGACGAGAAGCTGGCCACGATGCCGAAGCCAGGATTCGCCAGCAAGGTGTTCGATACCGAGGCGGTGGCTGGCGCCGGAAGCGGCGCCAAGCTGGCCGTATCGGAGGACAACACGCCGAAGAACGGGATGGTTACCGGTTCATACGGATTGGTGGTCGTATCGCCGTGGCCGATGGCGCCTTCCACCGGAGGGTAGCCGGCGGCGTTGTTGATCAGCGCCACCGCGGCGGCGCCGAAGTGCTGGCCTGCGCCGGCGCGGAACACGCGGCCACAAGAGCTGCCCCGCACCGCGACAACCAGCTTGCCGGTGATGTCGATGCCGCCATTGCGCGTCTTGTCATACTCGGCTTCATTGCAACCGAAGGACACCGAGCCGTCGGGATTGCGCAGCACGACGATGGGGTAGGACGTGCCGTCGGCGAACGACGCGCCATTGCTGTCCTGAACTTTGATGGTCTTACCATTGGACAGCATCATATTGCCACCGGGATAGACGCTGGTGGCGTCAGTAGCGGCCACGGCAATGGCGCCCTCGCTGGAGGCTGGCGCGCTGGTGATGTAGGGCGTGGGGCCGGCATTGCCCGAGGCCGCAACCACCAGAATGCCGGCGGCGCTGGCGTTGGCGATCGAAGCGCTCTCGGAATTGACGGCCGAGCCATAGTTGGAGCCCAGGGACATGCTGATGACGTCCATGCCGTTGCTGACAGCCCATTCAATGGCGTCCGACACCACGTTGGTCTGGCCGCTGCAGCCAAATACGCGCACCGCATACAGGTCGGCCTTGGGCGCCACGCCCGGTCCGATGCGGAAGGCGCCCGGCGTATACGCGGCCGCATTGTAGGGGCCGGTATAGGTCTGGCCGGACGAGGTCACGCCGAAGCCGGCGGCAGTGCCGGCGACGTGGCTGCCGTGGCCGCCGCAATCGAGGGGGTTGGGATCCGGTACCGGATTGTTGGAGCCGGTATAGTCATCGCCCACCAGGTCGATACCGCCCTTGACCTTGGGCGCGCCGGGGCCAAACAGAGCCGGGTCGGCAGGCGAGGTGCTGGCGGCATGGGCGGCGGTGTAGGCAGCCGCCGTACCCGGTCCGCCGAAGTTGGCGTGCGTGTAGTCGATACCGGTATCGATGATGGCGATCTTGACGCCCTGTCCCTGGTATTGGGGCGGCAGCTGCCAGACCGCGGGGGCGCCGATATAGGGCACGGCCACCGTGTTATTGCGGCTGTAAGTGCCCACCGGGAGCACGTCCAGCACGCCGGGGACCTTGCGCAGTTTGGCGATATCGCGCAGCGCCACATTGACCTTGATGCCGTTCAGCGCGCCCTGGAAGCGGGCCAGCACGCGGGCGCCTTGCTGCTGCAGCGTGGGCAAAAGGGCTGCCTGGTCGGCACGGCGCGCCGCGATAATGGCGTTGCGCTCGGCATCCGTCAGCTTGCGGCCAGCTTTGCGCTGGGCGGTGGCGACCGAGTCGCCGCTCAAAACAACCACCATCGGTTTGAGGGTGGTATCGACCGACCGCGGCACGAAGTTCGTGTGCGCGCCGTCGTCCTGTACTTGCACCGGCGTTGTGGTGCGGGCAGCTTGTGTGCTTGAAACCAATCCAACTGAAGCAATGGCAACAAAGCCTGCTGCGGAACGCATTGTCATTTTCATGAGATTAGGCCTTCCAAATATGGGATGGATTTGACTGTTTGGCTCAGGAACGCTGCCGGCGGCGCAGTGCCACACCGACAATGCCTAAACCCAGCGACAACATGGCCAGTTGTCCCGGCTCGGGCACGCTGGCGGTCACTGAAACGTCGTCAAGGTCCCAGAAGGCTTTGTCGTTCTGCATGCTGAAATCGAGCAGAGTGGCATTCGACGTTGCCTTGAGGTTCAACATGTAGTGCTGGTATGAATCGGTCACGGGTGACAGAGTAATCGTCTGCACCGTACCGCCCCAGCTGAACTGGAAGGTGTTACCGCCGGTGGCGCCCGTCACATCCGTCTCCGACTTTAGCCAGAAATCGACCTGATAGTTCGTGCCCGCAGTGGTCGCCACGGTTTGCTGGATGCCGCCCGCCGCGCCGACGAGTCCGAAAAATGCACCGTAGGTTCCAGAGTGCGGGGATAGATCATCCACACCGAAGTTCAAGTATTGAAGAGGGTCCGTTGCGCTGCCTGCCAAAGTCCAGCCGGTGAAGTCACCGCTTTCAAAGTCGCCGTTGTTCACAAGATTCACTGCTGCTTGGGCGCTCCCCCCAATCAACAGACCTACCAGTACAAGGCTTGCGCCCGTTCGCCGCATATGAGATCGCATAATAATTCTCCTAGGCATTTTGTATTTTTAAAAAAGAATCCCCAAGACCACGAGGCACAACCACACGCATAGAACGTGCCAGCACCCTAAGCTTCTGTTTTTAAAGGTAATGAAAAGCCACCTTACTTCTCACTGTAAAGTTTCTCGACATGAGGAATGTTCATGATGCATGAAGCTGTTTTCCGTGCTAACATGTGAACATCTATTCACTTGTTAGCATCATGAGCTGCCTGCACGACCATCCTGACTGCGACCCCGCCATCGCCGAGCTGGCGGACCTGTTCCATTTGCTGGGGGACCACACGCGCCTGCGCATCGTGCTGTCCTGCCTCGCCAGGCCGATTGCCGTCAGCGAGATCGCCGCTACACTGAATTTGAGCAGCTCCCTGGTCAGCCACCATTTGCGCCTGCTGCGCGCGGCACGCATCGTCAAGTCCGAGCGCCAGGGCAAGCAAGTTTTCTATGCCGCCGCCGATGCCCACATCAGCGGCGTATTGAGCGATATGCTGGACCATATCGCCGAACCTTCCAACGGGACCGACGCATGAGCAAGCACCACGACCATAAGCATGACCACGGCCATGATCACAGCCACGATCACGGCCATGACCACGCACACGATCACGACCATGCGCACGACCATGACCATGCCGCTCCCGCCAAGCCGCGCGCGGCGCACAGCCATGGCCACGGCCACCACCATCACGGCCACGATCACGGACATGGGCACGGCCATCACCACCATCACGGCGATCCCAACACCCACGGCCGCGCCTTCGCCATCGCCATCGTGCTCAACTCGGTCTTCGTCGCGATCGAATTCTTCTACGGCTTCCTCGCCAACTCCACGGCGCTGATGGCTGACGCGGGACACAATCTGTCCGACGTGCTGGCCCTGATGCTGGCCTGGGGCGCCGCCATCCTGGCCAAGCGCCAGCCGCAGGGACGCTTTACCTACGGCCTGCGCAGCACCTCCATGCTGGCCGCCCTGTTCAACTCCATGCTGCTGATGGCCGCCTGCGGCGCAATCGCCTGGGAAGCCGTGCAGCAGCTGCTGCATCCGAATCCCGTGGCCGGCATGACCGTCTCCATCGTGGCCGGCGTGGGCATCCTGATCAACGGCTTCTCCGCCTGGCTGTTCATCAACGGCAGCAAGGACGACATCAATATCCGCGGCGCCTACCTGCACATGGCCGGCGACGCCGCCATCTCGCTGGGCGTGCTGCTGGCCGGTATGGTGGTGCTGTACACGGGCTGGAGCTGGCTCGACCCGCTGGTGTCCGTCGCCATCGTCGTGCTGATCGCCTGGAGCACCTGGTCGCTGCTGGGCCAGTCGCTGCGCATGATGCTGGCCGCCGTGCCGGACAACGTGGACCGCGCCGAGATCGAAACCTTCCTCCGCGCCCGTCCCGGCGTCAGCGAAGTGCACGACCTGCACATCTGGGCCATGAGCACCACCGAGACGGCGCTCACCGCCCACCTGGTGATCCCTGCCGGATACCCGGGCGACCAGGCCATCGACGCCATCACCCGCCAGCTGAAGGAAGAGTTCTCCATCCACCACTGCACCATCCAGGTGGAGCTGGGCACCACCGTGCACGAGTGCTGCCTGGACCACCATCACGCCTGAACCGGCAGTCACGGCGGCGTCACACAAGAACTCTAAGATCCGGGCATGACCACTCAGAATCACAAGAAGCTCGCGCTGCTGGCCTTCCTGGCCGGTGCAGCGGCGGGCGCGCAGGCGGCTGAAGAAACTGATCCCGAAAACTGGGCCGTGCATGGCCAGCTGACCTACGTCGCACAACAGCACGACCATTTCACCTCGCCCTACCAGGGCCAGAACAGCCTCGAGGCGCGCGGGCGCGGCGAGGAAACTACGGACGTCACCCTGTACGCCGGCCTGCGCCTGGGCGCCAATACGGAACTGTGGATCAATCCCGAGATCGACCAGGGCGCGGGCCTGAGCAACACCATCGGCCTGGCCGGCTTCTCCAGCGGCGAGGCGTACAAGATCGGCTCCAACCATCCGTATCTGCGCCTGCCGCGCGCCTTCGTGCGCCATGTGATCCCGCTGGGCCAGGAGACGGAAGCGGTGGAAGCGGCCGCCAATCAGCTGGGCGGCAGCCGCACCCACGACAACGTCACCATCACGGCCGGCAAAATGTCGGTCACGGATATCTTCGACACCAACAGCTACGCCCACGATCCGCGCGGCGACTTCCTCAACTGGGCGCTGATCGACGCCGGCGCCTTCGACTATGCGGCCGACGCCTGGGGCTTCACCTACGGCGCGGCCGTCGAATGGACGCAGGGCGACTGGACGGCCCGCGCCGGCGTGTACCAGCTATCGCCTGAGCCGAACGGCAAAATCGTCAAGCCCGATTTTTCGCAATACATGCTGGTGGCCGAGCTGGAACAGCGCTATCAATGGTCCGGCCATCCGGGCAAGATCAAGCTGCTGGGCTTTGCCAACCGTGGCCGCATGGCGCGCTACGACGACGCCGTCGCCCTCGGCATCGCCCAGCAGGCCGCTCCCGACGTGACGCTGGTGCGGCGCAAGGCCTGGCGTCCCGGCGCCACCGTCAACCTGGAGCAGGAGGTGGCGGCTGACCTGGGCGTCTTCCTGCGCGCCGGTTTCAACGACGGCAGCAAGGAAACCTATGAATTCACGGAGATCAACCGCGCGCTGTCCGGCGGCTTGTCGCTCAAGGGCGCGCGCTGGGGACGGCCCGACGATACGGTGGGCGTGGCGGGTATCTTCAACACCATCTCCGGCGACGCGCGCAACTACTTCGCGCACGGCGGCCTCGGCCTCCTGATCGGCGACGGCACGCTCGATTACGGCGCCGAGAAAATCCTGGAAGCCTACTACTCCGCCAAGCTATGCAAGTCGGCCAGCCTGGCCTTCGACGTCCAGCGCGTGAACAATCCCGCCTACAACCGCGCCCGCGGTCCCGTGTCGATCTACGCCCTGCGCCTGCATGCGGAGTTCTGAATCGCGCAAATCGCGGCGCGGGTTTGCTATCATGATGCGCGTTTAAACACTCGTTGAAAGAACAACACCATGATGCGTAGTTCCGTTTTACTGGCTCTGCTCTGCGCCGCCGCGCTGGCGCAGGCGCAGACTCCGCCCGCCGATCCTGCCGCTGCCGCCGCGCCGGCCGCTTCCACTCCCGTGGTGGTCGGCTCGGCCACGCCCGGCCCCGCCGCAGAGCAGCTCATCTCCACCGACGTCAAGATCGGCACCGGCCGCGAAGCTTCCCTCGGCTCCACGCTGCGCATGAACTACACGGGCTGGCTGTATCGCCCGCTGGCCAGGAAGATGCACGGCAAGCAGTTCGACTCCTCGCTCATGCCGGGCCGCGAACCGCTGGAGTTCGTGCTGGGCGCGGGCCGCGTCATCAAGGGCTGGGAACAAGGCATCGCCGGCATGAAGGTGGGCGGCAAGCGCACCCTGATCATCCCGCCGGAACTGGCCTACGGCGCCAAGGGTTCGCCGGACGGCGGCATTCCGCCCAATTCGGCCCTGATCTTCGACGTGGAACTGGTCGAAGTCAAATAAGCTAGCCGCTTTGCGCCTCTGCGCGCGCGCCGTAAAACGGGGTAGACTAGGCGCTCCCCTCCCCTTCGCGCGCAGAGGTTCCCATGAATATAGCCAACGACGTCACCGCATTGATCGGCAATACGCCACTGGTCCGCCTGAACCGGATGACCACGGGCTGCGGCGCCGAAGTGCTGGCCAAGCTGGAATACGCCAATCCGGCCCATAGCGTGAAAGACCGCATCGGCCTGTCCATGATCGAAGCCGCCGAAGCGGCCGGCCAGATCCGCCCCGACACCATCGTCATCGAGCCGACCAGCGGCAACACGGGCATCGCCCTGGCCATGGTCTGCGCCGCGCGCGGCTATCGCTGCACCCTGGTCATGCCGGACACCATGAGCCGCGAACGCCGCATGCTGCTGCGCGCCTATGGCGCCGAGCTGCTGCTCACGCCGGGCAGCGAGGGCATGATGGGCGCGATCCGCCGCGCGGAAGAAATGGCTGCCTCCGATCCGCGCTACCTGATGCTCCAGCAGTTCAACAACGCAGCCAATCCGGAGATACACCGCCGCACGACGGCCGAGGAAATCTGGCGCGACACGGACGGCAAGGCCGACATCCTGGTGGCAGGCGTAGGCACGGGCGGCACCATCACCGGCGTGGGAGAGGTGATCAAGGCGCGCAAGCCGGCGTTCCAGTGCATCGCCGTGGAGCCGGAAGCCTCGCCCATGCTGGCCAAGGGCACCAAGGGACCGCACCCGATCCAGGGCATAGGCGCGGGCTTCGTGCCGGCCGTGCTGAATACGAAAATCTATGACGAGATCATCGGCGTCAAGAACGAGGACGCCTTTGCCACGGCGCGCCTGGCCGCCAGCCAGGAGGGTCTGCTGGTGGGGATTTCCTCCGGCGCCGCGCTGTGGGCCGCGCTGCAGGTAGCCAGGCGGCCGGAGAATGCGGGCAAGATGATCGTCACCATCGTGCCCTCCTTCGGCGAGCGCTATCTGAGCACGGCGCTGTATTCCTGCCTGGCCGATTAAGGGATCAGGCGGCGACCGCTTCCACCACCGGCTCCTGCACCGGCTGGGCGCTTTCCGCCAGCTTGCGCAGGATGTGGCCCGCGGCCACCATGCCGAAGGTGGACGTGACCACCATGGCCGAGCCGAAGCCGGCGCAGTTCAGGCCCGTCACGCCGCCGCTGCGGTCGTCGCCATCGACGGCGCAGGCCTCGCCCGTCTCGGGATACTTGAGCGGCTCCATCGAGAACACGGCGTCGACGTTGAACTTGTTCTTCTCGCCCTTGGGGAAGCCGTACTGCGCGCGCATCACCTTACGCACCTTCTTCAGCAGCGGTTCCTGCTCGGTCTTGGCCAGATCGCGCACGGAGATCTGCGTCGGATCGGTCTTGCCGCCCGCGCTGCCGATCACCACCATGGGGATGGCGTGCTGGCGGCAGTAGGCGATCAGCGCCGCCTTGGCCTTCACGCTGTCGGTGGCGTCGAGCACATAGTCGAAGCCATGGCGGCCAATCATCTCGTCCAGGTTGTCGGGCGCGACAAAGTCTTCCACCTGCGTCACCACGCAATAGGGATTGATCTGGGCGATGCGCTCGGCCAGGGCGAAAATCTTGGCCTGGCCGATGGTGCCGCTCATGGCCTGGATCTGGCGGTTGATATTCGATTCGGCCACGTTATCGAGGTCGATCAGGGTCAAACGGCCGACGGCGCTGCGGGCCAGCGCTTCGACCGCCCAGGAGCCGACGCCGCCGACGCCGACCACGCACACGTGCGCGTCGCGGAAGCGCGCCAGCGCGCGGTCGCCATACAGGCGGGCGATGCCGCCGAAGCGCCGGTCGAAATCGACTTCTTCGTCCGGCAGGGAATTGATGTGGATACTGTTCATCCCGCCATTTTAGCGGACGCGCCAGCAAAATTTATTCTAGAATGATTTCCTTACTTGCCAGTCAATATTGCCACGAGCCCGCATCATGAGTACATCCCTGTTCGACACCGCGCCCGATTTCAGCCAGCCGATAGCAGTCCTGAAACATTGCCACGACCGCATACGCAAGCAGCTGAAGACCCTGAACAATCTGCTCAGCCATCTGCCCCAGCACGGCGCCGACGCCGTCGCCCAGCAGGCCGCCAAGGCCGTCATCAAGTACTTCAGCAGCGCCGCCCATCACCATCATGACGACGAGGAGCAAGACCTGCTGCCCATGCTGCGCGCCACCGCCACCGGCGAGGATGCCGCCCTGCTGGCCGGCCTGGTGCCGCGCATTCTGGGCGAGCACCAGCAGATGGAAGCTGACTGGCATATAATAAGTTTCCAACTTGAGCAGATTGCAAGTGGCGCCGGCACCGCCCTGTCGGCAGCCGACGTGGAGCGCTTCAGCAGCGCCTACGAGGCCCACATGGCGGTAGAGGAAACCCATATCGCGCCCATGGCCAAACGCCTGTTCAGCGCGGAGCAGATGGCGAAACTGGGTCATGCGATGCAGGCCCGGCGCGGCATTGCGGCAAGCGCCGCACCCGCTCCCGCCAGCGGCCAGGATCTGGCCGACCTGCGGCTTGATTACGGCCGCGCGAGTTTATCGGAAGAGGACGTGCTGGACGATCCCGTCGCCCAGTTCGGAAAGTGGTTTGAGGAGGCGCTGGCCGCCAAGGTCAACGAACCCAACGCGATGAGCGTGGCGACGGTGGATGCGCAAGGCAGGCCCACATCGCGCATTGTCTTGATCAAGCAGTACGACGCGCGCGGCTTTGCCTGGTATACCAACTACGACAGCCAGAAGGGCCGTCAATTGCGCGACAACCCGCACGCGGCGCTGTTATTTTTCTGGAGTGAGCTCGAACGCCAGGTGCGCATTGAAGGCAGAGTGGAGAAGACCTCCGCCGAAGAGAGCGACAAGTATTTCTACAGCCGTCCCCTGAAGAGCCAGGTGGCGGCCGTGGCTTCCCGCCAGAGCGCGCCCATCGCCAGCCGCGCCGACATGGAAGCGCAGTATGAAGCGGTGGCCGCCGCCAGCGGCGAGCATCCCGACCGGCCGGAGTACTGGGGCGGCTTCCGCCTGGTGCCCGAGCGGGTGGAATTCTGGCAGGGGCGCGCCTCGCGCTTCCATGACCGGATCGTATTTGTCAGGCAGCCCGACGGCGGCTGGAAGAAGGAGCGCTTGCAACCATAAGCGCTCCGCCCGCGCCCGGCGTCTGCCCAGTCGTATTTTTGTCAATGGAAGGAGAATCATCTTGTTCCTGCAAAACCGACTCAGCGCCTGGGTATCGGGCATACGCCAGCAGATGGCACTGCCGCTGCGCCTCGAATTGTGGAATGGCCAGCAGATCGACTTTTCCGGCGACGCGCCAAGGGTGACGATACGCCTGCCGAACATGTCGGCCGCGCGCTACCTGCTGACGCCATCGCTGTCCAACCTGGGCACGGCCTATGTGGAAGGGGCGATCGAGGTGCGCGGCGCGGCCAGAGACATGATCAATGTCGTCAACGCGCTGGCCCGCAGCACGCTCAAGGCCGAGGGCAAGTTCGCGCGCATCGTGCGCCAGATCGGCCACACGCGGCAGAAGGATGCGGAGGCGATCCGCTACCACTACGACGTCTCCAACGAATTCTACGAGCAGTTCCTGGACCCGAACATGGTCTATTCCTGCGCCTATTTCGAAGAGGGCACGGAAGACCTGGCGGCGGCGCAGGTCAAGAAGATCGACCATATCCTGCGCAAGATCCAGCTCCAGCCCAACCAGACCCTGCTCGACATCGGCTGCGGCTGGGGCGCGCTGGTGATCCGCGCGGCTCAGCAGTTCGGCGCCCGCTGCGTGGGGATCACGCTGTCGGAAAACCAGTTTGCGCTGGCGCGCGAGCGCGTCAAGCGCGCGGGGCTGGAGCACCTGGTGGAAATCCGCCTGCAGGACTACCGCGACGTGACGGGCACTTTCGACCGCATCACCAGTGTCGGCATGTTCGAGCATGTGGGCGTGCGCCATCTGCCGGAATACTTCGGCATCATCCACCGCCTGCTGGCGGACGAGGGGCTGGCGATGAACCACGGGATCACCACCACCGATCCGGACAACGGCGAGTCGCCCTATGGCGGCGGCGAGTTCATCGAAAAGTATGTCTTCCCCCACGGGGAGCTGGCGCATATCGGCGAAGTGCTGAAGGCCCTGCAACAGGGCTCGATGGAGGCGCTGGACGTGGAAAACCTGCGCCGCCATTACGCCCGCACCTGCTCCATCTGGACCGACAATTTCGAGTCGAACGCGGACAAGGCGCGCGAGCTGGCCGGGGAGAAGCGCTTCCGCATCTGGCATGTCTACCTGGCCGGCTGCAGCTACGCCTTCGAGCAGGACTGGATCAGCCTGTACCAGATCGTCTGCGGCAAGGCGGGACGGCGGACGGACAATCTGGCCTGGTCGCGCCGCTACATGTATCCGCCGGCCGCTATCTGAGGTGCTGCTGATAAGTCTTCTTGAACTTGGCCACCTTGGGCGCGACGACAAAGGCGCAATAGCCCTGTAGCGGGTGCTGGCGGAAGTATTCCTGGTGATACTCCTCCGCCTTGTAATAAGGCTGGGCCGCCGACAGCTCGGTGACGATGGGCGCGTCCCACACATGGGCCATGCAGGCGATCACCTGGCGCGCCGTCGCCTCCTGCTCGGGCGACTGGTAATAGATCACGGAGCGGTACTGGGTGCCCACGTCATTGCCCTGGCGGTTCAGGGTGGTGGGGTCGTGGATGGTGAAGAAGATCTCCAGCAGGTCGCGGTAGCTGATGATGTCCGGGTCGAACTCCAGCTTGACCACTTCCGCGTGGCCCGTGCTGCCGCTGCACACCTGCTCGTAGCTGGGGTTGGGCACCGTGCCGCCCGTATAGCCGGATTCCACGCGCAGCACTCCGCGCGCCTCGAGATAAACGGCTTCCGTGCACCAAAAGCACCCGCCGCCAAGAACGGCGGTTTCCACTTTGCTGCCCATGATCCCTCCTGAGTGAGACATCTGCTGGTACTAACTGTAGCGCAAAGCGGGGCGGCCTGCACCCCGCGCAATGCGGAAAGTGCACATTCTTTGGCATAATGACGGAAAGATACAGGCTGACCATGAATACAAGTTCCCCCCGCGCCCCGGCGCCCGGCTTCGACGCCGTCCACTTTCGCCAGGCGCTGGGCCAGTTCGCCACTGGCGTGACGGTGATCACCACCCGTCTGGCGGACGGCAGCTTCCGGGGCCTGACGGCCAGTTCCTTCAATTCCGTCTCCCTCAATCCGCCGCTGGTGCTGTGGAGCCTGGGGACGGCGGCCAACAGCCTGCCCATTTTCAGCGGCAATTCCCACTATGTGATCAATGTGCTGTCGGCGGAACAAGCCCACCTGGCGCGGCTGTTCTCCACCCGCAGCGAGGATCCCTGGGCCAATGTGGAATACGAGCTCTCGCGCACGGGCCAGCCTATCCTCAAGGGCGGCTCGGCCTGGTTCGAGTGCCACAACCGCAGCCGCTACCCGGAAGGCGACCATGTCATCTTCGTCGGCGAGGTGGAGGAATGCGCCTTCTGCCCCGCCCCGCCCCTGATTTTCCACGGCGGCCAGTTCGGCGGCCTGGCCTGACGCTGTCTTTTTGCTATCGACGGGCGGAAAACGGAAATTGGTGTCGCCATTTGAAAAGCGGGGCGGCCAAGGCCGCTTTACAATGCAGCCATCCTTCACCATAACGAGACAGGAAACACCATGAGCAAAGCCCGCGCCCAATTCCACTGGGATGATCCCCTGCTGCTGGACCAGCAGCTGACCGACGACGAACGCATGGTGCGTGATGCCGCCGCCGCCTACTGCCAGGACAAGCTGGCGCCGCGCATCCTGGAAGCCTTCCGCCACGAGAAAATGGATACTTCCATTTTCCGCGAGATGGGCGAGCTGGGCCTGCTGGGCCCCACCATCCCCGAGCAATACGGCGGCCCGGCCCTGAACTACGTCAGCTACGGCCTGATCGCGCGTGAAGTGGAGCGCGTGGATTCCGGCTACCGCTCGATGATGTCGGTGCAATCCTCGCTGGTGATGGTGCCGATCTACGAGTTCGGCAATGAAGCAACCCGCCAGAAATACCTGCCCAAGCTGGCCACCGGCGAATGGATCGGCTGCTTCGGCCTGACCGAGCCGAACCACGGCTCCGACCCGGCCTCGATGGTCACCCGCGCCAGGAAAGTCCCCGGCGGCTACTCGCTGACGGGCGCCAAGATGTGGATCACCAATTCGCCGGTCGCCGACGTGTTCGTCGTCTGGGCCAAGGACGATGAAGGCGCGATCCGCGGCTTCGTGCTGGAAAAAGGCATGGCCGGCCTGTCGGCGCCCGCCATCCATGGCAAGTTCGGCCTGCGCTCCTCCGTCACCGGCGAGATCGTGATGGACAATGTGTTCTGCCCGGAAGAAAACGCCTTCCCCGACGTGCGCGGCCTGAAGGGTCCGTTCACCTGCCTGAACTCGGCCCGCTACGGCATCGCCTGGGGCGCGCTGGGCGCGGCGGAAGACTGCTGGCATACGGCCCGCCAGTACGTGCTGGACCGCTCGCAGTTCGGCCGTCCGCTGGCCGCCAACCAGCTGGTGCAGAAGAAACTGGCCGATATGCAAACGGAAATCACGCTGGGCCTGCAGGGCTGCCTGCGCCTGGGCCGCATGAAGGACGAGGGTACGGCCGCCGTGGAAATCACCTCCATCATGAAGCGCAATTCCTGCGGCAAGTCGCTGGAAATCGCCCGCGTGGCGCGCGATATGCTGGGCGGTAACGGTATCTCCGACGAGTTCGGCATTATCCGCCACATGGTGAACCTGGAGGTGGTCAACACCTACGAGGGCACGCATGACATTCACGCCCTGATCCTGGGGCGTGCGCAGACGGGCATCCAAGCCTTCCAGTAATAAAAAAACCGCCGGCACTGAACGCGATCTTGAGCGCGCTCAGGCAGGCGGTTTTCCGGGCCCCATCGGGGCCCATTTTTTTTTACTTGAACTTGTAGCCGATGCTGAAGTTGTACGCCAGCGGGTCCAGGCGCACGCTCTGGATCTGACCGGTGGAGAAGTGGGTGTCCGTCTTCAGCTTGGTCTTGATGACCGAGGTGTCGAGGAACCACTTCTCATTGATCTTCATGGTCGCGCCCAGCTGATAGCTGGCGGCCCACTTGTTGTCCAGCTTGAAGGTGGTGGCGGGACCACCCGTGTTCAGCATGGCCGACAGCTCGCCCGAACCGCGTTCCTGCTGGAACTTGGCGTAGGTGATGCCCAGGCCAGCGTAGGGACGGAACATCGAATTCGCCGGCAGGAAGCGGTACTGCACGAAGGCGGTCGGCGGCAGCACTTCCGCCGTGCCCAGCTTGCCGGTGCCAGCGATGGCGCCCGCGCCAACCAGGTCGTGCTTGTAGGGCACGCCCAGATCCAGCTCGAACGAGATGTTATCGGTGTACATATAGCCGATGGTGAAGCGCGGCTTGGTATCCGATTCCACGTCGGCCTTGCTGTGTGGCAGCGCCGGCGCCGAGATATCGCCCGAATCCACTTTCGGCGTGATCTTGTTAACGCCCAGGGTGCCGATCCAGCTGCCAGCGGTCTGGGCCGAAGCTGCGGAGGCAGCCGTCATTGCGGCGGCCAGCGCCAGCAGTTTAATGGTGGTCTTGAAATTCATTTTGTCTCCAGATTCATTGTCGATGTCGGATTACAGCCAGCCCTTGAGCACCATCTTCTCGGCCACGTAACGGGCCAGCAGCAGATGGTGGAACGGGGTTGGGTGGACCGTATCAGCAAAGGCGTAATGGCTGACATCACCCGCAACCAGGTTGCTACCGTTGCAGGTCAGCGAGACACCCAGAGGATTCTTGGCAGGGCTCAGGTCGCAAGCCGTGTCCTTCACATTGGTCAGGCCATAAGGACCAGGATTGGTTGCCTCATCGTGGCTGGTCGCGAACACGTCCACCACCAGGACATGATCCTGGCCTGCCAGGGCCGTCGCCAGAGTGTTGTTGAACGCAGCGACCATGGCATTGACCAGGGCTTGCGCCGAAGCAGGCTGCGACAGCGTGGCGGGCGTCGTGCCCACGTCCGGCAGATTGTTGACGACCACAAAGTTGGCGCCATTACCCACGATCTGGGTCTTGACGGCCGCGGCCAGTTCGGTTGCGGCTTGCGCCATCGCGGCCACCAGATCCGGGCCGTGGGCAGCAGCGTAGTCCGCGCCTGCCTTGGCTCCGGCGGCCTGGCCAGCGGCGTTACCGGCGGTGGTAGCATCAGCGGTAGCCTTGGCGACCATAGGACCATAGACAGCAGGCGACGCCACGGCGGAGTCGCCGGGCTGAACAGCGGCAGCCGCAACGGCGGCGCCAACCAGACTCTGGCTGGTATGGTTAGGGTTGGCGTTTTCCGTTGCCAGCGCCAGGCCGATCGCCTGGGCAGCGGTAGCAGGATTGGTTGCGCCGGCGGCCAGCTGGCTCACCAGGCTGTTGGCAAAGGCGGTCGCGCCTGCGGCCGCTCCGGCTGCTGCGCCCGCGGCGTTGCCGGCGGCAGTAGCGTCCTGGGTCAGTTGCGCGGTCAACAGCAATGCATCGTTACCGCCAGCCATCACAAACACGACTTCGTCGCCCTTGAATTTGCCGCCAACGATCTTCAGGTGATTGGCGATCTGGCCAACCACGGGCACGGTCAGCTGGCCCAGTGGGCTGCCCGTCAGTTTGTTGCCGTATCCGACAGGATTGGTCACGCGGGCGCCAGCCTGTGCATAGTTATAGCAACCGGCGTGGTTCACCACAGGCACCGAGAACCCCTGGCTGGCGTCGCCGTCGAGGCCAGTTTGTGCCGCGCAATCCGCCGACACGCCCAGTTGCATTGCCATCAGTTCGGGCCACATTTTGCCGGTCAGGGCAGGATTGATAGAGGTGTTATCGCCATTGATGGTGTACTTGCCGCCCTTCAGTGCGGCAACGGCGCCAACGGCATAGGTCCCCACGTCGGACAGGCTGTCGCCGAACACGACCTGGGAACTGAATTTGTTACGAAGAGTCTGGTTGCCAGGTTCCGGCGAAGTACCGCCGCAACCAGCGAGGACGGCAAGAGTCATTGCAGCAAGTGCAAGTTTAGTGCGAGGCATGTTGTCTCCTGTGACGAAAAAAATGTAATTATTAGTAGTTATCCGAACGGGCGTGCTATTTCGCCCTTGCTGCCTAATATGCCAGCCTTGCCGAAACTTGTATACAGTAAATACTTATAAATTCACAAGTTTTCAAACTAGCGCAACACTCCCTTGACATAGCGCTAATGCCAGAGGGGGAATGTCACGAAAACTCACCGGCTGAGAGCGGCGTGGAAGAAGTCCCGCGTCGCGCGCATGCAGAACGGCGCCACCAGGCCGGCGTGATAGGCGTCGCGCACGGCTTTGTCGCCATCACCGCCGGCGGCGATGGTGGCCAGACGCAAGGCCTGGCGTGCGGCCTGGAATTCCACCCGCGTTTCGCTGTACAAGTCGAGGCCGATGGAACCGTCCAGATCAAGCGCCGTCAACGCGCTGGCCGGCATGCCCTGGGCTTTGAAATAAGCTGTGGCCGCTTCCGTGTTCTGGAAGGGTACTAGAGGATCCTGATCGCCGCCGCACAATAGCAAAGGCACGCCGGGCAGGTAGTTGCGCAGGTCGTTATTCAGCAGCCAGCGGCGCAGGGGCTGGGATGGCGAGCAAGCCAGCGGCGCCGCGTTGCTGGCGTTGCAGGGCGCGGCCTGCAGGTCGGAGAGGTAGGTATTGCGGTAGCTGGTCTTCAGTAAATGATCGGGGCCGAAATAGGAGGCGTAGCCCGCCGTCTGCGGCAGCGAATCCTGGGCGAACAGCACATCGTTCGGCAGCTTGCCCACCGCCACAAGGTCACCAATACCCAGCGTGCCGGGGAACAGCGTGTCGATGCCGGTGGCGTATTTGGCCTCATACACGTCGCTGGTGCTGGCGTAGATGCCCGCGCCGGCGCGCTGGGCGGCGTTGATCAGCATCGGCAGGAAAGCGCTGGAGCCCATGGTGGGCGCACCGCCGAAGATAGCGTCGCCAAACTGCAGCAACGCATAGGGGCCGGACATGGGCGCGGCGGCCAGCACTTTGAATTCGGATGCGTATTTGGTCTGCATGGCGCGCTGCGTGGCCATGGCGACGAAGCCGCCTTGCGAATAGCCCGTCACCAGCAGGCGTCCGCCGTCGAGCGCGCCGATGGCGGCAAACGACTGGCGTGCGGCACGCAGCGCATCCACCATGTCGTCCGCCTGCTGGGTGGCGTCGAGGTAGGGATGGTAGGGCAGCGAGGATCCGGCATAGCCTGCGTAGTTGGGGGCGACCACGAGATAGCCTTGCGCCGCATACATGGCCGCTACCAGGCGCGGCTCGGTGGCCGACAGGTTGGTCATGTCGGTGTTCTTCAGCACTGAGGTACCGTGAGCGTACAACAATACGGGACGCCCTCCCTGGCAACTGCTGTCGGCGCCGGACGGCACCATGATGGCGGCGCTGGCATCCGTATCCGCCGCCACGGAATCGACCGTGTGGTACTTCACCGTGTAGATTGTCACCGAGCAGGCCGGGATGCCGGTGATGTTGCTGCTGCCCTTATCCGCCGCCTCCAGCAATTGCGTGAATTGGGCCGGGGCCAGCGTGTTGACGCTACCGCTGGGCAGGGTGACGGGAACCGTGGTGGCGCTGCCGATCAGCGTGCCGCGCAGAGAAACGGGCGGCGTAGGCGGCGTGGGCTGGACGACGGGCGGCGTGCCGGGATTACCTCCGCCGCCACCACAAGCAACCAGCAAAGCAGGAACTGCAAAGGAAAGACAAAGACGAAGACGGCACATGGCAATTCATCCAGATCTGATCACGGCGCCGGACCCGGCAGCCGTCCCATCATAGCAGGCTGGATAAAATTATCGCGTGTGCTGATGGAAAAATTCACGCGCCGCCATGAAGCAGTATTGCGCCACCAAACGGCCGTGGTAGATGTCCAGCACAGCTTTGCCGGGATCGCGGCCATTGCGGCTGGCGTCGGCCTGCGCGTTCTGTCCGGCCTGGGCGAAGGCGCGCTTGATGGCGGGGTAAGGTTCCTCTCCGGCTGGGAGAGATGTCTCCAGATCGACCAGCTGCGGCGCCGCGCCATGCGAATGGAAGTACTGGCTGGCGTCATTGGCGTTAAAGAAGGGCACCACGGGATCACGCTTGCCCCCGCACAGCATCAGCGGACTGCGCGGCGTAAAGTTGCGCAAGTCGTTCTTGCGCATCCAGGCGCGCAGGCCGTTGCCCACTTCACAGTCGAGTGGCGCGGCGGGATCGACGTCACAGGGGTGAGCCGCCATATCCTGCAGATAGGCATTGCGGTAGCTGCTGCGCACCAGGTTCAGATCGGCAAAGTAGGAGGCGGCGCCCTCCCCTTGCGGCTGCGAGTCGCGCGCGAACAAGGCGCCGGCGGGCAGCTTGCCCTTCTTGATCAGCTCATCCACGCGCTCGGTGCCGGGCAGGAGGTTTTCGATCTCACCCGCGTAGCGCGACTCGTACAGGTCGGCGGGCGAGGTGTAGAGCACGGCGCCGGATTTTTGTCCCGCCGTGGTCAGCAGCGGCAGATAGGCGGTGATGCCGGCGTTGGGCTTGCCCGCGAAAATATCGTCCGACATCTGCAGCAGCGCGTAAGGGCCGGACAGGCCGGCGGCGGCCGTCACCTTGAACTCGTCGCCGTACTGCTCCTGCATGGCGCGCTGGGTGGCCAGCGCCACGTAGCCGCCCTGCGAATAGCCGCTCAGGAAAAGTTGCGCTCCCGCCTGCGCGCCCGCGTGGGCAAAGGCGCTGCGGGCGGCGCGCAAGGCATCCACCATATCGGCGCTTTGCTGCTGAGCGTTCAGGTAGGGATGGTAGGGCAAGGATGAGCCGCCATAGCCCGCGTAATCGGGGGCGACAACGATATAGCCTTGCGCGACGAACATGGCGGCCACCAGCCGCGCTTCACCTTTCAGCTGCGACATGCTGTAGTTGCGGTCGAGCGAAGTGCCGTGCGCGTAGAGCAGGACGGGACGCGGCCCCGTGCACAGTTTGTCGTTACTGCCTGGGACCATGATGACGCCGCTGGCGTCGGTAGGCTCGCCCTGCCCGCCCACCGTCTGGTAGCGCATGGAGTAGACGGTAATGTTGCAGTGAGGATCGCCCGCAATGGGCATCAGGACGCCATGCTGCGCGCGCTTGAGTATGGTGCGCAGGACGGATGGCTCCATCGTGTCGATGCTGGCCCCGCCCGGCAGCTTGATCGGCACCAGAGTGGGACCGGACAACAGCGTGCCGCGCGGCGGCGCCGCATGAGCCAGCGTGACGGAACATGCGAAGCACGCGGTGGCCAGGCCCAAAAGAGCGCGGCGCAGAAAGGGAAACATGATGACCTCCCGGTAACAAGAGGCGCGCCGGTCTTGTCGCCGGCGTGGTTCTGCTCGCTTGGATTACTTGCTTTATTTCGCGCGCAGGAACGCCTCAACAATACCAGAAGATCCGAAAGCTGCGCGCCGCAATCGGTCGTTAACGCCGAGCCAGGATGAGTCCTGTGGCGGCGCTTCCACGATGATGAGGTCGCAGCCCTTTTGGTCTTGCGTGCGCAGGGCGGCATACAGGCCGTAGGCGTAGCCGACGGGGTCTGCGGGCAGATGCAGGCAGGGACCGGCAGCCGCAGGCGCCGACCAGGCGATCAGCGCGACACGGCGTCCCCGTGCTTCCAGCTGAGATAGCGTATTCGCCAGCTCGGCGGTGGACAGCATGGCAACAGGCGTGCGCGGCGCGTAGTGCGATTCCAGCGTGCCGGAAGCGCGCGGCGCCGCCTGATCCGGCGCGGACGGCAGCTTGCCGATCACGTCCGCAATCTGCTGATCGCTGATGTGGCCGGGACGCAGCAGCACGGGCCCATGCGTGGCGAGGCGCGACAGGTCGAGAATGGTCGATTCGATGCCGACCTGGCTGGAGCCGCCGTCCAGCACGCCGAGGCGCAGGCCGGCGGCAGAGGCAGCCTGCTGCGCGGCGGCGGCGTGTGCAGCTTCCGCCATCTCGGCATCGCTCAGCACCATGTCGCCGAACTCGTCGCGCACATGCTGTGCCGTCGTCGGACTGACATTGCCGAATTTGTTGGCGGATGGCGCAGCAACGCCACCCTTGCCGCCCTTGAACGCAGACAGCAGCGCAATCGCCACCGGATGCGACGGGCAGCGCAGCCCAACAGTATCCTGTCCGCCCGAAACGGCATCCGGAATATGCGCATTGCGCTTGAGGATCAAGGTCAGCGGACCGGGCCAGAAAGCCTTCACCAGCTGACGCGCTTCCTGCGGAATCTCCGTCGCCCAGTAATCAAGATCGGCATCCGGCGCCAGATGCACGATCACAGGATGGTCCTGCGGGCGCCCTTTGGCGGCATAGATCGCCGCCACGGCTTGCGGATTTTCCGCGTCCGCGCCGAGACCGTACACCGTCTCGGTCGGAAACGCGACCAGCGTCCCCGCTTCCAGCAAGGCAGCGCCAGCAGCGATGGCGGCCTGGTCTACATGAATAGAATCACTCACGGCGCGATACCCAGAATGGCGCACGCAGCGTTCAACTGCTGCTGAGCTTCCGCCAGCGTCGGCGCGACAAAGGTCAGATGGCCCATCTTGCGCGCGCGGCGCGGATCATCCTTGCCATACAGATGCAGATTCGCCCCCGGCAGCGCCAGGATCTTGTCCCAAGCCGGTTCGCGCGGCGTGTCGGAGCCCGCTTCAAACCACACATCGCCCAGGATGTTCAGCATGACAGCCGGCGAATGCTGGCGCACATCGCCCAGTGGCAGACGCGCCATCGCCCGCACCTGCTGCGCAAACTGGCTGGTGACGCAGGCGTCGATGGTGTAGTGCCCGCTATTGTGCGGACGCGGCGCCATCTCATTGACCACCAGCGAGCCATCGGCCAGCACGAAGAACTCGATGCACAGCACGCCCACATAGCCCAGCTCGGCCACAATGGCGCGCGCCGCATCCTGCGCCTTCCGCGCGCAATCGGCGGAGACGTTCGGACCCGGCACGGTCGTGGTGAACAGAATACCGTCGCGGTGCACATTCTCCGCGATGGGATACACGACCGACTCGCCGTCCGCGCCACGCACGGTCAGCACGGATACTTCGTAAGCCAGCGGCAGCATCTTCTCCAGCAGGCAAGTGACCTTGCCCATGCCTTCGAAGGCGGCCTGCACATCGGCGCGCGTCTTCACCCGCACCTGGCCCTTGCCGTCGTAACCCATGCGCACCGTCTTCAGGATGCCGGGCAGCAGATCGTCGCCGATGGCGTCGATATCCGCCTGCGAGGCGATCACCTTGTGCGGCGCAGGCATCACGCCCGATTTCGGCGCGCAGCCGACGAAGAAGCGCTTTTCCGCAATGCGGTCCTGCGCCACGGAGACGCCATGCGCATTCGGTGCGACAAACACTTTTTCCGCCAGACGCGACAGGCTGTCGGCCGGCACATTTTCAAACTCGGTGGTAACGGCGACACACTGCGCCGCCAGCGCATCGAGGCCGGCCGCGTCGCTGTAGCCAGCCTGCACCAGGCGCTGCGCTACCTGGCCGGCGGGACATTCCGCCGCCGGCTCCAGCACCGCCACCTGGAAGCCCATGCTTTGTGCCGCATGGGCAAACATGCGGCCGAGCTGGCCGCCGCCCATCACGCCCAGCCAGGCTGGGGGATTGGCAGGAGAAGAAGAATTACTCATGAATCTTTATCGTTGCTTACAAAGGCAAAGTCATGGCCTTGGCGGCCGCAGTCTGCTCGGCGCGGAACGCTTCCAGCTTGACGGCCAGCGCATCGTCGGTCGTCGCGATGATGGCGATGGCGGTCAGCGCCGCATTCGCCGCGCCCGCTTCGCCGATGGCGAAGGTCGACACCGGCACGCCCTTAGGCATCTGCACGATGGACAACAGCGAATCCTCGCCGCGCAGATACTTGGACGGCACAGGCACGCCCAGCACCGGCACGATGGTCTTGGCCGCCACCATGCCTGGCAGGTGAGCCGCGCCGCCCGCGCCGGCGATGATGGCGCGCAGGCCGCGCGCGCGGGCGCTCTCGGCGTAGGCGAACATCTCGTCCGGCATGCGGTGGGCGGAAATCACCTGCGCCTCGTGCGCCACGCCGAACTGCTTGAGCATGGCGACCGCGTGCTGCATCACGTCCCAGTCGGACGAGGAGCCCATGATGATGCCGACAACCGGCTTGTTCTGATCCGCCATGCTTATACCTTCAGCTTCTCGCCCGTCAGGCGTTCGATGGCTTCAAAGTACTTGGCCTGGGTCTTGTTGATGACGTCGGCTGGCAGCGCAGGCGCTGGCGCGGTTTTGCCCCAGGTCAGCGTTTCCAGATAGTCGCGCACGAACTGCTTGTCGAACGACGGCGGCGAGATGCCGGTCGCATACGAATCAGCAGGCCAGAAGCGCGAGGAATCGGCCGTCAGCACTTCATCCATCAGGTGCATGACGCCGTTCTCATCGAGGCCGAATTCGAACTTGGTGTCGGCGATGATGATGCCCTTGGTGGCGGCGTACTCGGCGGCGGCCGTGTACAGCTTGATGCTGACATCGCGCATTTTGGCGGCCAGTTCGGCGCCGATGCGCTTTTCCATTTCCTCGAAGCTGATGTTCTCGTCGTGCTCGCCCAGATCGGCCTTGGCGGCCGGGGTGAACAGCGGCTGCGGCAGTTTCTCCGCTTGCTTCAGGCCTTGCGGCAGCTTGATGCCGCAGATGGAGCCCGTGTCCTGGTAATCCTTCCAGCCGGAACCGATGATGTAGCCGCGCACCACGGCCTCGACCATGATCGGCTTCAGGCGTTTGGCCACCACGGCGCGGCCCTTGACCTGGTCCACCTCGTCGGCGGCCACCACCGATTCCGGCGCCACGCCGGTCAGATGGTTCGGCACGATATGGCCGAGCTTTTCAAACCAGAAATCGCTCATCTGGTTCAGCACCATGCCCTTGCCGGGGATCGGTTCGTTCATCACCACGTCGAAGGCCGACAGGCGGTCGGTGGTCACGATCAGGATTTTGTCTTCGCCGACGGCATAGTTGTCGCGGACTTTGCCATGGCCGAGCAGTGGCAGGGACTTGATGGAGGATTGGTAGAGGCTGTTCATAGCTGGGGATGTCTTGAAGGGGCAAACAGGCGGCGGGCTCTTCCCGGACGCCAGAAAACGGCGACGGGCCGCTATGGCCCGTCTCCAAACATGATTTTACTTCACGATCTGGGCCAGTTCACCGGCCTTGTAGCGTTCCGCCATTTTTTCCAGCGGGATCTGCTTGATCTTGCCAGCCTGGCCTTCGCAGCCGAAAGCCAGGAAGCGGGCGCGCACGATTTCTTCGGCGGCGGCACGGGCCGGCTTGAGGAAGTCGCGCGGGTCGAACTTGGATGGGTTCTCGAACATGTACTTGCGCACGGCCGCAGTCATGGCCAGACGGATGTCGGTGTCGATGTTGATCTTGCGCACGCCGTGACGGATGCCTTCCTGGATCTCTTCCACTGGCACGCCGTAGGTTTCCTTCATGTCACCGCCGAATTCACGGATGATGGCCAGCAGTTCCTGCGGCACCGACGAGGAACCGTGCATCACCAGGTGGGTGTTGGGGATTCGGGCGTGGATTTCCTTGATGCGGTCGATGGCCAGGATGTCGCCGGTCGGCTTGCGGGTGAACTTGTAGGCGCCGTGCGAGGTGCCGATGGCAATCGCCAGGGCGTCGCACTGGGTCTTCTGCACGAAGTCAGCGGCCTGGGCCACGTCGGTCAGCAGCTGTTCGCGGGTCATGGTGCCTTCCGCGCCGTGGCCGTCTTCCTTGTCGCCCTTCATGGTTTCCAGCGAACCGAGCACGCCCAGTTCCGCTTCCACCGTCACGCCGATAGCGTGCGAGAACTTGACCACTTCGCGCGACACTTCCACGTTGTATTCGTAGGAAGCGACCGACTTGCCGTCGGCTTGCAGCGAACCGTCCATCATCACCGAGCTGAAGCCCGAGCGGATCGCGGCCATGCAGACCGCCGGCGACTGGCCGTGGTCCTGGTGCATGACGACGGGGATGTGCGGATACGCCTCGATGGCGGCATCGATCAGGTGGCGCAGGAAGGCTTCGCCAGCGTATTTGCGGGCGCCGGCCGAGGCCTGCATGATGACCGGGCTGTTCAGCGCGTCAGCGGCGGCCATGATGGCCTGCACCTGTTCCAGGTTGTTGACGTTGAATGCGGGGATGCCATAGCCGTTTTCAGCGGCATGGTCCAGCAGTTGGCGCATGGATACGAGAGACATGGTTATACTCCAAACAATAAAAAAACCGGGTCGCCCGCGTCATCCCCGCATCCGGCGGGTGAGACGGGGTCTTACTTAGGAAAACTCTCCTACTTTAACAATCTTCAGCGCATTGGTGCCGCCCACTTGGCCCATCGGCGAGCCCCAGGTGACGACGATCATGTCGCCCTTCTTGACGATGCCCTGCGCCATCATCAAGTCCTCGGCCTGCTTCAGCACAACGGAGGACTCGGCGGTCTGCAGCATCTGGAAGGCGCGCACATTGCGGTACAGCGCCGCCTTGCGCTGGGTGGTGATGCTTGGCGTCAGCGCGAAAATCGGCGTATCGGTGTTGTGGCGGCTCATCCACAGCGCAGTCGAACCGGACTCGGTCAGCGCCACGATGGCCTTCACGCGCAGGTGGTGTGCGGTGAACAGGGCGCCGTAGGCGATCGACTGGTCGATACGGGTAAAGGTGGCGTTCACAAAGTCCGCGTCCAGCTTGTTGTATTCCGACAGTTCCGCTTCCACGCAGACGGCGGCCATCATTTCCACCGTTTCCACCGGATAGCGGCCGGACGCCGTCTCGGCCGAGGCCATCACGGCGTCGGTGCCGTCCAGCACGGCGTTCGCCACGTCCGACACTTCGGCGCGGGTGGGCACGGCGTTGAAGATCATGGATTCCATCATCTGCGTCGCCGTGATCGCCAGCTTGTTCGATTCGCGCGCCATCCTGATCATACGCTTTTGCAGCGCCGGCACGGCGGCGTTGCCCACTTCCACCGCCAAGTCGCCGCGGGCCACCATGATGCCGTCCGAGGCGTCGAGGATTTCCTGCAGCACGGGGATGGCTTCGGCACGCTCGATCTTGGCGATCATCATCGGCTTATGGCCGAAGGGCTCGCCGGCGATATTGGCCAGCTGACGCGCCATTTCCATGTCGGTCGCGCTCTTGGGGAAGGAAATGGCCAGGTAGTCGGCCTGGAAGGTCATGGCGACCTTGATGTCCTCCATGTCCTTGGCGGTCAGGGCCGGCGCGGTCAGGCCGCCGCCTTGGCGGTTGATGCCCTTGTTGTTGGACAGCTCGCCGCCGATCTTGACGGTGGTATGGATTTCGCTGCCGTGGATGGAATCGACCACCAGCACGATCAAGCCGTCGTTCAGCAGCAGTTTGTCGCCGGGATGCACGTCGCGCGGCAGGGCCTTGTAGTCGAGGCCGACGCGTTCCTGGTTGCCCAGTTCGCCGTTCTCGCCCCACTTGGCGTCGAGGATGAACTTGTCGCCGTTGGCCAGGTCAATCTTGCCGTTTTCAAACTTGCCCACGCGGATTTTCGGCCCCTGCATGTCGGCCATGATGGCCACTTCGCGGCCGCACTCGGCCGCCGCCTCGCGCACCAGGCGCGCGCGGTCGATGTGGTCTTGCGCCTTGCCGTGGGAGAAGTTCAGGCGGACGACGTCCACGCCCGCCTTGATCATCTTCACCAGGACGTTGAAATCAGTGGAGGCTGGGCCTATCGTTGCGACAATTTTGGTACCACGGGACATAGAATTCCTTGATCGTTGGGTCAGACGGACAGCCTCCCCTTTTGGAGGAGGCCGGGAAGTACGACTTCAGTCTGTAGCAAATTTACAGACCACACCCAATTTTACTGTGATTACCAGTAACTGCACGACCGTTCTGCCGTTACTTTCGTAAAATTACTACTTATTTTCTGCACGCTGGACCAGAATTTCGACCGCGGGCAGGGTTTTGCCTTCCAAAAACTCGAGGAAAGCACCGCCGCCGGTGGAAATGTAGCCAATTTTATCGGTAATGTTGTACTTTGCAATTGCCGCCAGCGTGTCGCCGCCGCCCGCGATGGAGAAGGCTTTGGAGTTGGCGATGGCCATGGCCAGGGTCTTGGTGCCTTCGCCGAACTGGTCGAATTCAAACACGCCGACCGGACCGTTCCAGACGATGGTGCCAGCGGCGCCGATCTGGGCAGCCAGCTGGGCGGCCGTTTTCGGACCGATGTCCAGAATCATGTCGTCGTCCGCCACGTCGGCCACGTCTTTGACGGTGGCAACTGCCGTTGGCGAGAATTCCTTGGCGCAGACCACATCCACAGGAATCGGCACCTGGGCGCCGCGCTTGGCCATGATCTCGATGATGGCCTTGGCTTCGCCCACCAGGTCCGCTTCCGCCAGCGACTTGCCGATCTTCAGGCCGGCGGCCAGCATGAAGGTGTTGGCGATGCCGCCGCCCACGATCAGGTTGTCGACCTTGTCGGCCAGCGATTTCAGGATGGACAGCTTGGTGGAAACCTTGGAACCGGCCACGATGGCCAGCAGCGGACGGGCCGGTGAGCCCAGGGCCTTGCCCAGCGCGTCCAGCTCGGCGGCCAGCAGCGGGCCGGCGCAAGCGATGGGCGCGAACTTGGCGATGCCATGGGTGGAAGCTTCCGCCCGGTGCGCCGTGCCGAAAGCGTCATTGACGTAGATGTCGCACAGTTTGGCCATTTTCTGGGCCAGTTCGTCGGAATTCTTCTTTTCACCCTTGTTGACGCGGACGTTTTCCAGCAGCACGACCTGGCCGTTCTGCAGGTTTTCCAGGCCGGCGCCTTCAACCCAGTTCTGCTTCAGCTCGACCGGTTGGCCCAGCAGCTCGGCCATGCGGGCGGCGATGGGCGCCAGGCTGTCTTCCGGCTTGAATTCGCCTTCGGTGGGACGGCCCAGATGGGAGGTGACCATGACCTTGGCGCCTGCGGCGGCGGCCGCGCGGATCGCCGGAACCGAAGCGCGGATACGCGTATCTTCGGTGATCTTGCCCGCATCATCCTGCGGAACGTTCAGATCGGCGCGGATAAACACGCGCTTGCCCTGCAGGGCTTGTTGGTCGATCAGATCTTGCAGACGAAGGAAATTCAGAACAGCTTGCATGGCTTCCCAGAGGTCGAGTGACAGAAAGACCGCTATTTTACCCCATGCGCCAAGCCGCAAATCCGTTTATGAAAAAATGTGCAACACCCGCAGGACGGTGTAAAACGCCATGCCGAAGACGATGGTTTGCAGCATATTGCGGCGCCAGACATAGAAGGCGGTGGCCACCACGCCCGGCACCAGTTTCAGGTTGGCCAGGCTGAATTGCACCTGGCCGCCGTCCAGCAGCAGGTCGGGCGCGATGATGGCCGCCAGCGCGCAGGCGGGCGCGTAGCGCAGCATTTCCTGCACCCGCTTGGGGATGGTGATGTGATGGCCAACCAGCCAGAACGAGCTGCGCGTGGCCGCCGTGGCCACCGCCAGGGCGGCTATGGTGAGCCAGATTTCCCAATCAGCCATGCTTCTTTTCCATCCATTCTTCAATAAACATGGCGACGCCCATGCCCAGCAGCACCGCCAGCAGCAGGCCCAGCTTGTACGGCAGCGCCGCGCCCAGCACCGACACGGCGCCCGCCACCAGCACGCCGGCCAGCGCGGGACGGCTGGCCACCAGGGGTACGGTGATGCAGATGATGGCCAGGGTGCCGGCAAAGCCCAGGCCCCATTCCGGCGGCACCGTGCTGCCCAGCAGGATGCCCGCGATGGAGCCCACTTGCCACGCCGCCCAGTTCGGGTACAGCAAGCCTTTCAGGTAAGACAGCTTGCCCAGCTGCGGCTCCTCGCTGGGATACTTTTGCAGGAACAGGGCCACCGTCATGTCGCCCGCCACATAGCCGAGCAGAAAGCGCTTCTTCCATGGCAAATGGGAGAAGTGCGGCGCCAGCAGGGCCGAGAAAATCACGAAGCGCAGATTGACCACCAGCGCGGTGGCGAAAATCACCCAGATCGGCGCGTGCGCCGCGATCAGCGGCAGCGAAGCCAGCTGGGCCGAACCGGCGAACACGACCAGGGTCATGGCCAGCGCCTGCGCCACCGTCAGCCCCGTCTTCACCATGGCCACGCCCACCACCAAGCCCCAGGCGCCGATGCCAAACAAGGTGGGAATGCCGGTTTTAAGCCCTTCGCGCCAGGACGGCTCGTGGTGTTCTGCGACGTAAGACATGTGCTGCGGGACGCTTGTTTCAGTCATGTGGTATTCCTGCCACATCACTCGCGGCCGGGGCGTTATCGAGCCGCTATTTTACCGATGAATTTTGTCCAATGCGTGAATCCGTTAAAATCGTGGTTTTAGCCTCACCCCATGGAGAACCGCACGATGAGCAACGCACCAGCAACCGCCGCCAACGCAGTCGAACTCGACGCCAAAGACTTGCCGGCCCACTGCCCGAACCCGGCCATGCCGCTGTGGTCCTCGCACCCACGCGTGTTCCTCGAATTCCACCATGGCGAAGCCAAGTGCCCCTACTGCGGCACCGCCTACCGCCTGAAGCCGGGCGTTGAACTGCCTCACCACTGATTCGCCACTGATACCCGCCGTGCCCGGAGATCGCATGAAAAAGCAGCTGAACGGCAGTGCCGCCGAAGTCGAAGCGGCTTTTTACGATGCACTGAACCGGGCCGACGTGGAAGCCTTGATGGCGCTGTGGGCCGACGATGACGAGATTGTATGCGTCCATCCCGGCGGCACACGCCTGATCGGCCACGCGGCGATCCGCGCCTCGTGGGCCGAAATCCTGGAGCACGGCGGCCTGCACATCCGGCCGTCGCAGCTGCATGAAACCCATAATCTGATGAGCAGCGTGCATACCGTGGTGGAAGGTAGCGCTGCAACGGCCGGCGAGCCGGCCCATCTGATCGCCACCAATGTTTATGTCAAAACGCCGCGCGGCTGGCGCATCGTCCTGCACCACGTATCGGTGGCGGCGGGGGCGGCACCAGTGGAGTCTCCGGCGCAGATTCTGCACTAGACTAGCAGCAGGCAATCGCATCAGCAGGAGCATCAGCATGAAGTACAACGCACCATTCTGGCTGCCCAGCGGCCACCTGCAAACCATCTACCCCGCCACCTGTATCGTCAAGCCGGCGATCCGCTTCCGCCGCGAACGCTGGAACACTCCGGACGGCGATTTCATCGACGTCGATTTCGTCGACGGCAAGCCGGGCCAGCCTTTCGTCGTCATGTTCCACGGGCTGGAAGGCTCGTCCGACAGCCACTACGCCCGCGCCATGATGGCCGACGTGGCGGCGCGCGGCTGGTCGGGCGCCGTGCCCCACTTCCGCGGCTGCTCGGGCGAGGCCAATCTGGCGCCGCGCTTCTACCATTCGGGAGACTACCGCGAAGTAGACTGGATTATCCGCCGCCTGCATGAGCGGGCCACGGGCAAGTTTTACGCGACGGGCATTTCGCTGGGCGGCAACGCCCTGCTGTGCTGGCTGGGCGAATCGCAGCACCAGGCCGATTTCGTCGACGCGGCCTGCTCGGTGTCGGCGCCGCTGGATCTGGCCCAGGGCGGTATCTCGCTGTCCAAAGGCCTCAACCTGCTGTACACGCGCATGTTCCTGCAGACGCTGAAGCCCAAGTGCGAAGCCAAGCTGAAGCAGTTCCCCGGCCTGTTCGATGCCGAGGCCATGCGCACGGCGCGTAATCTGCACGACTTCGACAACGCCGTGACGGCGCCCCTGCACGACTTCCGCGACGCCGACGATTACTGGAACCGAGCCAGCGCCAAGCATGTGCTGAACGATATCACCGTGCCCACCCTGGTGCTGAATGCGCTGAACGATCCTTTCCTGCCGGGAGAGCATCTGCCGCGCAAGGCCTCGCGCCATGTGGTGCTGGACTATCCCGAGCATGGCGGCCACGTCGGCTTCGCCGTGGGCGGACTGCCGGGACGCCTCAACTGGCTGCCCAAGCGCCTGATCCACTTCCTGGAAGGGGCGACCAACGATGCGCAGATGCGCGATACGGTGAACACCTGAGCATGGATGACATCGTCAAGCAGGCCATGGCCAAATGGCCGAACGTGCCGCACTGCTACGGCTGGCTGGCGCTCGACCCGCGCGGCAACTGGCGCATGCGCGACGAGCGCGCCCAGCACTTCGGCCTGCCCAGCGACAAGCTGACGCATCCGGCGCTGGTCGGCTTCATCAACCGCAATTACGGCTGCGACGAGCGGGGTTGCTGGTATTTTCAGAACGGTCCGCAGCGCGTGTATCTGGAGCTGGATGCTGCGCCGTTCATTGTCCGCACCGATCCGGCGCAGGGATGGCTGCTGCAAACGGGCGAGGCGCTGGGCGAGATCGAGGAAGCGGTGATGACGGAAGCGGGCGAGCTGGTGCTGCGCAGCGGCGGCCGAGTGGCCCAGCTGGACGACCGCGATGCGGCGCAAGCGCTGACTCTGCTGGAAATGAACGGCCGGCCGGTGGCCGACGAAGAACTGCTGGCGTGGCTGGAGGCGACGCCAGATTCGGCTGATACCGCGGCACCAGCCGCCGCCGCGGCGCCCCATACGGCTGCGGGCGCGAGCACTGCGGCGAAAGCTGCAGACGCAAACGCTGCGGCGGCTGCGGCGCTATCAAACGCCGCCGCTGGTCAGCTTATGCTATGCGACGGCGCGCGGCGCATCGTCGTCCGGCGCCTGCTGCGCGCGCAACTGCCCGCTTACTTTTCCTTCGTGCGCTCGCCGCTGAGCGACCACGGCGATGGCCGCGCAAAAGGGTCCGCCGGCGTCTGAGACTCGTGCGAGGTGGTGATGGAGAAGCCCGAGCCTTGCTGGCCCTGCTTCTCCGCCAGATCCTTGTCCTTCTTCTTGTCGCCCAATTCCTCGCGGCGGCGCTGTTGCAGTTCGCGCTCGCGCGCGTCAATCTGCGCCTGGTCGTAGAAAGTCGCGTCCGGCGACTTGCGCGCCAGCGTCAGCTGATCCAGCGCCGACAGCACGCCGCCCTGCAGCACATAGGACTCCGCCAGCGCCATATGCTGCAAGGCCAGCTTGCTCTGCTTGGCATAAGCCTGCGCCAGCAGATCATAGGAATCCGGATCTTCGCGATAGAGCTGCACCTGCTCGCGCAGATAAACACCCGCCTTTTCCAGCTCACCCGCCGCGATCAGCGCCTCGCCATACTGGTGCGCGATCCCGCGCGACAGGGGAAACTGTGTATGCGCCGCCTCCGCCTCCTTGAGCGCCTGCGCGATCATGGGCTTGTTATCCGGCTGCGCCAGCTTGATCTCGATCGAGGTGCTGACGAAGATGGAATCCGGCTCCGCCGGCTTGGCCGCGCTGAAGGTACCCTTCGGTGGCGGCTTGTCGATGGTGGCGCGCGCCTTGTCCAGCCATTCCTGCGCCAGCGCCGCGTCGCCCTTCTTCAGCGCCACCATGGCCAGGCCGTACTGCCCGGCCGCGATCTGCTGGCGACCCGTTTGCTGCGTCGCCTGATTCTCGAAGAAAGCCTTGGCGTCGGCCAGTCCCTGCGTCGATTCATCCTGCAGCACGCGGGCGCGCGAACGCACGAGATAGAAATCGAGGCTGTCCAGACGCTGCTTGTAAGGCTGCTCGCGCACGCGCGCCTGAATGTCGGCGATACGCTCCGAAGTCAGCGGGTGGCTTTGCAGGTAGGCCGGCACGAGATCGCTGTAGTTGCGGGTGGCCGTCTGCAGGCGCTGGAAGAAAGCCACCATGCCCGACGTGTCATACCCCGCCTCGCCCATGATCTGGAAACCGATGCGGTCCGCCTCGCGCTCCGCGTCGCGGCTGAAGTTGAGCTGACGCTGGATCGCCAGCCCCTGCCCGCCCATGAACACGCCCATCGCCGCATCGCCGCCGGCGCCGCCCTTGGCCGCCAGCGCCGCCAGAATCATGGCCGCCAGCGGAATCAGAGAATCCTGCCGCTGCTTGCCCAGCGAACGGGCGATGTGCCTCTGCACGACGTGGCCAATCTCGTGGCTCAGCACGGAAGCCAGCTCCGATTCCGTCTGCGCCGCCAGCAGCAGCGCCGAGTGCACGGCGATGAAACCGCCCGGCAGCGCGAACGCGTTCAGCTGCGGATCGCGCACGGCAAAGAAGTAGTAGTCAAAACTCGCTTCCCCGCGCGCGCCCGGACGGGCTGCCACCAGCGCATTGCCGAAATTGTTCAGGTATTCGAGGATGGGACCATCGTCCAGAAAATCATGGTCGCGGCGGATATCGCGCATGATTTCCTCGCCCAGCTTGCGCTCCATCAGCGGCGACAGATCTTCGCGCTCCGTGTCGCCCAGGTTAGGCAGATTGGGGATTTTGGCCGGCGGCAGCGAAGTCTGGGCCATGCTTAAAGGCGCAGCCAATAGCAGCGAGGCGGCCAGCAGACGCAGGCGTGGCATATGGACAGGAAGGAAACGTTTTGCATTCACGGTGCTATGATACCCGTAACCGGCGAAGTTCCGCACGAACGGGCCGGGCGAAATTTGTTACCAGTTCCTACCACGCACATGACTTCCAACAACGAGCAACTCACCCACTTCGACGCATCCGGCCAGGCCCACATGGTCGACGTGGGCGCCAAGCAGGAGACGCACCGCATCGCCGTCGCCAGCGGCACAATCCGCATGAAGCCCGAAACCTTGGCCCTGATCCTGAGCGGCACGGCCAAGAAAGGCGACGTGCTGGGCATCGCCCGCATCGCCGCCATCATGGGCGCCAAGCGCACCAGCGACCTGGTGCCCCTGTGCCATCCTCTGGCCCTGACCCGGGTGAAGGTCGACTTCACGACCGACGAAGCCGCCTCCAGCGTGCACTGCAGCGCCCAGGTCGAAACCTATGGCAAAACGGGCGTGGAGATGGAAGCCCTGACGGCCGTCCAGGTCGGCCTGCTGACCGTGTACGACATGTGTAAAGCCGTCGACCGCGGCATGGTCATGACCGATATCCGCGTGATGGAAAAGCACGGCGGCAAATCCGGCGACTGGCGTGTGACCAGCTAAGTAACTGATTCGGTTGGAGAATTAACTCTGATTGGTTCAACGCTAGCTTGCAACTTCTGTCATACCGGAACGCTTCAGAATCAGCAATTTTTGCTTTAAACGAGTTCTTGTCCCACTCCTGTCCCACTGGAGTGTATATGGCATCAATTCGACAAAGATCAGGTGTATGGCAAGCCCGAGTACGCCGCAAAGGTTATCCCGATGAAGTATCTTCGTTTGCAACGAAAGCAGAGGCCCAAACTTGGACCAGAAGCATCGAATCGGCAATGGACCAAGGCGTCCATCAGGCGAACCACTCGGCTCGCAACATCCTGCTAACGGACCTTCTACAGCGGTATGTGGACGAAGTTAGCCCAACAAAGCGCAGTGAAAAGCGGGAGCGACAGGCAATCCAGTTCATGCAACGGCAAAAGATCGCCGCATATAGCATGGAAAAGCTCACACCTACTGTGGTCGCCCGCTATCGTGATGAACGGCTCAAGACCGTTGCTGCTGGTACGATCATTCGAGAGCTAAGCATACTGTCCAGTGTGATCAGCCATGCTCGCAAAGAATGGGGGCTACCAACAACAAACCCTTGTGCACTCGTTCGCAGACCAGCATCACCTCAAGGTCGAGCCCGGTTACTCACCGCAGACGAAGAAGTACGCCTCATCTCAGAGTTACAGCCAATCCGCAGACGCAGTCCATGGATGGTTCCTCTGGTCTTGCTTGCCTTGGAAACTGCCATGCGTCGGGGAGAATTGCTTTCGATGCGATGGGAGAACGTCAACCTACAAACCCAGACGGCTCTACTACCTATGACCAAGAACGGCACGGCAAGGGTTGTTCCTCTGTCTCGCAGAGCGGTTGCGGTCTTGCAGGCGCTTCCAAAAGCGGATATCGGCCCAGTATTCCCCCTATCCTACATGGTCGTCAACAATTGCTTCGTAGACGCTTGTAAACGCGCTCAGATCGTCAATCTCCACTTCCATGACCTACCGCATACCGCAACCAGTCGGCTTGCAGAAAAGCTTCCTAATGTAATTGAACTGGCTTCGGTTACAGGCCATCAGACCATTCAGATGCTAAAGCGCTATTACCATCCAAAGGCCGAAATTCTTGCTCAGAAGCTCGGGTAACCGGGAGCCACTGAGAAGCTTAAGGCAGCCTCAAGCTTGACCACTTTCGGCATCGCCAGCAGTCTTCAACCGGCTTGGCTGCCAACAGGAAGGATGCTGGAGCTGCTGGTCTGAGTCGCGCAGCAGCTATGCATTAGTTGCCTTGAGCTTTCTCACGTCGAGCTACGTCAATTGAGTAACCTCGAAAAATACTGCCTACTAGTGAGTAGATGCCGACATCTCTCTCGAAGGGCGTGTGTTCTGCATGTTCAAAGAATTCGTCAGAAACTTTCTTCCAAAGGTCACTTTCCTTAGATTTTGCAACGATAAGCAACGCAGCCTCGATATCTTGGAGCGGTTTTGCTGTCTCAGGCGGCATTATCTTCCCAGCAAGATCAATGACCTGTCTGATTACAATTATGATGTCGTCCATGATTTCCCCTCGCGGTATATGTATTGGTGCAGTCGATCATAACTCACAAGTTGTCAGACAAAAGTATGCTTAAGAGCAGCCATACAACATCTAGCGCTCGCTACCGAACAGTTCCATGAGCATGTCCGGCAGTTCGGGGCGTGGTGACGATATGGGCGTTGTAACGGGCGGAATCGGGCCACCAGTCGAAATACACGTTCTCGTCACGGTTCTTGAGTGACTGCGCGTGCGGTTCGGTCAGGTGCAGCGGAATGTGAGCCAGCAGAAGCGGTTTTTTGCTGCCGACGATGATGCCAAATACGTCAACGATATAGTCGCCTTGTAGGAACTCAAACCGGCTACCATCCTTGGGTAGTACGAAGTGGTGGTTCAGGGCGATGCCGGTATGGCCAACATGTAGGCCGCAGCCACTGGCCAAGTCGCTTCTACCACCACATACCCAGAAACTGAAATTCTGCTGGGTTTCGCCCCGGCGCAGACGGACGTACATGCTTTCAAGGACACAGCCCGTGCGGGACGTGGAATACATCAGAGTTCGGAACCAGACCTTGGGACCATCGGTGCCACTGGCGTCGAGAAGCGCTATCAGGGAAGGCCGCACCATCTTGATAGTGCCTCGCTGCCAAAGCGTCAGCCATGCAGTGACGGCGGCAACGCCCATCGACAGCAACGCAACAATTAGGCTTCCGGTCGCGATTTTGTCCGCATCGGTCATGCGCTTGCTCCCTATTAGTTGGTGTCAGGCCAGTATATCGTGGTGCGCAACTGACAAAAAAAAATTACGGGAACGTAGACTTGCTGTCAGAGCCAGGAATCATAAGGTGGGAAAATTCGGGATGTTCGGCGGATCGCTTAACGCGCTCTGAGCCGGGGAGAGTTCACCACCCGGCTCTTCAAAATATCTGCGGGAAGCTACCGGGAAGCGTTCACTGCCTACCGATGAACTAGGCCGCTAGAGCCACTATCGAGTCTTATGCTGCACAGTAGCGCTTGACGGTAGCTCGGGAGATGTCGAAGTGTTCTGCTGTGGCCGCGATGCTCTTGCCGTGCTCTGCACGCCATGCCTTTACGGTAGCCGGGTCTAAGGTCTTGGCACGACCCTTGTACCTGCCATCGTCCGCTGCCTTGGCTACCTCAATGCCACGCTTCTGCATCTCCTTGCGGTTGATGTAATCGGCTTCGCCTTGTGCAGCCATGAAGGCCAGCACCGCATCACGAGTGGCCTTTAGCATCGGGGCACTGGCAGTGCCGTCAAACTCCATCCCGTTCAGGGTGCAGATGACTTTGACGCCCATTCCCATCAACTGCTGCATGACGCTGTGCAGTTCATCATAGCGACGGCTGATGCGGTCCAGCCATCGGACATACAGCACACCACCGTCAGATAGCTTGTCCATGACGCGCCTCCATTCAGCACGATCCATAGGGGCCACGTGGTAGCCGCTTACGCCTTCGTCAATGTGCACGTGTTTCGCATCAACGCCTTGCTTGATAGCGTCCTCGTACTGGGTGGCGCTGGTCTGTCCTTCGGTGGTGCTGATTCGCCCGTAGTAGATGGTTTTCATGGCTCACATAGCTCATTTGGGTTTGTGGCTCAATAATACAATGTAGCTCACATACAGTCAACCCTATTGAGCCATTCAGGTGGCTCATTTGGCTTGGTGCCGTGAGGTATACCCTGCTGAGCCACAGCTATCCACATACCGAATACAATCGCTCACACCAAAATAGCAGTAGCAAATACCATGAGCACTATGCCATTTGTATTTATTAAGTAGGAAATACTTATTTGTGGTGAAGGGTCCCTAATCCGAGTCCCCTTCTGTCCTTCCCGCTTGCGTCAACAAGAGAAGCAAAGCACCCACAAATACAAAATTACATCTATGGTATTAAATATTACAAAAATTATTCTATCGGCAACGTGCCATAAGTAGCTCTATGTCTCCTTGTGTGGCCCATCCTTCAGAAAGAGCATCTTTGAGTCCCTTAGCCAAAGAAGACTTGGGATCCTCATTTCGCATTTTTAATATATGCATCTGCACATTAGGTGCGGTCCACTTCTTATCAACAAGGCTCAATATTTTGAACTCATTCAGTCGGCGTGCTAGCATTTTGCTACTATAGCCTTTTCGAATTCCAATCAACATGTATTTAATTATTTTTTCAACCTTAGACTTATCTTTCTTTTTTTTGCATTCAGCGATGTATTCTTCGTAACTCATATATTTTTCCTTTTTCTATTATGTTTAAATTTTTCCCACCATCAATGATTTTTTTCATTTTTGATTCTATGCTCATGTTGTTTATTTACTTCGATTTTGAAGTAATATTTTTCTTATATAGTTAAATTTCTATTTCATGCTTCCTCCTTATTTTCATAGAAACAATATTGTTTTCATGACACCAATTGAGTTCTCTTATATAGGTGGCGTTAATTAACCCACTGCTCAGCTTCATCAATGGACTTAGGCCAATTTTCAATAATCCTCATTCCAAGATTTATGATAATCCGGAGACACATAGCAACTTTCTGCGCATGTCGCTTCTCACAACACATCCACGCCCTGACAGCATCTGAACTGATTATGTCAAGATGCTGAAGCATCCCAACCATCATTTCTTTATTCAATGCACGCGTATTACCGACCAAATCAAGTTGCACCGCTCCAGTGACAATATCATCTAGCATGGGTAAGTGAGACAATGCATCCTTGGGTTTGATATATGCGATGAGATAGGGCTTCAAACTATTTACCATAGCTTTTGACGGCCTACCACGACCCGATTTCTTGAGGATATGCATTATCTGCATTGACGGCTTGAAGATCGGCTTATATTGCGATTCAATGCCTGCTTGTGCCATATAGGAATCATGCCGAATCAGCAACCGCTCGAGTTGTCGCGTTGACTCGCCCTCAAATTCAGCATGAGGTTTAATTTTGGTCGAAATGCTGCCGTCATCCCACAACTGGGACTGAGAGGTAATGCTTAGTGGATGGGATGAAACCGCTAGGGGAACGAAATCAGCGGAGATACAGGTCGTCCCTGTTGGGATAGTGAAGGTATGGGACTGTGGAAAAGTGTGAGTAGTAATACTAGCCGCTGCCAAATTCATAAATTAATTTCCTCCTATAGTTTAGGTTTTCGCCAAAAACAAAGACGATAACGTTTTTCATTTCTTACTCTCAAAAGTTAAAAAAATTGGTTAATTAACAAAAAACAATTTCACGCAAAAATCTGCAAGCCTATCGCTTCGATAGACAACAGGCCAAAAATGAATCTTAACTTCAGAAGCATCATCCATCATAAAGAGCCTAAGTCCAGCGAAATCCTCATATGCCCATAATTTGAAACACACGAAAACTGCGAGGAGCGGCACTTTATTTCAGAAAAAATTCGCCGTCAAGCCATTTTTTTCAAAAAAAAGTTACTTTACTCAAATTCCAATAAATGCCTATATGCCAAAGTTTCATAAATTATTTAAAAATCGTCTAGAAGGTTGGCCGCATCAAAGAAATTTTCAAAAAAGTTTGAAAATTTCTGACAAACAAATGCTTGACAACCAGCAATTTTTCCTGTAGAAAATCATGGTTTCGAGTCAAATTTCATACTCTTTTGGCTGATCAATACTTCAAATGATTGAAAATACCCGGTAAGTAGCCCGTTTAGGTTGCAGCCACTAAAGAAAGCAGGGAATGCCGACTTTCTTTGCCCTACTTGGTCGGATAGTGGGAGTAATAATTAGAATAAGCAGAGCTTGAGTTTGGCTCAGATGAGGCAGTTAGTGCCGGATGGTATTCATCAACACAGCCACCATTCCAGTAAACTTTTTCAAATGGTGTGAGCATTCCTTTCCCCTTCAAGAACTTATTGAGGCTTTCATCGCCATCATCTAGTTCTAAATGATAAACATCTGGAGCTGAACTGCCGTCCATGTCAGCTACAAATCGAATTCCCCCCTGATAACCTCCAAACCCATTTCTTCCATCCACAACGCCACAAACATGCATTGATTTAATTTTCCCATCTTCCTTTTCAGTGATGAAATAGGAGCTACGGATTACCATTGAGTCAGGGTCTTTCATTGTCTCACGAAGCTTTTTTTCGACGTTGGAGAGAGCAATACTGGATGGCGTCCGGGTCATACCGTAGATTATGGCACTTCCAAAAAAGATCACTGGTATGCTCAAAATAGCCAAGAGCCCCAAGTATAAGAAATTGGTTTTCTTTCCTTCTTTTTTCTTGGCGGGCATACCACATTTTGGACAATTCAGCGCTTGATCGCTGATTTCTGTTTGGCATTCAGGGCAATTAATTAGTCCGGTCTGAACAATTCAAATTTTCGGCGCTTTAGCGCGCCACAGCTACCGTTGCCAGGCCAGCGCGAGCTGAGGCTGCAATAGCCCAGTCGCAAGCAGAGCCAAAAGAAGCCGCAGCTT